>Ga0066709_100001270_pt1 | contig 16289 bp, 13 predicted proteins | sample GraSoiAngelo_158_FD_79665 | JGI IMG/M metagenome (GOLD analysis project Ga0066709, IMG submission 79665) | Grasslands soil microbial communities from the Angelo Coastal Reserve, California, USA - 14_1009_16_30cm | ecosystem: Environmental > Terrestrial > Soil > Grasslands | place: USA...
GGACTCTCGCCGCGCGACGGGCTCGCGCGTCAGGCCCAGGGGCTCCCGGTCGAGACCGTCGGCGACGCAGGGCTCTCCCAGTCGCTCCCGCCCGTCGCGAGCCGGGGCTTCGTGTGCCTGTGCGAGGACGTCGCGGCGCCCGATCTCGAGCAGGCATGGAACGAGGGCTTCCGCTCGACCGAGCTCCTCAAGCGCTACACGACGGCGACCATGGGACCGTGTCAGGGCGCCCTCTGTGAGCCGCATCTGCGCGCCTTCGTCCGCGGGCGCGCGGGCGAAGGAGCCCTGAGCGCCCGGACGACCGCTCGGCCTCCGGTGCGGCCCATCCGGCTCGAGGACGCCGCCGCCGGCGTCCACTTCGCCGTCGAGCAGCGCACCGCGCTCCACGAGCGCCATCTCGAGCTCGGCGCCCGCATGGAGTGGTCCGGGGACTGGAAGCGGCCGGAGAGCTACGGCGATCCGCCCGCCGAATACTGGGCCGTCCGGCGCGAAGCGAGCGTGATGGACGTCGGAACGCTCGGCAAGATCCTCGTGGCCGGCCCCGACGCGACCGCTTTCGTCGAGCGGATCTACCCCTGCCGCGTGGCGGATCTCGAGCCGGGCCAGGTGCGCTACAGCCTGCTCCTCAACGAGGCCGGCTACGTCTTCGACGACGGCGTCGTCTGCCGGCTGGACGACGGCTACTACCTGACCTTCACCTCAGGCGGCGCCGAGCAGGCGGAGGCGTGGCTCCGCGACTGGGCCGAGACCTGGGGCCTTCGCGTGCACATCGTGAACCGCACGCATGGCCTCGGCGCCATCAACGTCACCGGTCCGCGGGCCCGCGCCGTCCTCGAAACGCTCGGGGCCGCGGCCGTCGACGGGGACTCGATCCCGTTTCCAAGCCAGCGGAGGCTCCACGTGGCGGGAGTCCCTTGCCTCGCCCTTCGGCTCGGCTTCACGGGGGAGCTGAGCTTCGAGCTTCACCATCCTCGCTCGGAGGGCATGCGGCTCTGGAACGCGCTTCTCGATGCCGGGGCAACACCGCACGGCCTCGAGGCGCTCCGCCTGCTCCGGCTCGAGAAGGGGCACATCCTCGTCGGGCAGGACACTGACTTCGACTCCACGCCGGCCAAGCTCGATCTCCCCTGGGCGGTCCGCATGGACAAGCCCGACTTCGTCGGGAAACCGGCGCTCGAGCGAATCGGGGGGATTTCACTCACCCAGCGGCTCGTCCGGCTCGCCTTCGACAGCGCCGCGCCGCCCGAAGGCGCCCCGCTCGTCGCAGGGAGCCGGCGCGCAGGCTATGTCACGTCGTCCCGGTTCTCCCCCGTGCTGGGGCACGGGGTCGCTCTCGGATGGCTCCGGAGGCAAGACGACTCCTTCCCGGATGCTGTCGTGGCCGACGGCACGAGCGGTCGTGTCGTGGCCGAGGCCTTCTACGATCCGACGGGCTCGAGACTCCGTGCTTGAGCTCGTGGCCACCCCCTTCGCCGTCGTGCGCTGTCTCGCGACGAGCGAGCGGCTCGATCGCTTGCGTGTGCCCGCGGCCGCGCACGCCTGCCGGGTAGCTTCGGACGAGCTCATCCTGCTCGGTCCCGTCGCCGCCGCGCAGGAGCTCGTCGCAGCGTGCTCAGGCCTCGAAGCCGACGGGGTCGTCATCGACGACACCGACGGGTTCGCCGCCTGGACGCTCTCGGGCCCCGCCGCGGAGGAGGCCTTCGCCCGCCTCTCCGCCATCGAGCTCCCGAACGAGCGGCCGGCGTTCGTCCAGGGCGCCATCGCAGGTGTACCTGGGAAAGCGCTGGCCGAGGTGGAGCGAATCCACGTGCTCGTGAGCGCCTCACTCGGCCACCACCTTCTCGAGCGCGTCGCCGCCGCGTGCGGGGACCTTGTGGTTTCCGAGCGCCTCGCAGCCGACCCGATCGAGAGCAAGAGGGCATGAGCGGTCTCTTCCGGCGCCGCGTCTTTCTGACTGAGAGCGATGTGAGGCCGCGCTACGACGTCGTCGTGATCGGAGGCGGCGGCCACGGGCTTGCGATCGCCTACTACCTCGCGCGGAACCACGGCGTGCGCGACGTCGCGGTCTTCGAACGCTCGTACATCGGCGCGGGCGGATCGGGCCGGAACACGACCGTGCTCCGCGCCAACTACAAGACCCCGGAGACGATTCCCTTCTTCAAAGCGAGCTTCGACCTCTACCGGACGCTCTCCCAGGAGCTCGACTTCAACATGCTCCTCTCACAGCGCGGGCTTCTCTGGCTCGCGCATTCCGAGGCCTCGCTCAGGGTCCAGCGCGAGCGGGCGCTCCTCAACCAGGCCTTCGGCGTGGAAACCGAGTTCGTCGGTCCCGACGAGATCGGGGACATCTGCCCCGTCCTCGACCTCTCGGGTGGCGGAAAGCGCCCGGTGCTGGGAGCCGCGTGGCACCCGCCCGGCGCGATCATTCGACACGACGCGGTCGTCTGGGGCTATGCGGCGGCGGCGCAGCGGCACGGGGTCCACGTCCATCAGGGCGTCGAGGTGACGGGGGTCGTCCAGGAGAGACGCCGCTGCGTCGGGGTCGAAACCTCGCACGGGCCGGTGGCAGCCGGAAAGGTCGTGTGCGCCGTCGGAGGCTACGTGACGCCCGTCGCCGCCATGGCGGGGATTCGACTCCCGATCGTGACCCATCCGCTCCAGGCGTTCGTCACTGAGCCGGTGAAGCCGGTGCTCGACCGGATCGTCGCCTCGGCTGACCTGCTCGTGTACATCTCGCAGAGCGCGCGCGGCGAGCTTCTCGCCGGCGCCGAGATCGAGCGCTACACCAGCTACTCGACTCGATCGACGTGGGCATTTCTCTCCGAGGCGGCGTCACGCTGTATCGACCTCTTCCCGTTCATGGCGAAGCTGCGCATTCTGCGCCAATGGACGGGACTCTGTGACATGACGCCGGACTACTCCCCGCTCATGGGCGTAACGGAGATCGAGGGCTTCTACCTCAACGCCGGTTGGGGCACATGGGGCTTCAAGGCGACTCCCATCGCCGGGGTGACGATGGCCGAGCTCGTCGCGACAGGGAAGGTGCCGGCGTTGATCGCGCCCTTCGCTCTCACGCGGTTCCGTGACGACCGCGCCGTGTCCGAGCGCGCCTCGGCAGGTACGCACTGATGTTCCAGGCGGTGAGGACGCGCTGGGCGTTCCAGGCGGCTGTCGAGCTAAGCGCTGGAAGTCACCTGCGGCTACCTGCGCACGCGCGAGGGTCACGCGTCTCGGATGCAGAGCCTGCCGATGTCGACGCCGAAGTAAGCGGGCGACGAAGAAATGCAGCCGAGACGGGCGGAAAAGAACGCCGGCTGACCCATCTGCTCGAAGACCGCCCAGGGGACCCACGTTCGTAGTGCCTCCTGTGCGAGCAGCGAGAACGCTTGCCGCCGCCCGGCGCCGTTGAGCCGCCCCGCCGCGACGGCCTTGCGCGCGAGGGGGTCGGACCGGTTGCCGAACGCGTTGATCCCCGGATCGTGTGAGAACAAGACCGCCTGGCCGGAATCCGGATCACCGAGCATGTTCGACGGGTCGTATTCGTCGACAAACCAGTTGTCCATACGCATGTCGACGCCTCGTGTGGACGCGCCGTAGGAATCCGCAGCGGCACGAACGACGAGCCGCACGCCCAGCCCGGCGATGTTCCTGCGCAGGATGTTCGCCTGCTGCGTGCAGAGTGGCGACTTGCATGTGAGGAGAACCAGCCGGTCGGCGCGGCCCGCCCAGAGCCGTTTTGCCCTCGCGAGTTCGGGCCCCGAGAGCGAGTACTGGTGTTGGTCTGACGCAGGGCCCATGAGCGGAGCCGGCAGGTACTGGTCGGCGGGTATGCCCCCGTCGGCCGCCGCCAGGGCGGGACGGTCGATGGCAGCGTTGATCGCGCGCCGAGCATCGACGTCGGCGAGCGGTCCGCGCCTCGTGTTGAGCGAGAGCCATCGCAGGCCCGGCGCATGGAGGTCGACGTAACGCGGCCGCCCCGCCACGTTCGGATTGGCGCTTGCGTATCGGCGGGCGATGTTGCCGCCGGGCTCGAGCGCGCCGAAGTCAGGGTAGGACTCCGCCAGATAGTCGAGCTCGCCCTTGACGATCTGCGCGGCGGCGGGGCCGGTGTCGATTCCGGCCACGTAGACCACGGCGTCGAGGCGGTGGGGCCGTGGGCCGCGGTAGTTGGGGTTTCGGCGGACGACGGTCTGCCAGCCGGTGTTCTGGTACGAGATGTAGTAAGGGCCTGCGGTCGGAATCGGATGCCGTTGCGTATCGAAGTCGGCCAGGGGGGTTCCCGCGGGCAGGGCGCTGAAGAACGGCATTGCGAGGCGTTCCACGAGATCGGCCACCGGACCTGCCGTCGCGAGAACAAGCGTGGAACCGCGGACGACCAAGCCCTTGATGTGCGGAGCCTTGCCCGAGCGGAACGCGTCCTCGCCGACGAGGTTCGTGAGGAAGAGGGAGGCGGGCTGGAACCCGTCGCCCAGCCTGGGAGAAAGCGATCGCTCGATCGTGAAGCGCATCGACTCGGCCGTCACCGGCGCGTTCGACGGTGGCGAGAAGCGATACGTGGTGCGGATGGGAATCGTGTACGTCCATACCTCGCCCCGCTGGACAGCCTCGGGGTACCTCGCCGCGATCTCCGGAACCGGTCGGGCGGGATCCGGGCCGGCCCAGTCGGGATAGTTGTAGAGCTTTGCCTCCGTCGCGTACTGGAGTTCCCACGGACGCTGGCTCCAGGCAGTACCGGGGTCGTTCTGGTCCAGCCAGTCCTCCCGGAGGACGAAGTGCGCGACATCGCCCTTGAGCGACGCGGCGTAGTCCGGTGGGCGCGCGGCGATTCCCATCCACACGCGCCCGTCGGGCGTCACCGTCAGCCCGTTCGGGGCGTTCCCCGTCGGAAACGTCTTCACCGCGAAGCTGACTGGATCCACGCGCGAGACGGTGCCTGCGCGCCAGTTCCCGACCCAGACCGACCCGGCTCCGAAAGCGAGGGCGCCCGAGCCGTCGCCTGTGCGCACGAAGCCGCTCTGGCTCCCGTCGGTCTCGGTGAAGCGATAGACGCCTGCGTCGGAGTCGACCGTGAGCCAGACCCAACCCTCGGCCGCAGCCAGATCGCTTATCCAGGGGTGGATGTGCGCGCGCCACTGCACCGTGTTCGAGGCCGGGTCGACCTTGAAGAAATCGCCGTTGTATTGCGTCGTCGCGTACAAGGCGCCGTCCCCGAACGTCAGGAGATGCGCGTCATTCGATGGGATCGTCGCGTGCACCTTCCCGGTAGCGGGATCGACGCGAAGAATGCGAGGCCCCTGCGAGATCCAAAGCGAACCGGCTCCATAGGCGATCGCCGTCGGATTCTGGGGACCGTCGGGAAGCTTCGGTAGGTGGATCCGAGAAGTGGATCCGTACTGGGCATTCACCCGGATGATCTCTGGCTTGTTCGCATCGTCGACCCAGACGGATCCCCCGCCGACCGTCCAGCCGGCGTCGGCGCCGATCGGCACGGCTTGCACGACCTCCTCCTTACGGGGATCGATTTTCACGAGCGTGCCACCGTCGTCCAGCGACCACACGAACCCGTCCATGTACTTCTCGTCGAACGTGTCGACACCGGTGGGAACGCTTGCAGCGAGCTTCCCGTCGGACGTGAAGGCCGCAACCGTGTGCAGAGAGGACAGCGTCGGCTCGCCGCCTCCACGCGCGACGAGGATCCCGGCGGCGACCGCGAGCAGAACCAGTGCCCCTGCGACGACTGCGATCGGCCAGCGCCGGCCGCGGAGGCGGCGCGTGACCGAGCGCAGGAGCGCCACGGGGCTCTCCTGCGGGACGACCTCGACGACTCGAACGGGGTGCTCGATGCCTTTCAGCCGCTCGACCCTCCCCTGGAGGTAACGAACTCCCGGGACGGTGCGGGCGAGGTGGACGACCGCCTCGCTGGCGAGCACGTCCCCCGGTCGCGCGAGGGAACACAGGCGCGCTGCCATGTTGAGCGCGCCGCCTCGGTAGCCCTTGCCGACGGGGACCGCCTCGCCCGCGTCCACTCCGATACCGACGCCGCGCGGAAGCTCTTTCTCGGCGACGGCCGCCTGCACGCCGAGCGCCGCCTGAAGCGCCTGGCGAGCCGACTGGAACACGACCAGCGCTTCGTCGCCGCGCAGCTCGATCAGCCGGCCTTCATGAGCCGAGACGACGCTTCGCACGATGTCCGCGAACCCGGTGGCCAGCGCAGCCGCGGCCTCGTCGCCGTGCTGTTGCGTGTAGCGCGTGTAGCCGCGCACGTCGGCGATCAGGAACGTGCGCAGCTGAGCTGCCCGGCTCGGGATGGACACGTCACCGCCGCCGAGCCCCTCGCGGGCATCGGAGATCAGCTCTGACGCGGTGCGGTAGCGATCGTCGGGATCCTTCGCCATGCCGCGCGCAAGGACCTCGTCGAGGGCGCCGGGAAGGTCCGGTCGAAGCGCCGTCAGCGCCGGCGGCAGCTCCTTGAGATGAGCGAACACCACCGCGATGTCGGTCTCCCGCTGGAAAGGCGGACGGCCCGCAAGCAACTCGAAGAGGACGCAGGCGAGCGCGTAAACGTCCGCTCGTCCGTCCACGGAGGTGCCCTCGATCTGCTCCGGGGCGGTGTAGTCGATCGTGCCCGAGAAGACTCCTTCCCGGCTCAGGCTGTTGACGGTTGCCGCGTGCTTCGCAAGGCCGAAGTCGGCGAGAAAAGCGCGGTTGCCGTCCTCGACCAGGATATTTCCGGGCTTGACGTCGCGGTGGACGAGGCCTCGCTCGTGGGCGGCGTCCAGGGCCTCGGCGATGCGGGTCAGGATCTCGAGAGCTCTTTCCGGCTCGAACCGTCCTTCGAGCTGGAGCAATTGTCGGAGATCGCTGCCCCCCACGTATCGCATGGCGATAAAGAGGTGACCGTCTGACTCACCCGCGCTGTAGATGGGCACGATGCCCGGGTGCTCGAGTCCGGCGGCGAGCCGCGACTCGCGCAGGAACCGTTGGCGAAAGCGCTCGTCTCTGGAGAGCTCCGGGGGAAGCAGCTTCAGCGCGACCGCGCGGTCGAGGTGCTCGTCCCGAGACAGATATAGACCGAACCCATCGCTCCGCGCCCGAGCAGACGCTCGACCCGAAAGCCGGCCACCACGGTGCCGCTCCGAAGCTCAACCGGCATTGCCACTTTTACCACCTGGACGCCCCAGACCGGAAGTTCTTCCAGCCGAAGAGACCAGCTTCATGTTCGAACATTCGTCCTGGACGAGGACCTCGGCGCCGTTCTGGGCGGTTCTCACCGAGTCCGAACCCGGCGGAGTCGAACAAGGAGCTTCGCTAAGGAGTTTGCTCCGGGCGGCCGATACCGGGGCCGTGGACTGGATCATGCTCACCGCCGTTCTCCTCGCGCTCGGCGGCGTCGTCCTCGGCTTCATGGAGGACATCGACGCGATCCGGCGCGACGCAGAGCGCAGCTAGCTTCCGGCGCGTAGCCTCAAGCGCGGCCCCTTCGAGGCCGATGTTTCACCCAAATGAGGGCGCCCAAGATCCTGGCGGTCGCGTCCGCTTCGGAGCTCGACTTCCGCTACGGCTGCACGCCTGCCTGGTGGCAGCTCTGGAAGGGCCTCTACGAGGCAGGCGCCGACCTGATCGTGACCCCCTACCGCGGACGCCCCGTCGAGTCGCCCTGGTGGCGGAGCGAGCCGAACCCCTGCTACCGCGAAGGCGAGACCTTTGCGAAGCTCCGTCGTCACGCCGGCGGCCGGCGCCCCGAGGACTCGCCCCCGGACACGATCACCGACCGGGCCGCGCGCGCCGCGATCCATCGCTGGGTGACGCCGCGCTGGCGCCGGCACCTGGAGCGGATCCTCGAGCGTGAGCGGGACGTCGATGCAGTCGTCGTCTTCACCGTCCCGATGAGCCACCTCCGGGGAGTGCCGACCGCGCTGCGCGAGCGTTTCTCCGTGCCTGTCGTCTATTACGACGGCGACGTGCCGATGAGCCTGCCGGAGTACGGCGGCATGGACACCGGCTTCAACATCTATCACGGGGCCGACGCGTCCGAGTACGACCTGGTGGTCTCGAATTCGGAGGGCGGCGGCGAGCGGCTGAGGGAGTTGGGCGCACGGCGCGTGGAGACGCTCTTCTGGGGGGCCGACCCCGACTTCTTCGCGCCGCTCGACGTGGCCAAGGAGATGGACGTCTTCTTCTACGGCTACGGCGACAAGTTCCGCCGTGAGTCGATGCGAGAGCTCGTCGGCGAACCGAGCAGGCTGCTGCCGGACGTCGAGTTCGTGCTCGGCGGCGCCGACTTCCGCGGCGACACCGGAGCGGCCCGCCTCGCGGGCGACGTCCCGTTCGGGAGCTTCCGCCGCGCGGTGTGTGCGAGCCGGCTCAACCTGAACCTGACGCGCCGTCCGCACGCAACCGTGTCGGCGTCGTCGACCTGCCGTCCGTTCGAGCTCGCCGCCTGCGGCGCCGCGATCGTCTCGAACCCCGTTGCCGGTCTCGAGCGCTGGTTCGAGCCCGGGGACGAGATCGTCGTCGTCCGGAACGCGGACGAGGCCGCGGAGGCGTACGGCGAGTTGCTCGCCGATCCTGCCGAGGCGGAGGAGCTGGGCCGCCGGGCGCGCGAGCGCGTGCTCGACGAGCACACGTACGCGCACAGGGCCGCCCGGCTGCTCGATCTGCTCGGGCTCGGGTCGGCCTGCACCCAGGCGGTTCCGGTCGGTGTCTGAGCTCGCCCTCACCGCCGTCTCGCTCGCCGACGACCGGCTCGGCAGGCTGCGCCGGCTCGCGATCGTCCCGGCCTACAACGAGGAGCGCTGCGTCGGCGCCGTCGTCCGCGAGATTCGCGCCGTCGACCCCGGTTTCGAGATCCTCGTCGTTGACGACGGCTCCCACGACGCGACCGCCGCCGTCGCTCGCGAGCACGGAGCCTGCGTCGTCAGCCTCCCGTTCAACCTCGGGATCGGGGGCGCCGTCCAGACGGGCTATCGCTACGCGCACGCGCACGGTTTCGACGTCGCTGTCCAGGTGGACGGCGACGGCCAGCACGACCCGGGAGAGCTCCACATGCTGCTCGCCCCTCTCGTCCGGGGCGAGGCGGACATGGTGGTGGGCTCGCGCTTCGCCGGCGGCCCCGCCTACGACGCCTCGTTTGCGCGCCGGCTCGGCATGCGCGTGTTCGCGCGCACCGTCTCGCTGATCGTCGGACGCCGAGTCACCGATACGACCTCCGGCTTCCGCGCCGTCAACCGCCGCGGCATCGCGCTCTTCGCGGCCGACTATCCCCACGACTATCCGGAGGTGGAGGCGATCGTCCTGCTCGTGAAGCACCGCTTCCGCCTCGAGGAGGTGCCCGTTGAAATGCGGCCGCGCGCGTCCGGCCGCTCGTCGATCACGGCGGCGCGCTCCGTCTACTACATGGTCAAGGTGCTGCTCGCCGTCTTCGTCGGCCTCTTCCGGAAGTACGCGGTCCCCGCGGAGGAGCGATGACGCCGATCCGCGTCTCGATCTTCGCGGGGATCGCCTCGTTCCTGCTCCTCCTCGTCGTCCTCGAGCTGATCCGCAGCCGCCGGCTTCGAGAGCGGTACGCGCTGCTCTGGCTGTTGACGGCCTGCGTCATGCTCGTGCTCGCCGTCTGGCGAGGCATGCTCGAGAAGATCGCGGGCGCGGTGGGGATCGCCTACGCGCCCTCCGCGCTCTTCGTCCTCGGCTCGCTCTTCATCCTCGTCGTGCTGCTCCACTACTCGACGGTGATCTCGAAGCTCTCCGACCAGAACACGATCCTCGCCCAGCGGCTCGCCCTGCTCGAGCGGGAGCTGGAGGAACGCGTGCCGGTCGAGGAGGAGCCCGAGCTGCCGCCGAGGCTCGAAGTGCTGAAGTAGCGAGCTCGTCTCCGCCGCGTCCTTATGATCGCCTCATGCAGCGCTTCAACCTCCACGCGGCCGAGGCGGACTACGACGAGAGCGACCCGGACGACTACCGCGCCGGCATGGCGCGCTTCGGGCCCGCGATCGGGGCGACGAAGATCGGTGGAACCGTCTACGAGCTCCCTCCGGGTCAGAGCATCTGCCCCTACCACTACGAGTACGGGAACGAGGAGTGGGCGATCGTGCTCGAGGGCCGGCCGACCCTCCGCCATTCCGGGGGCGAGGAGGGGCTCGAGCCCGGTGACGTGGTGTGCTTCCCCGAAGGCCCCGGCGGTGCGCACAAGTTCACCAACGCGACCCAGGAGCCGCGTGTCCGCGTCCTGCTGCTCTCGACGAAGGACGAGCCGTCGGTGGCCGTCTACCCCGACAGCGACAAGATCGGCGTCTGGCCGGGTGACGAGCGCGACAACCTGATGACGCGGCGCGAGAGCGTCGTCGACTACTGGGACCGCGAGACGTAGCGTCTAACCCTGCCCGCAAGCCGCGAGCACCTGCGCGTAGAAGCGCAGGTACGCGGCCATGTGGACGTCCCAGTAGTCGCTGTTGTGGCTTCCCGGCCAGACGTGGAACGCGACCGGCTCGCCGTCGCGGCGGAGCAACGAAACGAACGCCGTGTCAGCGGCCCGGAACGGATCGTCCGAACCGACGTCGAGCCACATGCGCGCCCGCCCGTACGGGCGATGCCGACCTCTGGCAGCGCGAAAGACGTCGTGTCGACCGAAGTCGGCAGCGTCGTCGAACGCGCCCGAAGGCGTCTGGCCCGCCGCTTCCCAGAGCGCGGCGGAATGGCCGCCCACCGCACAGAAGCGTCCCGGGGCGAGCCGGGCGAGATCGAGCGCGCCGAAGCCGCCCATGGATACCCCGCCGATCGCAACGCGTTGCCCGTCGGCGTGGAATGTCCCGATCGCCCAGGGAATCAGCTCGTGCAGCACATAGGAGCCCCACGGCCCGTCCTGACGGTCGTGGTAGTAGCTGTGGTCGCCTCCGTTGGCGATCACGACCACGGGCGCGGCGCCTCCCAGCCGCCGAAGTCCGGAGAAGAACGCGTCGCTGAGGAGGCCCTCGGGGCCCATGCCGCGGCCGTGCAGGAGGACGAGCAGGGGCCGTCCTGCGCGCTCGCCCGCCGGCGCGACCTCGACTTCGTCCAGCGAGCGACCGAGGAGACGGCTCTGGAATTCGACCTGCCGAACCTGGGCGCCTCGGGTGTCGTGGTAGCGCGGCCCACGTGAGCGAACGAAAAGTACGATCACGACTCCGGCGACGACCGTGGCGACGGCGACTCCGATCAGCCAGGCAGGGCGTCGCACGGCGACATTCTGACGCTGCGGTGTGGAGATCGGGCCAACCCGTAGAGTGGAAATGTGAGCCATCGGGTCGCGTCGATCGACGAGCTCGGGCCGGGCGTCTTCCGGAGCCTGCGCCGCTCGCTCGAGATCACGGCGTTCGGCGCCAACGCGATCGTCCTCCCGCCGGGCACCGAGTGGTTCAACCACTACCACGAGCAGCAGGACGAGCTGTACTTCGTCCACGCCGGGCAGGCCGGTTTCGAGGTCGACGGCGAACGATTCGAGCTCGACCCAGGCGGGGCCGTTCACGTCGAGTCGACGACTCCGCGGCGCTTCTGGAACGCCGGGGAGACCGAGCTGATCCTGCTTGCCCTGGGCGGGAAAGGACGGCTACGTGGGCCGTGACGGCCAGATGGTCGACCCGGCCGACGTCGAGCGCCGCCGAGCCTTCGCCGACGGCGACCTGGACGCGATCCGCCAACGCTCGTAGCGGTCTTCGCCGCTACCCGAGGGCGCGGCCGAGCAGGTAGGCCGGCGCCACGAGCGCCTGGAACGCGCGGTCGCGCGCGTCCAGCGCGCGCGGGAGCGGCTCCAGGGCGGCGGCCGTCCTGGCCTCCCGTCCCGCTTGGCGCACGCGCCGGAGCATCCAGGACCAGCTCGCGCGCCCAGGGCGGACGTGGTGGCGGACGACGGCGCGCGGCTCGTAGCGGACCGTCCAACCGGCCGCCCGAACGGCCAGTGAGAGCGCGACCTCCTCGCCGCCCTGGAGGGACCCGGGCCGCCGGCCGAGCTCGGTCGGGAAAGGCGCCGCTGACGGCATTCGCTCCCGGTCGAGGGCGAAGCTCGTCCCGACGACGCGTGGGATCTCCTGCGGCTCGTCCCCGAGCTCGAGCATGCCGAGGAAGTCCTGGGCCGGCGCGGTGTCGAAGAGAAACGGCGCGTGGCCGGGCCACTCCGGGCCGATCCGGGCCCCGACGAGGGCGGCGCGCTCGCTCCCCGCGATGTGGCGTTGCAAGGCCTGATGCCAGCCAGACTCAGGAATCGCGTCCGCATCGACGAAAAGGATGTAGCGAGTGTCTGCGATCGCCAACGCACGGTTCCGGGAATCGGAGAGGCCGCTCGAATGCGGGTAGGCCTCGTAGCGGACCGCGTCGCCTCGCTCTTTCGCCGCGGCGCGGATCGCGTCCCCGCGCGACATGTCCACGACAACGGTCGGCGCCTGTGCCGCGGCGGCGTCGAGCACCCGGCCGAACAGGACAGGGTCGTCGTCGGCCGTGCAGATCGCAGCGGTCGCGCCGGCCGGATTCACGACTTCCTCACGGGCGGTCGCACGGGTCCTCGCCGGTCGAAGCGCGACCTCATCCTCCCGCTCTGCGAAGGAAAGTCCGTTCTCGACCTCGGCTGCGTCGAGCACTCCTGGCGCATGTCGGTCGAGAACCCGAGCTGGCTGCATGCCGAGATCGCACGGGTCGCGTCCTCCTGCCTCGGCGTCGACTTCCTCGACCGCGACGTCGAGGAGCTGAACGCACGCGGCTTCGACATGGTCGCCGGCAATGTTCTCACCGACGATCCACCCGGTCGTTTCGAGGTCGTCGTCGCCGGCGACCTGATCGAGCATCTCGAGAATCCGGGCGTCTTCCTCCGGTACGTCGCCGACGCGCTGACCGACGAGGGGATCGCGATCGTGACGACGCCCAACGCGCTCTACCCGGCCCAGCTCTGGTCGGTGCTCGGCCGGGGACGGCCCGAGATCAACCCCGAGCACGTCGCGCTGTACGACCCGTTCACGTTCGCCAACCTCGTCGAGCGAAGCCCGCTTCGGATCCGCGAGCTCGTGTGGCTCGACCTGACATGGTCGGCCTTCTCGGGGAGCCGCAACCCGCTCGTCCGCGCCGGCGCCTGGGCCCCCCTCCACGCGTTGACACGGCTTGCCGTCGCGGCCCGCCCGTACCTCGGGAGCGACTTCGCTGCGCTCCTCGAGCGTCGGCCGGACGGCGAGGCCGTCGACCCGGAGGAGAGCGCCCGTCGCGTCATGGGCTTCCTCGGCCGGCCGGAGCGCTAGCGAGCAGCGCCTCGACCTGGTCGAGCACGGTCTCGAGTGAGATCTCGGACGCCGTCCGCCCCGTTCCCCGCACCAGCGTCTCCACGACGGCAGGGTCGCGTAGCCGCTCGAGCCGGTCGACCAGTGCGTGGGCGTCGCCGGGTGGAAAGAGGAGCGCGTTGTCGCCGTCGCGCAGGTACTCCTCCGGGCCGCCCTGCGCGCTCGTGACGACGAGGATCCCCGCGGCGAGCCCTTCGAGCAGTCCGAGCGAGTAGGCCTCGACACCGACGGACGGGTAGAGAAGCACGTCGTGGGTGCCGAGCAGCCCGACGACCTCGTCCCTGGCCACCTCGCCCCGCCACCCGATCCGCCCCTCCACGCCGCGCTCTCGGGCGATCGCGCGCACGCGCGCTTCGTACTTCGGGTCGTCCTTGGGCCCGACCACGGTCAGGGTCAGGCCTTGCACCGACGCGAGCGCCTCCACGGCTACCTCCAGGCCCTTCATCGGATGGATGCGACCGGCGAAGAGTGCGCTCCGGGGCGGGCTCGACGGGAGCGCCGGTCGGCCGGAACGGAAGCGAGCCACGTCGATCCCGCAGCGAACGATCTCGGCGTGACGGGGCCGCCAGCCGCGGCGCGCGTACTCCTTCCGGAGCCACTCGCTGACGAAGCACACGATCCCGTCGCTCTCGATCGGCGGAGCCCACGCCCGGAGGTGGCCGAACCCGAGCCGGTCGAGCTGTGCCCACGGGATCAGGAGAGAGCCGGGCCGCTCGTAGAGCACCCACCGATCGGGGAGGAAGTAGAGAACCGGAATGCCGGCCTCGTGCAGGAGCCGAAGCGGCGCCTTCGCGAGCCCGCGCATGTGCCAGACGAGCGCTGCGTCGACGCCGCCGGCCAGCGCCGACTCGGCCACGCGCCGGTCGTTCGCGGCCGCCCGGAGCCCACGGGCCGGGTGTCTCCAGGCTGCGAGCACGTAGTCGAGCTCGGCCCGAACGCGCACGCCGCGGCCGCTCTCGCCCGCGTGTGCGAGCACGGTCACGTCGTGCCCGCGCGCGGCGAGCCCCGCCATCACGTCCGCGCAGATCTCGCCGTAGCCGCCCCGCGCGAGCGGGGGGTAGAAGTTCGTGAAACCGAGCAGACGAAGGTTTTTCCGTTCGGGCGCCGATACGTTCATCAGAGGCCATGTTGAAGCCGCGCCCTGATGGCCACCCACCGGATCCGGCCGCGCCGCGCCGCGTCGCGCTCAGCGTGGTCTTCACGGGCGCATCCCAGGGCGTGTCGATGATCGCGGGCGGTGTGCTCGCGATCCTCGTCGCCGCGCTCTTCGGCAGCACGGCGCAGACGGACGGCTTCTTCCTCGCGTACGGCGTCTACTCGCTGCTCGTCCTCGTCGCCCAGAGCACGCGGACGGCGATTCCGGCGAGGCTGCTCGAGACGGAGACGCTCTTCGGCGCGTTCGACCGCTACCTCGCCGGGGCGGCACTCCTCTTCCTCGCCTCCGGTGTCGCCCTGCTCGGCTTCGCCGGGCCGTTGGCGACGCTCCTGACCGGATCGGATGCAGGCCCGGCCCACGCCGCGGCGGCCGAGTCGCTCCGGATCCTCTGGCCGGCTGTCGGCGGCCAGCTCTTCGCGGCGCTTGCTGCGGCGATGCTCGGCGTCGCCGGCGACTTCACGCGCGCTGCGCTCGCATACGCGGCCGGAGGGCTCGCGACGATCGGTGCCTTCCTGGCGCTTCACGGACCGTTCGGGATTCGCGCGCTTCCGGTCGCAGTCGTGATCGGGACGCTGGTTTCCGTCTGCCCGCTCGCGCACGGCCTCGTTCGCATCGGCTGGCGGCCCGCCCCGGCCGGTTCGGGCGCACTCGGTGCGGCGCGGATCATTCTGGTCTCGTCCACGTCGGGCGCACTGTCGCAAGTTCTCTTCGTGGTCTCGCTCTCGGTCGCGGCGAGGGTGGGCTCGGGAGACGCGACGCTCTACAGCTACGCCTACTTCGCGCTGGGTCTCCTGGTCGCTCTCGTCTCGTCCTCGGTCTCGGCCGTTCTCGCCGCGCCGCTCGCTGCGACGTGGGATCGCGACCCGCGCAGCCTCCGGCCCGTGGTCGACGACGTCTTCCGGACGGGTCTCGTCGTCCTTGCGCCGATCCTGGCCGCTGCCGCGCTGCTCGGGCGGGATCTCGCCGGCGCCGTGCTCGGGAAGTTCACACACACGGAGATCGCCGCCGTCTGGCGCGCGTTCCTGATCCTCAGCCCGTCGGCCGTCACGGCACTCGCGATCGCGATTCCGCTCGTCGCGCTCTTCGCGCTCGGCCGGTACAGGGCGATCGCCCTCGTCGCGCCGCCGATCGTCGCGCTCCACGTCGCCCTGTCCGTCGTGGCTGCGGTCGCCGGCAGCCTCGTGCTCGTCGCCGCTGGGGCCACGGTCGGCTCGTTCGCGATCGCCGGCGCCCTGTTGGGAATCCTCTACGGCCGGGAGGCGGGCCGCGCCGTCGTCCATCTCGTGCGTGAGCTCGCCCGGGTCGCCCTTCCTGCCGCGCTCGCCTTCGGCCTCCCGGCGCTGCTCCTGCTCGTCCGAGGCGGCGCGGCCCTCTCCTCGGCGGCTTGGCTGCTCGGCCTCGTCCTCTACGCGGGCGCCGTCGCGGGGCTCCTCCCGGCACACCGCGAGCTTGCGCTCAGGCTGCTCCGAGCTCTCGGTACGCGGCCTCGTGCGCTCGAGCCGAGCGCTCCCAGCTGAACTCGGCCGCGCGCGCGAGGCCCTCGCGCCGCCACGGCTCGGGGTCGCGGAGAACCTCATCGGCCCCGGCTGCGATCGCCTCGGCCGACGCGGGGTCGAAGAGCCGCGCCGCGTCGCCGCAGACCTCCGGCAGCGCACCCGCCTGCGACGCGGCGACCGGACATCCGCACGCCATCGCCTCGAGCGGCGGTGACCCGAATCCCTCGTAGAGGCTCGGAAAGACGAGCGCCGCGGCCGTCCGGTAGAGGTCGACGAGCTCCTCCGCGCTCACGTGACCGCGCACGTCGACTGCCTCCGCGGCCCGCTTTCCCTCGTGCCCGGCAC
>Ga0066709_100001273_pt1 | contig 16283 bp, 11 predicted proteins | sample GraSoiAngelo_158_FD_79665 | JGI IMG/M metagenome (GOLD analysis project Ga0066709, IMG submission 79665) | Grasslands soil microbial communities from the Angelo Coastal Reserve, California, USA - 14_1009_16_30cm | ecosystem: Environmental > Terrestrial > Soil > Grasslands | place: USA...
ACGCGAGCGAGTCGAAAAACACAACTCGTAAACAGGGCCGTACTCTCGAGGTAATATGAAAAGTCAAGTCACTGTCGGAGTCGTGGGATGTGGTTACTGGGGGCCGAACCTTATCCGAAACTTCCGCCAACTACCCGACGGCAACCTGACGTTGATGTGTGACACCAGCGAGTCGAGGCTGGCCCATCTCAAATCGTTATATCCGGAGGTCGAGGGGCATAAGGATTTCGGCCACCTGCTCAACGGCGCCGGACTCGACGCTGTCATTATCGCCACGCCGGTCAAGTCCCATTACGCGATGGCGAAAGCAAGTTTGCTGGCAGGCAAACACACTTTCATTGAGAAGCCGATGGCGTCCTCGGCTGAAGAGTGCGAAGAACTGGTCTCCATCGCGGACGAAAAAGGGCTGGTGCTGATGATCGGTCATACATTTCTTTATTCGCCAGCGGTCGTGAAGATTAAAGAAATCGTGGATCGCGGTGACATTGGTGACATTCGCTATATCAGTTCGCGCCGCCTGAACCTGGGACTTTTTCAAAAGGACATCAATGTCGCTTGGGACCTGGCGCCGCACGATATTTCCATCATCCTGCACATTCTGGAGGAAGTGCCCGTGAGTGTGAATTGCCGGGGCGAGGCCCATATTACTCCCGGGATCGAAGACGTGACCAACATTCATTTGACTTTCCGCAAGCACCGGTCCGCGTTGATCCAAAGCAGTTGGTTGGACCCGCGAAAAGTCCGCGAGATGACAATCGTCGGTTCCCGGCGGATGATCGTTTACGATGACGTCGCGCCGTTGGAAAAAATAAAAATATTCGATGCGCGAGTTGAAGTGCCACCGCACTACGATACTTTCGCCGAGTTTCAATACTCCTATCACTATGGCGACATGTACGTGCCTTACCTCAAGCAGGAAGAACCGCTGAAATCCGAATGCCAGCATTTTCTAGATTCCATCCGAAATGGGAAGACTCCGCTAAGCAACGGCCGGAAAGGCTTGGAATTGGTGAAGATTCTCGAAGCGGCGTCCGCGTCTTTGAAACGAAACGGGGCCGCGATCGAAATTTCAGAGGGAGGCAGCACGCGTCTTTGCACCGAGAACGGGTCCAAGACGCGGGCGGTGCGCAAGGCGGAGATGCTTGGCGCATGAGGAAATCCAAGCAGCCTAAAGAGCAACCGAATCGGCAGATTGCGCCTGACGTGAAGTTGGGCAAAGGGGTGCGCATCTACGGATTCAGCAATTTGTATGGTTGCGAAATCGGAGACGACGTGAAAATCGGCACGTTCGTGGAGGTCCAGAAAGGGGCGAAGATCGGGAACCGATGCAAGATTTCAAGTCACAGCTTCATCTGCGAAGGGGTGACGTTGGAAGATGAAGTATTCATTGGACACAATGTTACCTTCATCAACGACCTTTTCCCTCGGGCAACGGATGCGGACGGGCATTTGCAAACCGAGGCGGACTGGAAATGCATTCCCACGCTGGTAAAGAAGGGAGCCTCGATTGGTTCGAGTGCAACCTTGCTTTGCGGGATAACTGTGGGAGAATACGCGATTGTGGGTGCAGGTAGCGTTGTCACCAAAGATGTGCCGCCCCACGGCGTGGTGGTTGGCAATCCTGCGAAGGTATTAAAGATGCTTCCGAAGAAAAAACAATAATATGCAGGTACCATTCCTAGACTTGAAGGCGCACCATGATTCGATGCGTGGAGAGCTGGAAGCAGCCATTCGCGAGGTCATTGACAGCAACGCCTACGCCGGGGGCCCCTTCGTGGCGAAATTTGAGCACGACTTCGCGACTTTTTGCGGAGCCGGGAACGCGATCGGTGTGGGAAATGGAACGGATGCACTTTGGTTGACCTTGCTCGCCTTGGGCATCGGCGCCGGGGACGAGGTGATAACGGTTCCGATGACCTTCATGGCCACGGCCGAAGCAATCAGCCACTGCGGGGCGAAGCCGGTGTTTGTCGATATTGATGAGCGGACCTACACGCTGGATCCGGAATTATTGGAAGGCGCCATCACTCCGAGAACCAAAGCGATCATCCCGGTTCATTTGTTTGGCCAGGCCGCTGATATGGATGCGATCCTTGAGATTGCGCGAAGCCGTGGGTTGCCGGTGATCGAGGACGCCTGCCAGGCGCACGGCGCTGAATACAAAGCTCGGAAAGCAGGCTCGATTGGAACGGCCGGCTGCTTCAGTTTCTATCCCGGCAAAAACCTGGGAGCCCTTGGAGAAGCCGGTGCTGTGGTCACGAATAACGAGGAGCTGAGGAACAAAATCCAAATGCTGCGGGACCATGGGCAGGCAAAGAAATATCACCATACTTTGATCGGTTGGAATGCGCGGATGGATGGAATCCAAGGCGCAGCGCTTCGGGTGAAATTGAAGCACTTGGATCGAGCCAACCAAGCACGACGAGCCAACGCCTGGTTTTACGACCAACAACTGGCCGAGCTGGAGGAAGTGATCCTCCCCACGGAGGCCGATTATGCTCGTCACGTTTACCACCTTTACGTCGTGCGCGTGCAGAACCGCGATCGGGTCCTGCAAGCGATGGCGAACAGAGGAATTGCCTGCGGCATTCATTACCCCATTCCCGTTCATCTGCAGCAGGCGTATCGTTTTCTGGGACACCGAAAGGGGTCGTTTCCCGTCGCCGAACGGTGTGCCGAAGAGTTCCTGTCCCTGCCGATGTATCCCGAGTTGACCGCGACGCAGATGGGAGCGGTTGTCCAAGAACTGAAAACACTGCTGCGTACTTCCAAGAGGGCCTATGAGCGCGTTGTCTGAAGCAGGCGCTGGCTCCTTGGGTATTGCCAGCGGGCGAAAGGCCACTTTCAAAGGAAGTGCGCAGCGCCTCAGTCCGTTGGAAAAACCCGGATGGGACAATCTGGTCATATCGCACCGGGACGCTTCTTTTTTTCACAGTGCAAGCTGGGCTGGGGTCCTGCACGACACTTATGGGCACGCCCCCCAGTATTTTTGCACTGCAAGCGACGAGGGGTTGTCCGCGGTTTTGCCCGTGATGGAGGTAAACAGCCCCTTGACCGGCAGGCGAGGCGTTTCGCTTCCTTTTACCGACGAATGCCAGTTTTTGTCGGACGGTTCAATCAGCGCGGAAGAAGCGTTTCACGAAGTCCTCAATTTCGGACGGAAACGAAAATGGAAGTCTATCGAATTCAGAGGCATCAAAAATCTTTCGAAGGCCGCTTCACCATCGCTTTCGTTCTTTGGACATGTCCTGCCGTTATCGGACGGTGAAGAGCGGATGTTTTCCCGGCTTGAAAGCAGAGTTCGCCGTGGCATCCGGAAGGCCGAGAGGTCAAACGTGCGCGTCGAGATTTCCCAAACGATGGAGTCGTTGCGCGCTTTTTACTCCTTGCATTGCAAGACGCGCAGACGACACGGATTGCCGCCACAATCGTTTTCCTTCTTCAGAAGTATTTTTCGACATGTTCTGTCGAAAGGCTTGGGATTTGTGGTGCTGGGGAGTTACCAGGAAAAACCGATTGCAGCGGCGATGTTTTTTCATCTGGGCGACAAGGCCATCTACAAATTCGGCGCATCCGAAACCGCTTTCAATCGATTGTGTGGGAACAATCTGATTATGTGGGAGGCGATAAAATGGTATTCCGCCAACGGCTTCGCTTTACTGCATTTTGGAAGAGGTTCGATTGCGAATGAAGGACTACGCCAGTTTAAGCTGAGTTTTGGAACGGAAGAATACAAGATCGACTACTATAAATATAATTTTCGCAACGAGGCTTTCGTAACTGAGCGAGACAAAGTGTTCGGCTGGTTCAATGGGGTTTTTCGATTGATACCAATCCCCTTGAGCCGCATCCTAGGCATCGTGCTATATAGGCATCTGTCATGAGTTATCTGCGAACGTAATGTGATGGAGATCGGAGACCTCTCAAAAATCTATGATAAATGACGAGAAGCTAGAGATTCAGCATCAGGGCATAGATCTCAAAGACATTTACTACGTGCTATTTCGGAACAAGTGGAAGATCATCGTCTTTTCCCTCCTCGGAATGCTCGCTGCGGCCGGCCTTTATTTTATCGACCCGCCTAGGTACCAGTCGGAAGGAAGACTACTCGTGAAATATGTGCGGGAAAGCGAAGCAAGATTCTTGAATCCGGGCGCAAGGGATTCGGAGATCAAATCTCCTGATTCCAGAGGAGAAAGCATCATTAATACAGAGAAGGAAATCCTGACCAGCTTCGACCTGGCGATTCAGGTGGCCGACCACGTCGGGCCCGAAAAGATACTGGCCAAAGCTGGAGGAGGCACGGATCGAATCCGGGCCGCGACGGTGATTATGAAGAATCTGTTGGTCGAAACGCGAAGAGAGTACAACACCATCAAGGTTGTGTTCCGCCACCCTGACCCTGAAGTATTGCAGCCTGTCCTCCGCAGCCTGTTTGACGCTTATCAAAAGAAGCATGTGGCCGTCCACGCGCTGTCTGGCGTCAACGAAGAGGAGCTTACGCGAAAGATCGACGATCTTCGAAACAAGCTCGGGAAGACCGAAGAGGAATTGCGCACCTGGAAGGACACAGCGGGTGTGACATCGGTAACTGACGCGCATAAAGCACACATCGATCAAATCACCAAAATCAAAGAAGATCTTCACAAGGCGGAAACCGAATTGGCCGGTCGCAGAGCTGGCTTGAAGGAACTTCAAGGCACGGCACCTAAAAAGACGGAAGACAGTGTCGTCGACACGACGGTCAGCAACACGCCTGTCCCGCCGGAAAAGGAGGACCAATACAAAAACGTGGCGGCTGAATTGGAATCGCTGCGGAAGACCGTAACCAATCTACTCACACAATTCACCGGGCAAAGTTCCTACGTAAGAACGGTACGCGAGCAAATTGCAGACTTCGAACAGCAACAGAAGAAACTGGAAGAAGACTATCCGCAACTGACCAAACCCACCACACCCTTGTCCGTGGCGGCGAACCAGGCCGCCACTCCAATGAATCCATTGCTGGAGGCTTATCACATCACGACGCTGGAGGCCGAGACCAACACGTTGCATTCGCAGTTGGAGACACTGCTTTCCGAAGCAGCGGAAATTAAGAAAGCGGAAGCCAAGATTACAGAGCTACAGAGAGACAAAGAAATGCTGGAAACGAATTTGCGAACCTATCAGACCGCCCTGGAGCAAGCTAAGATCAATCTAGCTTTTTCCCCGGGTAACATACCGAATATCAATGTCGTGCAAGAGCCCTCTCCGCCTGGCAGAGATGCTTCCAAAACAATGAAGCCGATGGCCATTGCCTTGGCCCTCGGAGTGATTGGTGGCTTGGCTCTGGCATTTATCAACGAACTTGTGCTTGATCGATCCGTTAAGAGACCGATCGAAGTGCAGAGGAAACTGCGCATGCCCCTCTTTTTGACGATTCCACGCGTATCGCGAAACGGACACGCGCGCCTGGCGCAAAAGAATGCGGTGCCGGAGTTGGCTGAACATGCACAAACGGAGCAGCGAACGACCTCAGCGCCCGATTCAGGTGGTGGCGTGAAGTCAAACCCCCTTCCCGCCGCTGTGGCCCCGTGGGACGCCCATCACGGGCTACGCGCCTATTATGAAGCACTGCGCGACCGGTTGATCACACATTTCGAAGTCAGCAACATGACCCACAAGCCCAAGTTGATCGCGGTTACCAGTTGTTCAGAGGGCTCTGGCGTTACTTCCACTGCCGCCGGCCTGGCGGCGACACTTTCCGAAACCGGGGACGGAAACGTCCTGCTCGTGGATATGAACCTCGAACAAGGAGCGGCACATCCATTCCACATGGGCAGACCGGCGTGTGGATTGCTGGATGCGTTGGAAAGTGAAACGCGGGATCCTGCTCTGGTTCAGGACAAACTCTATTTGGCATCCATGAACGATGCCGCCAACAAACTGCAATGCGTCTTGCCGAGGCGATTCACCCATCTTGTGTCCAAATTGAAGATGAGCGATTACGATTACATCATCTTTGACATGCCTGCCATCAGCCAGACCAGCATCACCCCCAACCTCGCCAGTTATATGGACATGGTCTCGATGGTCCTTGAATCTGAAAAGACCAACCGCGACGTCGTCGAGCAAGCCAATTCCTTACTTGCAGAATCGAATGTCAGCGTGAATGCCGTCCTGAACAAATACCGACAATATGTGCCACGCTGGCTCCAACAGGAACTGTGAATATCGATCCTCGCTTGCAACCTCTGTTCTTCGGCGGGAGCTTTGATTCTAATTGCAGGACACTGCGACCGTTCGGCCCTTTTTCCGACCTGCGTCTTCGAGGGAATATCCCCGAACGGCGGTTGAGCAGCGACCCAGCTCTCCTGCCGGCCTGCCCCGGTCTGGAAGGAAAACTTCGACGAGTGTTCCACTGTGGTTTGCTGGTCCGTTCTATACTTATCGGGACCAAGTGGCAGTCGCGGAGAAAACACGCGCTCAGGCATGCCATTCGTTCCGTATCTTGCCGATCGACTTTCAAAGATCCGGTGAGCGTGAATTGGTTGCCGGTCTTTGGTTGACCTGTTGGTTTTGTGAGGTCGGGGCGGCTTTTGTCGTCCCGACCGGAATTGATCGCAATCTTGATTGCGCAAGCGGTGCGTCAATCGCCGCGCTTGCGAATTGACGAGGACGAAGTGTGCCCGTCAATAGGCAAATGGCCTATTCCCCTATGTTCAAACGTCGGGTTTACTACCAATTAAAGCCCCATGTTCCCTGGGTGATTCGCATGACATTACGGCGTTGGCACGCCAAGCTGAAGCGCCTGTCGTGCGGCAACAGTTGGCCAATTCTCGATTCAGCCGGAGGGCGGCCCGAGGGATGGAAGGGTTGGCCGGACGGCAAGCGCTTTGCGCTGGTCCTGACGCACGACGTCGAACGAAGCAAGGGATTGCAGCGGTGCCGCGCGTTGATGGAACTGGAAATGCAGCTGGGTTTCCGGTCCTCGTTTAACTTCGTACCCGAGGGCGACTACATGGTTCCGAAAGAATTGCGCGATATCCTGACGGCCAATGGATTTGAAGTCGGCGTGCACGATTTGAGGCATGATGGATGGCTCTATTATTCGAGGAAAGAGTTTGCGGCCAATGCGCAGAGGATCAATCACTATTTGAAAGAGTGGAAAGCGGTTGGTTTCCGGTCTGGTTTCATGCACCACAACTTGGAATGGCTCCTGGACCTGGACGTGCTTTACGATGCTTCCACTTTTGACACCGATCCCTTTGAGCCTCAACCGGACGCAGCCAATACGATTTTTCCCTTCTGGGTCAGTGGCAAGAACGGACGGCCTGGATACATGGAACTTCCTTATACGTTGTCTCAGGATTTTACGGTATTCGTGGTGTTCGAAGAGCCGACTATTGATATTTGGACACGAAAGCTGGATTGGGTCGCCGAACGCGGAGGGATGGTGCTGTTGAACACGCATCCGGATTACATGACCTTTCGTGGGAAAAGATTACGCGACGAATATCCAGCCCGTTATTACCAAGAACTCCTTGAATACACCAAGGAAAGGTATGCGGGATTGTTTTGGTCTGCGCTTCCGAGAGAAGTGGCCGAATATGTCTTGTCACACCATCGAAAGGGTGTGTCTCGAAGACCCAATTTATCGTTGTAATCGTGGTAGATTGGGTCCGGCTTTTGCCTGACCCAGCCTCCAAGTCCATTACTTATGAAGGCATCCCGTGGTAGAGTATTAATGTTCGTTGAGAACGAGTTTCCCCATGATCCGCGGCCCAAGAATGAGTGCGACGTTCTGACGGAGGCTGGCTACTCCATCACCGTAGTGGCCCTCAAGAAGAAGGGCGAAGCCCGGTCTGAAATAGTCGATGGCGTTCAGGTGTACCGCATCCCCCGGCTGGAGCTGTTTACAAAGCTCCCGCTCGACAATCCAACCCTGGCCCAGCGGGTGTTGATCAGGTTGAAGTCGATTCTGGGATATATTAGCGAATACATATATTTTACCAGCGCCTGTTTTATCTTGAGCTTGTACGTTGCAGCCACACGCGGTTTCGACGTCATCCACGCCCACAATCCGCCCGATACGCTGTTCCTGGTGGCGCTGCCCTATAAGCTCATCGGCAAGAAGTATATCTTCGACCATCACGACCTTTGCCCCGAACTCTACCAATCGCGGTATCGGACCAGAAAAGATGTCGTAGCTCGAACCTTACAGTGGATCGAATGGGCGAATCTGAAGCTCGCCGATGTTACGATTGCCACGAACGAATCCTATAAACAAATCCATGTACAGCGCGGCGGGAGGAGTCCGGAGAGCGTCGTTGTCGTTAGGAATGGGCCGAATCCGAACCGGATGCAGATTCTGAACCCTAGCGAGCGCCTTAAGCAGATGAACAAGAAAATCCTGTGCTACATCGGGAGCCTGAATCCGCAGGATGGAGTCGATTATCTGTTGCGGTCGATAAAACATCTCCTCTACGACTTGAATCGTGAGGACTTTCACTGTGTCATCATCGGGAGCGGCGATTCTCTGGAGGACCTGCGAAAACTTGCTGCGAAGCTAAGCTTGAACGGCCACGTGGAGTTGACGGGTTACATCGCCGAGAAGGATCTGAAGGAGATCCTGGCGTCTGCAGACATCTGTGTGGATCCCGATCCGTCCAGTCCACTGAACGACGTTTCGACCTGGATCAAAATAATGGAGTACATGGCTTACGGAAAACCGATTGTGACTTACGACCTGAAAGAGACACGGTTTTCTGCTCAAGATGCGGCGATCTACGTCGAGCCGAACCGGGAAGATAAGTTCGCTGAAGCAGTCGCTCAACTCATGGATCGGCCCGACCTTCGGAAAAAGATGGGAGAGTTTGGTCGAAGGCGGGTTGAAGACGAGTTGCAGTGGCTCAAAGTCGGCAAGAATCTGGTCGCCGCTTACGATCGTTTGTTTTCTTGATTCTCAATTGGGCCAGCTACGATGAATCCTCCACTCAGTTCCTGGCTGCGCAGCAATAATGTCGTGCTGACTTCCTATGGCCGGACTGCGCTCTACTTGGCGTTGGTTGCGATCGACGTACGCCGAAAAGAAGTGATGATTCCTGCATTCACCTGCGCCACGACTCTCCAGCCGGCGATCCTGCAGGCTGGGGGAGTTCCGGTGTTTGTGGATATATGCAACGACACCCTTAATCTGGACCTCGGCTCTCTGCGGGATCAATTGTCGCCGAGGGTTCGGGCTGTTATCAGCCACCACTACTACGGCAGCACCGCCTCCAACATAGAAGACGTTCAGAGGTTCGCCACCGAGCACCGACTCATCCATATCGAGGACTGCGCTCATTCTTTAGGGGCCAGGTGCGAAAGGTATGAAGTGGGTCAGACCGGGGATGTGGCGGTCTTTTCGTTTTCAAAGCTTTTGAACTGCCCGGGAGGCGGTGCTGTTTCCTTCAAAGACCGATCTCTTTTCGAGCGGGCACATGATCTCCAGCGCAGATGGGCCAATCGATTCCACGAGATCGTCACGGACACCGATGCCCTCAGGTACGAATCCGAGCTCATCAAGGATCGGCCAGGCTCACTGGACATGGGTGCCGCGCGCGAGCCCATGGCCCGGTCGCTGTTTGTGAGGAGATTGCTCAAAAAGGCTGTGTGCGACTGCGGGTTATATCGAAGCGGCGTTTTTCGAGCAATGTCCCCTGCGGATGTTGGTATGTTCCGTCCCGGCCTTGACACTCGGATGACCCGGCTTCAGAACTCCAGAATCTCCCGAATGATGGAATTCTTGGATGGAGTAATAAGGGAAAGGCGACGAAAGGCGCGAATCTTCAACGAAATTGTCCCTGCTTACTTCAATGACTTCGAGGCAAATGTGCTGACAAACTACGTTACTATGCATTCGAAGGCAGAGGATTTGGCTCTCAGCTTGCGAACCTTGGGCATTCGGACTCGGCGCGTCTGGCCGTACTTCCAGAAGTACTGGCCTGCGCAGATGACCAGCAGTGTGAGAAAGCTTAGAGACCAGCTCCTTTTGGTTGATGTCGACTCGATAAACGAAGAAATAATTGACACGTTGCGACACCAACAGGCAGTTACCGCTACGGGCAATCCGGTTCACGCACAACAGAGAACCTAGTGGGAGAGAAACGCAAGTCGGTGGGCGATGCCGTGGGCTGGATTTAACCTGAGAGCTACGGCTCGTTTCACTGCGCTGAAAAATTGTTCGGCGGAGGTTAATGCTGCCAAGCCCGCCCGTGCGGAGACATTGAATGATTTTAATTGAGACCGAGAACAAATCAAAATGAGCTTCTACACATTCAAACGTTACTTGCGGCGTTTACTCCGTCCCATTCCTGAGGCATACGGACCACATTTCGCTGATCAGTTCCGCTTCCTTCAGTGCTCGCAATGGTGGGACGACGAAAAACTGCAAGCCTACCAGGAGGAGCAAATCAGAAGCCTGATTCCCCATTGCTATGAGCACGTTCCTTATTATCGCAATCTGTTTGACACTCACGGGTTCAACCCGAGAGATTTTACGACAGTTGCGGATCTCCGTAAACTACCTTTTCTGACGAAAGAGCTCATTCGGGACAACTCCCAATCCCTCATGGCTACCAACATACCGGCTACGGAACGGGAGTTTCATACGACGGGTGGGACGAGTGGGAACCCGCTTGGTGTTTGCTTAGAGAAGAGGACGAATGCGCTGAGAACGGCCTTTGATTGGCGATTCAGAGGATGGGCAGGCTTTCGGTTTAATGATCGCCACGCATTCTTGCGTGGGCGTTCAATCACCCAACTTCCTCCGGGTAAGTGCTGGGACTTCGACCCATATCAGAACTGTTTGCTCTTCTCGTCCTTTGATATGAGTGAGGGCAACATGTCGCTGTATCTGCAGAAAATCCAGGAGTTTAGACCCAGGTTTTTGCTGGGCTTTCCTTCCTCGCTGGAGCTTTTGGCTGGATTCATCCTCGATAACGGCACCACAGTGAATGAGTCTGGAGACCTTTTGGGAATAATAACTTCTTCTGAAACAATCTATCCCCATCAGAAAAACAAGATCACCTCGGCTTTTAAGGCTCCCGTCCTGGATTATTACGGAAATACCGAGCAGGCAGTGCGGTTTGGCGAGTGTCCCGCTCACCTGGGATACCATGAGTACGCCGAGCACGGAATCATGGAAGTCGTTGATCCGGATCAAAACGGCATTGGCGAAGTTGTAGGGACTTCATTCATTAATTACGCCATGCCGCTCCTGCGCTATAAAACCGGAGATCGAGCCAGACGTTCCAGACAGGCTTGCACCTGCGGGCGTGGCTTGCCTCTGGTTGACCACGTGGAAGGCCGGGTGCAGGATGTGGCCGTCCTGAAAGATGGGACCCGGCTCCCGGTCGTTGCCTTTTTCTTCTCCGTGCATGTTCCGGAGATGGAACAAATTAGGAAGCTCCAACTCCTGCAAGAGGAGGCGGGATGTCTGCAGGCGGCGGTTGTCAGAGGCAGGAATTATCAAGAAGGCGCATGTGAATCGATGTTCCGCCGGATGAATGCGAACTTGCGCGTGCCTCTCCAGGTTCGGATCTCTTTCGTTGAGGAAATTCCGCGCACGGCGGAGGGCAAGCACCGCTTTTTTGTGCAAAAAATGCGGTGACCTGTTGGACGGAAGCAGATGTGGTACTTTGTGCTAATGGGCGGGATTCCCTCGATCAAGTGGGCCATGTCGCGAGATGCATTTTGCTTTGATCGGGCTGATAACCTATTCGAAGAGCAATGGAATCACTGAAGGTACAAAACGACTTGCAAGGGATCCCCATCGATCGGCTCACCCCAGCCGAAGGGCTCCGGCCACTGAATCCGGATACTCGAGAGCTAATCCGGTTTATTATTTTCGGCAGTATCTTCTTTCTGGCGTGCGCCGCGGCTAAGATCTTTTTCATCTCCGCACTGGTCATTCTGTTTTTCTCCTTTCGATATCTTCAAGGGCGCTTTGATCCTGTGGATGCTCTCGTGGTCGTTCTGGCAGTGGTGCCGTGGCTGGGGGTTTACCGGTATTTGGGCTTCAGTTTTAGTTTCGACCGTGGCTTCGTCATATTGGCCCTTGCCAGCCTGAGAGGCGCCTATGGCCCGCCGCGCAGGCGATTCCTGTCCAACACCCTCGACTTCTCACTTGCCGGTTTTCTGGCCGCGTGTGCTTTAACGGCCGCATGTTCCTTTATGTACCGGACTCCGTTCCGGATACTCCTGGGGTCGCTTTTGATCCCATTCGGTTATTATCTTGTGGCCAAGAATTGTGTTCGAAGACCGGACCTTCTGCCCAAGCTTTACGTGGCCGCCGTAATCGCGATCCTGGCCTTTGGAACTTTGGGACTTTTCGAGGCCGTCACCAAGGTGGACGTCCTGCCGTACGGAGAAAAGGAATTGGATGATTTCCGGATCAACGGGCCCATGCGAATGGCGGAAGACTATGGAGTTTGCTTGAACTTTCTGCTGCTCTTTTTCTTTGCGATGAGGAGCATGCGGCAGGAGAGCCCGTTAAGCTCACGCTTTCGGCGCATCGTTCCGTTGCTTGGCATAGTCAACTGTTACTTTACGCTCACTCGAGGCATCTGGCTTTCATTAGCGGCAGGTTGGTTGGTCCAAGCCGCCAAGCGGGACTTCCGGTTCGTCCTCCGAATCATTCCGGTTTTAGCTCTTGTTCTCTGGATTTTCTTCAAGTTAATCATGCCTGCCATCGCGAGTAACGTTGTGCAGAGCCGACTGAATAACGAGCGAACCATTAATGCCCGCATCGCCACTTACAAATCGGCGGTCGCTATGTTTGAGGATTACCCCGTCTTAGGCGTTGGTTTCGCCGCATTCAATGAAATGTGGGAAAGGTATCCCGATCGCTATCAAAAAGAATACAAGGAAGAAGCTTCAGTCTCAAGTCCTCATAATATCTTTTTTTGTCTTCTGTCCGAGACCGGAATAATTGGGGTTGCTTCTTTCGCCTTTTTCATGTTTCAGGTTTTCCGTTGCTCCCTGCGGCTGGCCAGGCATGCTCCATCCGCTGCACACCGTGAATACGGCTTATTCGTACTTTCAGCGGCAATGGCTTATCTGGTAGCTGGGATGGGCTTGCATCTCATAAGGAACATAGACTTCCCGAATGAATATCTGTTTATATTTCTTGGCATTCTATCCGGGATGATCGACCTCCTGGGGTTGAGCGCTAGGCATCCTTCCGGCGCACGGATGGGAGGCTAATAATTTGGCTAGCAGATGGTCCGACACCACCGCCATTGAGTTATAGGCTGCGGGAATAGCGACCGCGTCTTTGGGCCGTCGCAATGGAACTCTAACAAACAGGAAAAACAGTGAATTGTTTGCACGTGGCTAGTAGTCTCAGTGATCCGAATCCCGGCTTGCATTCCCGCGAACGACCAGAGCGCGACAGGTTTGTGGTCAAGCGACTGACTTTAGAGGGCGAGGAGGGGTACCGGTGGGATTCCTTTATCAAAGAGCACGGATCGATATTTGCTTCCGCTTCCTGGGCGGCTCTTCAGCGCCATGGAAGGGACGCAGCCCTTTTCTTAGGAGTCCAAGACGATCAAGGTTTGTGCGGCGCCTGTTCGATCATCAATACGCGAAGGTTGGGCAACTTCTTCAGCGGAAGATTTGTGATTCAGGGAAATCCTGTCATTCGTGCCGGATTGGAAAACCCCGGTGGCGTGGTGGATTTGCTCTTTGACGCCATTGATCGCGAGGCGCGAAGGCGCCGCGTGCTGTCAGTAGAGTTCGAAGACTTTTGGACGATTTGGCCCGATGCCGCTGGCCTTCGGCGGCACGGCTACGCTGTCAGGGATATTAAAGGCTGGATTGTTGATCTGAATGGCACCGAGGCCGAGTTGTACCGCCGAGTTGCCTCCTCGTACAGAAACTTGAAGAACCAGGCCCAGAAGAAGTACAAGATCATCGTGCAAAAGAGCGACGACGTTGAAACCTTGTATCGACTGTGGCAGGCAACTTACGAACGCGCGGGCAAGCGACTCTCGGCAGACGCTCTTGCATACCTCAAACGGGTTCATGCAGCGCTGGCGCCATCGGGAACTGCCCGGATTTGGCTGGCCACGAGGGATGGTCAAGCGCTGAGCGGCTGCTTTAATCTCTACTATGGTGATTCGGTTTATTATTGGCACGGAGGGAGCGTCTCGGGTGAGCGTTATGGCGCGTCGCATCTCCTTCACTGGTCCATCATCCGGGATGCCCGTGAATCCTATCGTCGTTACCACATGGGTGGGAGCCGGCTTGATTACGAGAACGAAACCTTGCGAAAACAAGGCGAGAACATTGATACTTTCAAGCGCCTGTGGGGTGCGCAGGCCCATGACTTTTACTGGGGACGCAAAGTCGTTCGCGCACTAGGCCAGCGGGTCTTTACATCCTTAATTGCGCCGTTGCTACATAAGGTCAGGGCGCTAAAGGGGTGACTTCTGCGGAACATCCTTGTCGGACTTCAGTCGTCAACAGCCGGTGAGATCATCCATCCTTTGATGAAAGAATCGCGAATCCATTTGGTTCTCACCGACGATTGGGAACTGCGAGGAGACGGCTCAGGCAACATGCGCCACATGCAGTTTGCCACCATCCGGAAACTTGTCTCCATTTATAATGAGTTTGGTTTGAAGGGCACTTTCATGGCGGAAGTGATGCAGCAGGTTCATCATCGAAGAGTCGAAAAACTGCACCCCGAACTGGCAGGCCTGGCGGATGAATGGGACGATATTCTTCGAGGGGTTTATTCGCAGGGGCACGACGTTCAGATGCACCTGCATCCACAGTGGCATGGCGCCGTGTATCAAAACGCGGGGTGGATCCTGGATTCGCCTTGGGCCTTGAGCGATTACAGCGCCGCAGTCATGCGGGCTATGCTCGCGGGCGCGAAAAATTATCTTGAGGATTTGTTGCGGCCGATCGATTCCTCGTACCGATGTTGCGTGTTCCGGGCGGGTTCGTGGCTGGCATTTCCATGCGAGCATTTGTTGCCCGCCCTGGCTGATCTCGGGATCGTCGCCGATTTGAGCGTGGTGCCCGGTTGGAATATCGATAGTGTCTTTCGCGGGCAGCGGCTCTTTGCCGACTACCGTCACGTGGAGGAGAAATTCCTCCCTTATTACCCGGCCGCCGATGCGCCCCTCCGCGCTGGAGCTCGCGGGCCAGTGCATTGTGTGCCGACCCACACCTTCCTTTTCAGCCCCGTGCGGAAATTCCAAAGGAGGGCAATGAAGGCCCTTGGCATTGCGCGACACGACCTCAAGGCGCCCAATGCCGTGCCACCGCCCGGGGCGGGAGGCAACACCTATGACCGCAAGGCCGGAACGATCAAGCCCGCCCGGTCACGCTGGAGAACCAAGGTCGAGAACCTGGTAGTCCCCTCTTTGCGAGTATCTGACCTGTGCGCGCTGTCGTTTTGGGAAGCAAAAGAAATGCTCCGACACATCCGTTCCGAAGCCCGCAAAACGACTTCTGGCGAGGTTCCGGTTGTAATCACGAATCACACCAAAGATATAGGGGACTTCGATCCTATTCGGCGATTTGCTGAGAAGCTTGCCTCGGCAACGGACATTCAAGTGATAACTGCCCGCGCGCTCTGCGATAACCTATTGGCAGGCCGCTACCCTGTCAGGGAGGGAAAGCTTTAATCAAGGTGCCTTTGAGAGGCATGAGGCGGACTATATTGTGGAATGGAGACTGAGTTTATCTTCTGCGGAGATACGATGTTGGGGTCGGCGGTATTGAAGGCTGACCCGTTTCGAGTCGTGGCGCCCACGATCCAGGGGGCGGATATCAGCTTCTGCAATCTGGAGACGGCTCTCATGGAAGAGGGAGTGGCTTTGCCGAAAAGGCACGTGATCGCGACGCCTCACGAGAATTTGGATTACCTTGTCAAGGCCGGCTTTCAAATTGTCAACGTAGCTAACAATCACGTCGTCGATCGAGGCGAGGCGGCCTGCGAGACGATGATTCAGTCGCTGAAAAGCAAAGGCCTGGAGATTGTGGGATTACAGGAGTCTGGCAGGGCGAAACCGATTGTGGTTTCTCGAAATGGAGTCAGAATCGGGTTTCTGGGTTACGCAGACTATGGCTTCCGGTCAGGGCTAATGCCGATACGCGAGCGCATTGCTCTCGCCGACGTCGCGGAACTAAAGGATCAAGTGGACTGTGTAGTCGTCTCCTTGCACTGGGGATACGAATACGTTGAATTCCCCTCGCCAGAGCAGCAGCGCCTCGCCCGAAGACTCGTTGACGCAGGCGCACACATG
>Ga0066709_100001275_pt1 | contig 16275 bp, 12 predicted proteins | sample GraSoiAngelo_158_FD_79665 | JGI IMG/M metagenome (GOLD analysis project Ga0066709, IMG submission 79665) | Grasslands soil microbial communities from the Angelo Coastal Reserve, California, USA - 14_1009_16_30cm | ecosystem: Environmental > Terrestrial > Soil > Grasslands | place: USA...
ACGACGTAGGGCAGGATCCACGACTGGGAGTCGTACGGAGCCTGGTCATCGAACAACGTCCCGTTCGACAGGGCGTTCACCCCCAGGTGATGGAGCCCCGCGAGCAGCCTCACGTGAAACACCCCCGTGTACGTGTTGTCGCCGTTGCTGTGGAGGCGGAAGCGCCGGTCGCGGTGCTGGAGCACCACCACGTCGTCGTTCCTCGGCGTCGTCACCGTGAGGGTCACGCTGTCCCCCGCGTCGAAATGCAGCACGTGACGCAGGCGCTGGAACGCGAGCGGATCGGTGAAGGTCGTGTCAACGCCCGAGGCCTGGACCCTCAGGCTCTCGATCCGTGTCTGCCCATCGCGCGAAGTAACCTCGACCCCCGACAGGGCGGCGATGCGCCACCGCGGCCGGCCGAGCTCCGGAACCCGCACCCGCTCGAGCAGGATGCGGCGCACCCACTGGTCGTGAAGCGGCTTGCGGACGATGTCGTTTGCGAAGACGGAGTCCTGAGGGGGCGCCGTGAGGATGTTGAACGATCCGCTCAGGCCCTTGCGGACCGTGACCACGGCCACCGTCGGGTGCCCGGTCGAGTCGGTGTCGCTGAAGGCGAACTCGAACGTCCGGCGCACATCCCTGATCGTGCGCCAGAACTGGATCGGCTGGATGGCCGTGAGGGTCCCGAATGGCTGAGCCACGCTCTCCGCGGCGGGCGCCTGGGCGGCCGTGATGTCCGGGGTTTGCGACACGTCGTCGTCGACGTAGGAGGGGTTCTGGGCCAGCTGCTCCGTCACCTGGGCCTGATCTCCTGACGATCCGGAGCCCCCGAACGGGTCGGTCGACGTTCCGCTCTTCCCGCAACCGGAAACCATTGCGGCCAGAACGAGCAGGCCGGCGCACGGCACCGAGAACCTCTTCATCTTGATTCCCCCTTCGGCCTCGCGCGATCCGGCGAGGGCTATGGCCTTGGCAAGACTGCGGCTCGATGTTGCGATGTTGCAAGGTACAGCGCAGCTTCCGTGCCATGGAAAACGCACGCACAACCCGCCTAGTGACAATACGGCCTGCCAGGTCGTGCCCTCGTAACTGTACCGCCGCGGTCAGCCCATGAACGCCCGTGCACAGGCCGGGCGATATGGATCGCGGCTGCCAAGCTCCCGGGCCGTGCCGAGACGGAGCATCATCACACGAGCCGCGAGAATGTTGACCCTGTCCGCGGGAAGTGCTAACAATGAGTGAGTCCTCGCAACCCGCCCGGGCCACCGTGCCCCGTCCAGGGGTGAGCTCGCCTCCCGGGCCTGTTGTATCGCACCTCATCGCCCATACGGCGTCGGCGGGCTCGTATCCACGGAGGTTGAGGTCAAGGGGGGCCGCGTACCCTAGGCGTCTCGGAGGCCGCCATGCAGCCGAGCAGGGCCCTCTTCCCCTCGCCTGACCCATCGTCTATCCGGGCCAGTCCTCGATAGGCCCGCGTCGGATTTCCGCCTCAACCTGCAGCTCGGGTTGCCCCGAACCTAGAGCCCGTTGCGAGGAGGACCAAATGACCACACTCAAGCTTCATCGACTGACCCTCGCCTGCCTGACGACCTTGACCCTCGCGGGGTTGAGCGCGTCCGCGGCGGCTTCTCCGCCCGTCAACGACTACTTCATCAACGCCACGCCGATCGACCCCAACGCCTTGCCGTTCGGCGAGACCGTCAACATCTTCGAGGCCACGACAGAATTCGGCGAGTCGGAGCCCTGCGCGTTCTCGCAACAGACGATCTGGTACAAGATCACGCCCACCACCGGCGTCTGGCTGCGTGTCGACGCGGTGGGAGGCAGTTTCACAGGCAACCTCAACGTCTATCGGGATATGGGGTCGGGAATCTTCGGGCTCAACTTCCTGGGATGCTCGGGATTCGGCTCCTTCACCTTCCGTGCCGGGCCCGATTCCACGCCGACCACCACCTCCTACTACCTTCAGGCAATGGCCCCCTGTTGCGGCGTCTCCGGAACCCTGCGAGTGAACGTGGTTCAGATTCAGCCGCCGGCGCCTATTGTTCAAATCAATTACTATCCGAGTGACCCATCGAAATTCGACACCATCCAGTTCTTCGATTCGTCGTACGACCCCGGGCAGCAGGGCATCCAGCTTCGGTCGTGGGACTTTGGTGATGGGGCCACCGCCACGGTCTACAATCCTGCGCATGCCTATGGTGCGGATGGGGACTACACCGTCACCCTGACGGTCACGACCGTCGATGGTCGCACGGGCTCCGCGAGCCAGAACGTGAGCGTCAAGACCCACGACGTGGCGATCACGAAATTCAGGGTGCCGCAGAACGGCGCGGTGGGGCATACGGGCCAGATCACGGTCGGCATCCGGAACACCCAGTATCCGGAGAACGTGCGAGTCGAATTGTACAAGGGGGTCGCCGGCAGCTATCAAGGTTTCGAGCAAATTGGCTATCTGCAGGGATTCGTGCCCGTGCGAACGAACCGCACCACGGATTACGACTTCAGCTACACGTTTACCAACGATGACGCCCGCATCGGAAAGGTCACGTTCAAGGCGGTCGCCACGCTCACGAATGGACGCGATGCGTTGCCGGCCGATAACGAGGCGATCGCTACCACCCGGATCGGAAAGGCGATCACGCAGATCACGTTCCCGGAGACCCCGTTGATCGTTCCGGAAACGCTCGCGCTCCTGGGCGTGACGCCGAACCCGGCGAGGGGGTCCGCGGATCTGGCGATCCGACTGGCGCTGCCCGTGGATGGGGCGGCCACGCTCCAGGTGATCGATATCGCCGGCCGAGTGATGGCCGAGCGCCATCTGGAATCGCTTGGTCCCGGCGTTCACGAGGAAAGACTGGGATGGGACCGCAGGCCGGCGCCCGGGATCTACTGGGTGCGGCTGACGCAATTGGACGAGACGACCGCGACGAGGCTCGTGGTCCTGAACTGAGATCAGCGCCCGAAAACGAGTAGACGACGGCGGCCACCCTCACCGGGTGGCCGCCGTCGTCCAATCCCCGATTGGCGCCGCACCAGATCGCCCCGATACGAGACCCACTTCCGACCAAACACCCCGGACAGATTGGCCGCCTGCCGTGACAGGCTGCGGGAGGTCCCGTCCCCGCGTGTGCCCGGGGCCGCCCCGCCCCGGCTCCCGGTAGCTTATTCCTTCCCCGCGGTGCTCGGCCCCTTCGAGATCACGCCCGGGACGAGCGTCCAGAGATCGAGGCTGCCGCCGCGGTCGGAGACGAACGCGAGCTCGGTGCCCGACGGCGCCCAGCGCGGCCAGCCATTGAGTCCCTTCGAGCGGGTCAACTGGATGCCGCTCTTACCAGTCTCCTCGACGTTCTTGATCCAGATTTCGTAATTGGGTTTGCTCTTGAGGTCGTTGATGACTTCCTTGCCGTTCTTGAGATAGCCCAGTTTGCCCTTGTAGGCGATGTAGGAGATCCACTTGCCGTCCGGGCCCCAGTCGGGCGAGAACTCCGCGGTGTTCTCGGAGGTGATCTGGGAGATGGTGTTGGTCTCGATCTCGATCGTGTAGATGTCCCGATTCTTCTCCTTGCCCTGGGTCATCTTGCTGTACACGAGCCTCTTGCCGTCGGGGGACCAACGCGGCTGGGTACCATCGGTCAGCTGCCGCTGGTTGGAGCCGTCCGCGTCCATGATCCAGACGAACTCCTTCCCGTTCTTGTCGGGCGCCATGTAGGCGAGCTCCTTGCCGTCCCTAGACCACGCCGGGTAGTTGGCGCCATACGGGGCGTTGGTGAGCTGGGTCAGACCCCGCGCACCGATCGAGATGCTCCAGACCTGGAAGACACCTCGGGAGCGGTTCGATGCGAACGCGACCTGGCCCTCGGGGCCGGCATCCGGGAACACGTCCACCTCGTCCGCAGCGGGCTGGGTGAGCGCGGCGATCCCGCCACCACCGCCACGACCGACACGACAGATTCCGACGCCGCCGAACCGATCGCTCACGAACACGATGTACTTGCCGTCTCTACTCCACGTGGGAGTTGTCTCGAAGGTCTTGTCCGACGTCACCTGAGTCTTCTGGCCGATGTCTGGCTCCTGATCGGTCTGGGCGGTTCCAGCGGCCGCGAGAGGCGCCCAGAGCAGAACGTACGACAACGAGAAAACGGCTACGCGTGAGTAGTTAGGCATCCGCAGACTCCTCCTTGATGGGATCCGCACCCTGGCAACCGGGGCGCGTCATCGCGCTCCCCGCCCGCGGAAGTATCGGCCGCCCCGATTCTGAGGAACACCGTCAAGGTTCTCGGACCCTGAAGCTGACCCGTGCCATGAGGCGCGAGCCCCTACCGCGCGCTCGCCGTCGACCTGGACGGATGCGCTTTGCGCGTCTCACCCGCGCAAGGCTCGACAACATGCCGGGACTGGGATTCGAACCCAGACGGGGTCTCCCCCAGCGGATTTTAAGTCCGCAGCGTCTACCGTTCCGCCATCCCGGCACTTCGAAGGACCCATCCCACCCGGGTCCAGCCGTCCCCAGGTTCCGAGCGAACCTCGGCCGCTCTTCCCCTGCCGCCCCTCCAAGCCAAACGCCCGGGCCCTCTCCTCGAGGACCCGGGCGTCGCGCTCGGCAATCGGCGAGAATCGCGCTAGTGCCCGTGCCCTCCCGCGCCGGATAAGACATCCGCCACCTTGATCGCGGGGTAGCGCGCCAGGAACCCCTGCACCGCCCAGCCGAACACCCCCAGGAAGCCCAGCGTCACGCCGATCTCGGGGAGCCCCACCCACCGGACGTCCGGGTTGAGCGAGGGCATCACCAGGATGTGGCGCTCCATCCACATCCCGGAGAGGACGATCAGGCTGAAGAGCGCGAGCCACATGGGATTCTTCTTCGTGTACATGTTCATGAGCCCTAGGAAGGGCAGCAGGAAGACAAAGCCGAAGGTGGTGAAGGCCATGCCGCGCCACGGCTGCTCGAAGCGCAGGAACACCCACCAGGTCTCCTCGGGCAGGTTCGCGTACCAGATCACCAGGTACTGCGACCAGAACTGGTAGACCCAGAAAATGCTGAACCCGAAGATGACCTTGCCGACGTCCCAGAAGTGATCGGGCGTGATGTAGGGTTCCAGCTTGAGTCGGGTCCTGAGCTGGGTGGCCAGGAGGGCCGTCATGGCAACGCCGCTCAGGAACGCCCCCATGAACACCCACCAGCCGAACAGCGTGCTCGTCCACTGCGGCGTCAGGGAAAGTATGAAGTCCCACGCCATGACGGTGAAGACAGCGGCGTAGACCAGCACGATCTGCGGGGCGCGCTGAGACAGCCGGTGGCGCTGCCAGGTCTCCTCCGCCTCGTCGCCGCGCCAGTTCTCGCTCAGCTTCTCGTAGGCGGGCTTGAGCTCGGGCGCCACGAAGCCCTTCAGGAGCTGGGCGTCGGTGCGGAGCGAGACCCGGACCAGGTCGCGCGTCAGCCACCACAGGAGCCCGAGCCCCACCAGGGTCCGGAGGTAGAGGAACGGCACGTTGAGGTACGGCATCTGCCGTGGCTCGACGTGCTTGATCCACGGGAGGTAGGTCCAAATGCCGCCGATCAGCAGGACCAGCATGAGCCCGAAGCCGTAGGGCATGAAGGCCGACAGCGACTCGGCGATCCGCACGATCGGCCCGCCCCATCGCCCGTTGCAGAGGCGGATGGCGCACGCCAGCACCACGGCCCCCTGCGCGATCCCGAGCCAGTAAATGGTGTTGATGGCGTAGGAGCCCCAGGCGCGCTGCGGCTGGTTGAACAGCAGCCAGACGAACGTGGCGATTCCGATCACCATGCAGGCGACCCAGATCTGTAGGGCGCGGGAGTTGCGGCGCACCGGCAGCTTGGACGCGATCTCGCGCAGGATCCTCTCGCGCCCCGCGGCGTGGTCGGCGCTCATCTCGGGCTCGCCTGCTGCTGATGCCGGATGAAGTTGATCAGGTCGTAAGCCTCCTGGGCGGTCACCTGGGCGCCGTAGCTCGGCATGATGGCGCCGCCGTGACGGATGTAGGAGTAGATGAAGCCGTCGGCGCGCTGGCGGGTCTGGGGCCCGAGCAGGTCGGGAGGCGGCACGAACTTCGCCGCCACCGGGCCGTCCCCGGCCATCGACTTCCCGTGGCAGGGGATGCAGGTCTTGAGGAACTTGCGCTGCCCGCGCGCCACCGAGGAGTCGCTCATCGGCTCCGGGTTCCGGAACGTGGCCTCGAGCACCGCTCGGTCGGTCTGGAAGTCCTTGCCCGTCACCGGCACGCTCAGCGTGTCGGGCGGCCGCAGCACCCCCTTCTGGGGAACGAACGCCACCGTCGAGCGCATGTCCCGCTTTTCGAAGTAGGAGAGATGCGTGACGGCGGTCTTGAGGTTCCCCAGCCCGCGCGAGATGGTCGCGGTGCTGAACATCGTGAGCACCGCGAGTAGGATCAGGGCCGCGCCGACCTTAAGCATGGAGGTGCACCTCCTCGGCCCCGTGCCCGCGCATCATCTCGCGCACCCGGATCGCGGCCTCGCCGTCGCACGGCACCCAGACGCCGATGCGATCCTCGGTGAAGCGCGGGTCGTAAGGTGCCTTCGACTTGACCCGGGGCAGGCGCCCGAGCGCCAGCATGCCGATCAGGTTCGACAGCGCGGCGAGCAGGATCATCGATTCGTAGCCGATCACGATGAAGGGCGGCAGCGACACCAGCTCCTTGCCGGCCACCACCAGCGGCCACGAGTACACCGAGTAGATGCACAGCGACAGTCCTCCGGTGAGGCCCAGCACGCCCCCGGTGAACGTCACCCAGCGCACCAGCGAAGGTCCCTGCTCGAGCGCCTTCTCGATCTGGTGGTGGGGGACCGGCGAGAACACGCTCAGATCGCGATGCCCCCCCTGCTTGAGCGCATCGAGCGCCGCGGTGACCTCGTCGACGTAGTAGAACACGCCCATCACGCCGCGATAGCGCACCGGGGGACCCTTGAGGAGCTTATCGATCCAGTTGCCGAGTGCCCGAATCATGACGCCTTCCGCCCCGGCCGCGGCATCACGCCGCCCTCCGCTTCAGCGGCGCGGCCAGCGTCTCCTTGATCTCGGCCACCGAGAACGCCGGCAACACACGCACGAAGATGAGGAAGAACATGAAGAACCACGCGAACGAGCCGGCCAGGATCGCGCCCTCGGTCCACGACATCTTGTAGTTCACGCCCCACGAGTAGGGCTCGAAGGGCCGGGCGAGCGACGTCACGATGATCACGAAGCGCTCGAACCACATGCCGACGTTGACGAACAGGCAGATGACGAACATCACGCTCATGCTGCGGCGCACCTTCTTGGACCAGAGCAGTAAGGGGATGATCGAGTTGCAGGTCATCATGATCCAGAACGCCCACCAGAAGTGACCGGTGGCGCGCCACCAGAACAGGTCGCGCTCGTGCGAGTTGGGTCCGTACCAGGCCATGAAGAACTCGCACAGGTACGAGTAGGTCACGATGGTCGACGTGAGCAGGACCAGCTTGCCGAGCTTCTCGATGTGGTCGACGGTGACGATGTGCTCGAGCTTGAAGGCGCTGCGGATCGGGATCAGCAGGTTGATCACCAGCGCCACGCCGGAGAAGATGGCTCCGGCCACGAAGTAGGGCGCGAAGATGGTGCTGTGCCATCCCGGCACCTGGGCCATGGCGAAGTCCCAGGACACCACGCTGTGCACCGAGAGCACCAGCGGGGTGGCGATCGCCGCGAAGTAGAGGTAGGCGCCGTAGAAGTGCTTCCACTGGTGGTTCGCGCCCGTCCAGCCCAGCGAGAAGATCGAGAACCACAGCCTGGAGAAGGGCCCCTTGGCCCGGTCGCGCGCCGCCGCCGCGTCCGGGATGATGCCGACGAAGAAGAAGATCGAGGAGACCGTGAGGTAGGTGCTCACGGCGAACACGTCCCACTCCAAGGGCGAGCGGAAGTTGGGCCACAGGCCGCGCTGGTTGGGGTACGGGAACAGCCAGTAGGCGAACCACGGGCGCCCGAGGTGGACGATCGGGAAGAGCCCGGCCGTCAGCACCCCGAACACCGTCATCGCCTCGGCGATGCGGTACACCGATCGCCGGAAGTGCGAGCGGAACAGGAACAGGATCGCCGAGACCAGCGTACCGCAGTGGGCGATGCCGACCCAGAACACGAAGTTCGCGACGTAGCTCGCCCACATGACCGGCCGGGTGTGTCCCGCCACGCCGATGCCGAACATGATCTGGTTGCGCTCGGCGAGCAGCCCCACCGTGAGGATCGCGAGGTCGATCACGAAGATCGTCCACCACACCGGGCCCGGCTTGCTGATGAGCTTGAGGCAGTCCTCGTTGAGCGACCGCTGGGTCATCCGGGACGCGCCGGGCTCCCCGGGGGCGCCGGCCGTCCGGGCTTCTCCCTGCGCCGTCAGGGTCGCTTCGCTCATGTGATCTCCCGCTGGATCTTCTTCAGGTAGGTCACGCCCGGCTTGGTGTTGAGCTCGTCGAGGACCCAGTAGCCGCGCTCGTCGCGGGAGAGCCGCGAGACCTTGCTCTCAGGGTCCGCGAGGTCGCCGAACACGATGGCCTGGGTGGGGCAGCTCTGCGCGCACGCCGGCTGGATCTCGCCGTCCCGGACCTCGCGCTGCTCGTCCTTGGCGTTCCCCTTGCCCTCCAGGATGCGCTGCACGCACATCGTGCACTTCTCCATCACGCCCTTGGATCGCACCGTGACGTCGGGATTGAGCTGCCAGTTCAGGGGTTCGGGGAACGCGAAGGTCTCCTTCTCGGGCGCCGAGTAGTCGAAGAAATTGAAGGCCCGCACCTTGTAGGGACAGTTGTTCGAGCAGTAGCGCGTCCCCACGCAGCGGTTGTAGACCTGCACGTTCAGCCCCTCGGGGTTGTGATAGGTGGCGTAGACCGGGCACACGATCTCGCACGGCGCGTCGCCGCAGTGCTGGCACATCATCGGCACGAAGCGGACGTCGCTCCGGCCGGGCTCGAGCCTTTCCTCGAAGCGCTCGATCCGGATCCAGGTCATCTCGCGGCCGCGCTTGACCAGCTCCGGGCCCACCACCGGAACGTTGTTCTCGGCGCTGCACGCCACCACGCACGCGCTGCATCCGGTGCAGGAGTCGGTGTCGATCGCCAGCGCCCAGCGATGCTTGGCGTTGGCGTAGCTGCCCTGGCGGATCGGGATCGCCCGCGGTCCGCGCACCGTGTCCTCGGGGACGAACGCCGTCAGGGCGTGCGCCGGCGTCTTCTCGCCGGGAGGCTTGAGGCGCGGCTCGGTGTCGTGCCCGAGCCGGTGCTGCGAGGGCAGCTCGGCGAATGGCTTCTCGCCCTCCGCAGGGTGCTCGCCGGGCGCGCGAGCTCCGCCGTGGGGCTCGCGGGGCCCGCCGGTGAGCGCCGAGATCGGGATGATGCGCGCCACGGCTCGGTCGGCCTGCTCCTTCTCGCGCTGGGCCAGAACCAGCGTGCCGGCGTGGCCCGTGGGCCTCACCGTCGCCTTGGCGACGAGATAGGCCAGGGTGCCCGAGGCGGCGTCCTGCGCCGGGGGCAAGAGTGCCAGGGCGTTGACCCCGCGCCCCTGTGCGAAGCGGCCGTAAGCGGTGTGGCCCTGCCCGAGCGGCACGGCGATCGTGTCCTTGCGGAGCCCCCCATAGAGATAGGCGGGCAGCTCCACGCTTCCCGCCTCGGTCTCGACCTTGACCGCGTCGCCCCGGCGCACTCCCAGCTTGGCTGCCGTCTCGGGGTGGATCTCGACCCACGATCCCCACACCGCCTTCGTGGTCGGGTCGGGCAGCTCCTGGAGCCAGGGCTTGTTGGCGCCGCGGCCGTCGTAGTGGACCGGGGAAGGATAGAGCACCAGCGCGAGATCGCCGGCCCCGCGCAGCTCGGGAGCGGCGAATGCCGGCGCCGACTGCCAGGTGACCGAAGGGGCCGACACCTCTTCCCACACGCCCCCTTTCGCCAGCGTCTCGTTCCAGAAGGTCTCGAAGTCCCGTCCCGCGCCGAAGCGCTGATGGAGCGCCTTCCACTCCGTCTTCACGTACTCGTTCCAGCCCTCCGCGAACGCGCTCCCGAACCCGGCCGCGCTGGCGAGCGCGATCAGCGTGTCCCCGGCGGGTCGCGCGTCGAACACCGGGAGCCTCTGCATCGCGGGCTGGATGATCGAGTAGACCCCGCGCTCCGGCTGGGCGTCCCCGAGGGTCTCGAGCGGGTGGGTCGAAGGCAGGATCAGGTCGCAGCGCTCGGCGGTCTCGTCGAGGACGGGCGAGAGCGAGATCTTGAACGGCACATGGTCCATCGCCGCGCTGAACCCCGCCCAGGCCGGCAGCGAGTAGACCGGGTTGGCGCCGTGCACCACCAGCACGTCGATGGCTCCCCGGGCCATCTGGCCGGCGAGGTTCTGGAGCTCGCTCACCGGGGCGACCGTGTCGTAGTTGAGGGTGCGGTCGAAGCGCACCGACCGTCCGATGTTCCCGGCCACGTAGTTGAGCAGGTTGACCGCGGCGTGCAGGGCCACGGCCTGCTCGCTCTGCGCCGCGATCCCTCCCGCCACCGCGAGGCTGGGATGGGCGGCGGCGAAGCGGCGGGCCAGGCGGCGCACCGTGTCCGCCGGCACGTCGGTGCCCCGTTCCACCTCCTCGGGAGTGAACGCGGTGACCGCGTCGGCCAGCGTTCCCCGGTCCGAGAGCGCGGGGCCCAGCCCCTCGGTGAGGATCACGCCCGCCATCCCGAGCGCGAGCGCCATCTCGCCTCCGGGCCGGATCGCCACCCATTCGTCGGCGTTGGCGCCGGTCAGCGAGAGGCGCGGCTCGACGGCCACGAACGTGCCGCCGTCCTTCCGGGCGCGCATCTCGGAGAAGGCGCGCATGTACCCGACCGGCGAGCCCCAGGTCTCGAGGAAGTCGGCGCCAAACGAGATCAGGAAATGGGTGCCGGCGAAATCCAAGTAGGGCACGGCCGCCTGGCCGAAGGTGCGGCGGTTGGCCTCGCGCAGCGCCACCGGGGCGAACGGCTCGTAGGCCAGGCGCGCGCCGCCGGCCCCCGCGGCCCAGGCGCCGCAGAGCTTCTCGAAGGCGCCCGTCTCGTGGCCGGTGAGCAGGGCGACGCCCTTGCGGTTCCGGCTCGCGTCCCCGATCCGCTCGCCGGCGCGCTTGAGGGCTTCGTCCCAGGTGAGCTTGCGCCACGCGCCGTTCTCCCGGGCCATCGGAGCGGCGACGCGGTCGGGATCGTAGAGCCCCTGGAGCCCAGCCTGCCCGCGCGCGCACAGCCCGCCGCGGTTGACGGGGTGCTCGGGATTGCCCTCGATCTTGATGGCGCGACCCTCGCGCGCCTTGACCAGGATACCGCAGCCGGCGGGGCACTCGCGGCACGTGCTCGCGTACCAGTAAGGGACGCCGGGAAGGATGTCCTCGGGCGCGATCAGGTACGGGATGAGCTTCTCCGCCGGACGGTGACCGCAGCCGCTGATCGCGCCCGCCGCTCCGATCCCGGCCAGCTTCAGGAAGTCGCGGCGGTTGAAGACGTAGGTTTCGCTCACCGGGCCTCGCAATCCCCTAGTGGTGACACACCACGCAGTCCATCGTGGCCGGATGGACCGGATCGTCGAGCTTCTGCCGATGACAGCTCACGCACCAACCCATCTTGAGGGACGGGTATTGATACACCGCGGCCATCTCCTGCACCGGACCGTGGCAGCTCTGACATTCGATCCCGGCCCTGACGTGGCGCTTGTGATTGAACTTGACGTGGTCCGGGAGCCAGTAGACCTCGACCCACGGCACCTGCTCGCCGCGCTGGAAGTAGCCGCTCAGCTTCTGGATCTCCGGCTTGTCCGCCGCCGCGATCTTGTGGCACCCCATGCAGGTACTCACCGGGGGCAGGTTCGCGATCGGCGATTTCTCGGCGCCGTAATGGCAATAGAGGCAGTTCATGCCGAGCTGCCCCGCGTGGATCTTGTGGCTGAAGTTGATGGGTTGCGTGGGTCCGCGGTTGAGGCCGAGCTGGACCGAGAATGACTGGGTGAACGCCGCGGTGCCTGCGGCGAGCACGATCAGGACGAGAGAAGCGAGGACGAGGGCTCGTTTCATGGCCGGGGCGGAAACTAAGCAGGCATCCCGATGGTGTCAACCAGGATTGTCGCGCGCGCCCGGATCGGCTCGGCGCTCCGCGCGGGCCCGAGGGCCCGGCACGCGGATCGGGAGGGGCGCTGCCGGAGATGCTGCGAAACGAGCCGCGGGGAGCGGCCCGGAGACGATTACTGCTCTTCGCTGAAGCCCGCGAGGCGCGGGCCTGCGCTAGTCGCCGGTCGTGAGCACCAGGGACAGCGTCCCGTGGCTCCCGTAACCCTTCACGTTGTACGAGTACCCGAAGCCCGAGTCGGCGTAGCTTGTGATCCCCGCGCGGGCGGTGGGGTCGGCCGACGTGCTCGCCCGGTCCTCCCACGCGCGTCCCTCGCCGGTGGACCTCTCGAACGGGTTCCTGAAGCTCCCGAGCAGCAGGGGCGCCACGTCGCGAGCGTTGTCGGCGTAAGTGCTGTCGTTCCGCACCCGGAAGTCCTCGGCGGCGAGCTGGAAGGTGTGCATGTTGGACTTCACCGACGCCTCCCTGGCGCGGTTCTCCGAAGCCCGGTAGTTGGGGATCGCGATCGCGGCGAGCAGCCCGATGACCACCACGACGATCATCAACTCGATGAGCGTGAATCCCTTCTCGTTCACCACGTCGGCTCCCTCTGGGTTACCTCAAGACGAACCCGTTCCGGCTCCGCGCCGGAACGGGTCGATCATCGCGTGGCCCGCGATTTCAATACCCGCCGGCCGCAACGCAACGCGTGTGCCATGCTCCTCAGGACCGAAGAGGGAGGCAACGCGTTGTCGCTGCGCGAGCCTCACCGCGCGGCGCCCGCGGCCTTCCGTGCAGCATGCATGCCCTCGTGCGCGTTGGCGCTTCGACCGCCAGCCGACGCGCCCGTCATGGTTTTCGGTCAGGCCGCCTGACCGGAGGCGACCCCTTCGCTCGCCGGCCGAGAATCGACGCTCCGCCGGTATCCCTCCCGGGCGATCATCAGCGGAAGGACGAACCAGGGGATGACCGCGATCCCGAGCCTCGCGCCGGCCATCGCGACTCCGTACCCGAGCGCGAGAACGGTCCCGCTGGCCAGGATCTCGAACCGGCTGCCGAAGTTCACGCGCCACGCATGCGCGGGGGACACGCCCTGGCTTGCCGCAATGACGATCGAGACCGCTCCCCGGTTCACCACGTAGTAGCAGACCGCCGCCAGGAGGACCGGCAGGAGCCTCGCCTCCGAACCCGGGGTGCCCAGTATCCCCCGCCCCGCTCCCCCAGCGTGGAGGGCCATCGACCCCGCCGCGATCGAGAGGGCCGTCTGGGCTGCGTTGAAAAACGCCCGCACCGGCGGCTTGCGCACCACCAGCAGCTCGGCCAGCAGCACCGAGGAGGCGGCGGCGATCATCGCCGGCCCGCGATCGAGAACCAGCAGGGCGGCGAAGTTGAAGCACGCTCCCATGCTCACCGTCGCCCGGTCGAGCGGCAGGCGGAACCAGAGGAGCTCCCCCGCCAGGCAGGCGACGCACCAGAACACCACCCCGGCCGGCGGCACTCCCTTCATCGACCCGGCGAGGCCGAGCGCGGCGAGGAGCACCGTGACCGCCACCACGACGTGGGTTCGGATTCGAGCATCGCGGCTCATCGGCTCACCTCGGCGAGCGAGGCGGCGAGGGCCCGCCGGCCGGGCGAGAGCTCACCAGCCCGCGCGTCCGGCGCTGTACTTGGAGAAGTGCCAGAGCAGCGCGCTGCGAGTGCTCCCGGCCAGGGTGGAGGGGACGACTCGCCACACCTTGGCGCCCGGGTCCCACCAGTAGATGTCCGAGGCTTGGGCGTCGGTCGTGGACTTGAAGGTGCAGAAGAGAGTCGCCGGCACCTTGAACGACTTGAGGGCGGCCGGCGAGATGTTGAGATCGCACTGGGCGACCGTGGGGTCGGGGATGCTGATCGTGACCGTGCCGGTGCCGCTGAACGCTCCCGCCGGGATCAGCACCTTCCACGGCCCGACCTGGACCGTCCCCCCCACCAGCCCGTTGATGATGCCCGTGGCCAGGAGCGGCGAGCCGGTGACGCCGGCCGGCTGGAGCCAGGATGTCTTGGCGGGCTCGAGGCTGACGCGCGAGGGAGGCGGGGGACCGAGGGGGGCACTCGAGCATCCGGTCAGAAGCGAGATCGCGGCGAGCGGGGCGACAAGGAAGCGGGGGTTGAGTCTCATGGCGTTCCTCGAATGGTGCATTCCCTTGCGAACCGCGCGCGGTGGCTCTGCGCCTCTCGAAGCCCGCCGGCGCGACTCCCGGGCTTCGTTTGAGTCGCAGCGCACCGGGCGTGCCCGGCATGCGGGGGCCGGCGCCCGGCCGTCCGGTGACGGTCGCTCAACGGGTTAGCCGCGGAGGCGAGTAGGGGAAGGTCGTGATCGTTCGCGGCGCAACGCCTGCAACGGCGGGTCGCAATCCGAGGCTGCGGGATTCCCCGCATCGCCTGCGCGGATCCACCCGGCTGGGTTCTTACTTCTTGCCCGGCCTCACGATCTTCAGCACCTGGCCGGCCGAGACGGGCTCGTCCCCCTCGGCGTTGTTGAGGATCTCGGTGTCCTCGAGGCTCAGGGCCTGGGGCCCGAGCCGAGGCACGACCTCCCCGAAGGTGCCCGACTCGGAAAGCGTCACCACATGGACGCGATCGGGCGTGGCGGCCAGGCGCCTGGCGTCGGCGAGCCCGCGGAACGAGCGCGCGCTCGCCAGGATCGCGCCTTCGAGCACGTCGCCGGGCTGGGTGCTTCTCCCCACGATCTCGAACATCCGATCCGCCTTGCGCACGAACGCCCCCGCGAACGTGCCCTGCCCGCCCCCCTGGAGGTCGACCAGCAGGCGCCCGGCCCACGCCGGGAAGCCACCAATGGTCTCCGGCTCCCCTCGCGCGGTGGCGACCTTCCCGCCTCGCTCGAGGCTCGCCACGTACTCCGAGGGAGACTGTTCCCCGGCCTCGGCCAGCGTGAGCTGCATCCCGGCACGCTGGTCGGGCTCCACCGCCGCCACCGCCTCGTGCCCGTTCTGGGTTTTCCAGCCGCTCGGGAAGACCATCTCGAAGCCCAGTTCGGGATGGTAGAAGTGGCCGCCCTCGAAGTAGCCGTGCCGCGGGTCGTCGCCGAAGACGACGCCCTCGAGCCTCTGAACGTGGGCCTTGTTGCGGATCAGGAGCCCGGTCTTGCCGGCGGCGGCCTGCCGGGCCAGTTCGCTGGTGCGCTGCTCGCGGTCACCGGGGTCGGGATGGGTGGATAGGAACGCCGGCATGCGCTGGCCCGACCGCTCGCTCACCCGCTTGAGCACGGCGTAGGTCGAGGGAATCTCGCGCGGGTCGTAGCCGGCCTTGGTCGCGTATTCCACGCCGAGCTGATCGGCCTGGGTCTCGTCGTCGCGGCTGTACTTGAGGAAGATGATCCCGAGCGCGCTCTGGGCGGCGTCGCTGTAGCGGCGGAATCCCCCCGAGACGATTCCCGCCACGCCGAGCCCCAGCCCCGCGATCTGCTGCTGCGTGATGCGCTGAGCGGTATGGCGCGCGGTGACGTGGCCGATCTCGTGTCCCAGCACGCCGGCGAGCTGCGCCTCGGAGTTCAGGTGCGCGATGATCCCGCGCGTGATGTAGATGTATCCGCCGGGCATCGCGAAGGCGTTCACGGTCGGATCGTCGAGCAGCGTGAAGTGCCAATCCAGATCCGGGAGGTGCGACACCTTCGCGAGCCGGTGGCCGACGCTGTCGACGTAGGCCTGGAGCTGCGGGTCCTGGTAGACGCCGTACTCCTTGAGGACCGCCGGGTATCCCTCGCGCCCGATCTGGAGCTCCTGGGCGGGGCTGACGAGCGAGAACTCCCGCCGCCCCGAGACCGGATTGGTCGCGCACCCGGCGAGGCCGAGCAGGGCGGCGGCGAGCGCGAGCGTCCGGGTCCGGTGCGTGGGGGTTCCCGGGCTCAATAGCGCGGCACGCTCGGATCGACCTCGCGCGACCACGAGTCGATCCCGCCGCGCAGGTTCTTGAGCTTGCGAAAGCCGGCCTGGCGCAGCATCTGGAGCGCCCTCATGCTGCGCTGGCCGTGATGGCAGTGCAGCACGATCTCGCGACTGCTGTCGAGCTCGCTCATGCGCTCCGGCAGGTGATGGAGCGGGATCAGCGTCGAGCCGGGGATGCGCGCGATCTCGTACTCGTGAGGCTCGCGCACGTCGATCAGCGTGAAGTCCTCGCCACGGGCACGCTGGGCCTCCAGCTCGCGC
>Ga0066709_100001276_pt1 | contig 16275 bp, 20 predicted proteins | sample GraSoiAngelo_158_FD_79665 | JGI IMG/M metagenome (GOLD analysis project Ga0066709, IMG submission 79665) | Grasslands soil microbial communities from the Angelo Coastal Reserve, California, USA - 14_1009_16_30cm | ecosystem: Environmental > Terrestrial > Soil > Grasslands | place: USA...
TGCATGGAAACAGGGGCTTGCCTGATCGTTTGTCATAAGATTGGAGCCAAAGCCATAAGTTGGAAGTACCCCTCAGGCGGGAGGGGAGTAAGTTTCAAGCTAGGCTGAGCCTGGAAACCCTCTGAAACCGGCACTTCTTGACTGGATTCGGTTAAAGGTTCCATAGTGAGGAATAGGGGCTCCAATCTAATAGGTAAGACCTCGCCTCATTTGACCCCGTAGCATGACAAGTGAGGAGATTGACGAGGAAAAGTCCAGAAGGAGCGAGGAAGGTAGGGTTCTTGTCGGACTAGGTCTCATTGCAGTAGCAGTCGCTTATCGCAAAGACCTACCGCAAACTTTCCCGTTTCCGCTTCCATATCCTACCCCGCATCTTCAAGTGTTCACGGTTCCAGTCTTTGATTCATCCGTCTTGTTTTTCAGCGTCTATGCCGCACTAATGGGAGTATACTTTTCTGCGGATGTTGGCGGCTTTACCTACTTTTGGAGGAAGTTAGCTCAGCGAGCAGGACACGCACTCTTAGTGGGCTATGCCTTCATGATGTTCTGGTATCTTGCATCTGGGCTGGGATGGCTGCTAGTTCCAGACCCATTTTTGATCCCGTACGCGGTCATCTATGACCTATCCTTGATCTACATTTTTCTCTTAATTCTCGATATTGTCTCTGATCGGTGGGGTAGGACTAACGGAATAATATCCCGTAGGGTGGGAAGTGTCTTTGGAGCCTTCAAACCATTTCTCATCGCAGAGATAGCAAAATCCTGGAAAAGACACCGGGGTACCCTTCCGAAGACTCTTCAGAGAATCGTCAGACGCTTAGGCAGTTACGCGGGATGGGGTCGTTCATTCAATCAGAATGTGCGCCGCGCTTACATCGGCCTTCTCCCACTCCTCGTTGTCAGTTTCTTCGCCTTCAAGCAGGTTCGGCTTAGTCAAGGAGAAACACCCGAATTCGCGCTCATTGAGGCCCTACTCATTCTGTTACTCCAAATCGGGGTAACGATAGGTATCATAACCATCGCTTCCCGAAGTGGGGAGCTGTCGGGAACAAGATAATTTTCTCTAAGACCGGAAATTCAATGATCCCATGATCGGCAAGGGTTTCAACAAGGACCGGTTCTTCAAGCTCCTTTCCGCGCTTCAGAAAAGCATCCGTAGAAGGCTCACTGAGAGAGCGATGATTATCGGTGGTGAGCTGTTCAAAATGAGCCCGGCAGTGCTTTGGAGCCGATTACGGGTCATATCAAACGAGGATGTCGAGAGCCCTCTGGGAATAATCTGCGTAGAGGCTCTCCACAATCAAGATTTGGACATTAGGAAGGACCCCAAGAAGCAAGGAGACAGAATGAGACTCGCTATGGTGGCAATCAAGATACTCTCCGAAGATTGCACAAAAGACCGTCGAGGGGATATGATGCTTCACATCCTCCAACAAGCTGAAGAAGACAGCCAAGTTGCGCGAGAAGTCTTGGAGAGTTTTGGAAAGCTCGATGATTTCAAGGCTCACGAGCTTGGTGATCATGCGGGTAAGGGAATGAATTGGGAACATTTCCTCAGCGAGGGTTCCAAATGCGAAAACGAGGTCCCCGAGAGCCGAGCATTCCGAGAACTTTGGTCTAAGGTTCTGCGGAAGGGTCAGTCCAACATAGAGAAATACACCGACGCAGACATCCTTGTCTAAGACTGCGGAACACTCCGATTAAATCGAGCCTTCTAATCCTAAGCTCCCAACATTGGTTATTGAATGGTATCCTTGGTTCCAACCGTTCTATGACGGTATAGTCAAGCTAATTCGTGAAGAGCGTTCTGGTCTTGTGCATGTGAAATGGGAAATCGGGAAGCATATTCTGGACTTCAAGGACGGGTTGAGGTCGAACGGAGTTGTGAACGACAAGAACGAGACCACTACTATCAGACAAATGCTGAAATTGCTGGCTAAGAAGATGAACTACAGCGTTCCTTCGCTTTATCACGCATACCATTTCGCGCGGGTCTATCCCGAATGGAGCGATTTCGAGAAGGCAGAGTTCGAGCTAAAGAAGAAGGTCGGGTATCATTATAACGCCGTTATAAAATCCGGGGCCCAACTGACCTGGCACCAAGTGCTCTACAAGGTATTGTTTCCCCGGACCAAGGCCAAAAAGACGGTATCTGACCGCTACGCGGACCTCGACGACCCCTCTATTCTTGAGGACTGCAGTCTGCATCCCGACGGATTCGGTCACAGATGCGACGGCGAGCTAATCACCGTCAAGGTATGTGAAGCCCACTTATTGCTCGACTGGGTCAAGTGGAGGCGCAGTTCCGGTGCTGAGAAACCGATGGTACAGGAGAAACTCAACACGCTGGAAGCCGCGTTGGAAGACAGTGGAACAAATAACGCTGAGTCTCCGGACCGTCACTTACTTTCCTAAATATCTAAGTCCGCCCTATTCTGTTGAAGGCAACGAACCGCCTTCGGTAGATATTTTGAAAGATAGAAGTTGCCCAACGAAGAAGCACTCAAGCTAATCGCAGCGGCTCCAATGTCGATGCAATCATTGGAAGAACAAGAGATGTGGCTTCAAATCTTCAAAGAGAGACCGGAGTTCTGGGAAGCTGAAAAGACCCGCCTGCTCGCTCATCTTAGAAGCGTAACCGCCTGAACCGCCCTTCCCCTATTATCGAGGGACGAGAGTAATGCCCGCCGATTGATTAGATAGAAGAGTAATGCCAGAGTAATGCCCAACCCTCAGATGATGAGGAAGAGACGAACCGCCCGATAGATCATAGATCAGAGAGAAACAATCCTCAAGCGAGATAGCCCGTTTTGTCAGCAGAAAGGAAACCAGCGGACGCTAAGTGCCCAGATTGCCACATCGTACCGATTGAAGGTACGATTTTCACTCAAAGGATACTCTGCCCGAGGCACCAGAGGCGGAAAGAGATGCAGACCTTGGTCCAAGCTACCAAGAGTCTGACGATCTCGGCTGAAAAGGCGAAACCTCAGACCCACATAATCGAGGAAGCCACACCGGATACCCCTGCTATAGCCATCGAAGTTATGCCTGGATACCAAGGCCGCACCGATCGTACCAAACCGCTGACCCTCGCGCAATATCAGAACTTGGAGAGTGGTAGGCCCGCGAATCCGTGTCCGATCTGCCGTATCAGACAGATAACGCACAAACGGGTCAAGCTATGCGATATCTGCTACCGCACGAAGCGACTCACTGAAACCGTAGAAGCTACCCGAAGACGCAGAGAGCACGCACGAGGCTCCCGAGCAACCCTCTTTGATATTCGAGACCCTACCCGCCCGGAGTTCGGCGGTGCCCGAACCGCCCGTGATGTCAGTTAATTTCCCCTTATTATGAGGAAGAAGGGAGACGAACACCCGTCCTCAGTTTCCAAGTCATTGGCGAGCTTTCTCGAATCCTCGCCTCTAACCAACATATCTAAGAGAATGACGAATCCAACGGCTCGGAGTTCCCATAAGGAACAAGGATGAGCGGGCAACAGCGTTTAGCTGACCTCACTTCTAAGAGAATGACAAATAGTCTCTACTATACCGGACTATCGTTTGAGATCAGAGCTAACGAATCTCAGTCTTTGACGACTCTTCTGATCACTATGTGATCTAATCTACATAGTGAGAACGAATAGAATTCTGCCAAAGCCAGTGGCTCGTCACCATTGGCGGCAACGAATGCGGTTTGTCAGTGCCTCCAGGCCTGCCAAACATGCCGCCAGCTCAGGGCAGGCTGTAAACGCCCCGAGCATCTTCTAATCAGGTGAAAAAAATGCCAGAAACAGACTACCATGACCTATCGGCTACACATACCGTGGAGCCAATCGACCCGAATAGGGAGCCGAAGAAGTATCGGGAGAATAAGGACTGGACGAAAGCGTTCCAACCGCCTGTTCTCATCGACCCAACCAAAGACCGCATTCCAAGCGTTCAAGAAGCGATAGGAATGTTATTCGAGGGCTCAACCGCCAGCATGAACCCCGATATTGCGGGATACATCGGCGGGCTGACGGAAGCTGGAGAGAATGTTCTGATCAAAGCCTATGGTGACGAGTCGCTTTCCCAGTATAGGGAGTTCTACGATCGCGAGCACAAGAGGGTCGGTTGGTTCGATTACACCGTTGTTCCTCTTGTTGAAACCCTCGTTAAGCGAAGAATCCAACAGCTAACCCCTCAAGCTCCGCCAGAACCCGGTCAGTGGGAGAAAAGAAGCATCAAGATAGAGGGATGCGGGCACCTCTCCCACATCAAGAATACTATCGGTTTGTCTTTCATCTACTGCTATCCGTGCGGAGTGAAGCGACCAATCACAGCCTCGATGCGGAAGGCAATTTTCGCGATTGAAGCTCAGATCGCAAGGGACGGGAACTAAACAATGGATATGCAAAGAGACGGTTTCCTCAAGAAAGCTCTCCTTCAGAACATGGGCAACCGGGGAGCATCGGACATGGGAGAAGCGGTCGGCTATCTCCTAATCAAACTCGCAGGCTATGACACAACTATCAACGGTCAGCCCGACGCATACTTAGAATCAGTAAAGCTCCAACTACTTGAGAAGTCAGTGAAGATGCTCGCGCAACGCGGTTTCCCAAGCGAATCCGAACTGGCGAAGCACTTGATTCTCAATCTCACGAAAAGCAGGTAAACAAACATGGGACAACCAGATATTGTTCAGAAGCGTATCGAGCAAGAATTCGCAGATCGCGAGAAGGCTCGAAACGGCCGAGTCAGACAGCTTATCGACATTTACATCGCTAAGACCTACGATGACTCCAAACTTGTTCAGAAAGACTTGACGAGCGGAGAGATCGAACGAAATGAAGAAGTTCGGGCCGTCAAGACCCTACTCTCGCAAGGAGTAGTCGGGCAGATCAAGCTCAAACAGATGAACGCAGAGCTCCATCCGGGAGAGTTAGAGGGCGTCTTTGAGCGGGTCAAAGCGTTCCTGACCCAGAAAGAAATAACCGACTTCAGAGAAGCTCTACAACCCGCTGACGACTCAACCGTCAACTTCAGTGACGATAACTCACCGGGGATGCAGACCCGCGACGAGTTCCCTCACGCCCACGGTCAAGGCGGAGATTATGGTCGAAACGCCAAACCAATAGACGAACCCGAGGGTGGTTTCTATGATAGCTCCGGGTCTTATTCCTCGAACAAATATTCTCGGCAACCAACGAGTCAAGTCAGTGGTCGCAACATAGCAGATCGCAGTCGTGGTTCAACCACTGCCGATGCAAGGGTTCAAACCTACGGGCAACATGCAAGTATCGAACCCTACAAACCAGCTGACTCTCGGCGTATTCGTCGCTCTTATGGGCCTGACCCAGCGAGGAAGCGAATCCAAGAAGAAATGTCGCGAAAGTCTAACGGCAAGATCGACCCCCGAGCTAAATTCGAGACTGGGCTGATCTTAGCAGACGAGGCTCTAAGCAAGGAAACCCGCACTGACAAACATACCTCAAACCTGCTCTACAGGGAACATCTCTCAGAACCTGTTCGCAAGAGTCTGCTATTCAAGACCCGCGACAGGCGGGATGAGGGGTTAACATCTTGACAACCGGAGAGACCGTGACAAAGGTCTTCAGCGTTAGCGTTGAGTTTGAGAAATATATCGTTCAAACCAATGCGGGAACTCAAGTAGGTCTGAAGCCAACCGGTCGGATTCGGACAACCGGGCCTTGGGTAAAGATCGACGATGAGTCGCTGTCCGCGCTGATATCTTAGGTGAACAAATAATGACACTAATAGCAAGAGACTTTCTGATCGAGTATGACCGGTTTGGCATACCGACGGGCAAGTGCAAGGTTGACGGGAAAGTATTCAACATCACCAGTGCCCCAGAGATAAACCCGATAGCTCCCAACGCTTCTGGTTCTCCAACATATTGGGTTCAAGTGAACGCAGTCGGTTCGGACACTACCGGTTCGGTTGAAGTTCATCACAAAGGGAAGAAAACAACCGTGACAGTGAGCTAAAATGACAACTTTCACCAGCACATTTGTATCAGCGACCGCATTGGTCGAACTCGATCCGGCAACTTGGACGGCGACCGGTAAGGTCAGAATAATCCATGGCAATGTGACAGATGCGTTCACCTTTTCAGCGACTAACCTCGTGATTGGCACCGTTCGACAAAATGCACTCACATCAACCTTCGGCAAGCCTACTCTCGCAATCCCTTGTGCAGTCGCTGTTTCAGCAGGCACCGGTGGATTTGAAGGCGGGGCCGCGTTGACCTCACCAGTGACCATAAAGTTCGTTGACCAGCAAGGCAAAGTCGTAAAGCAAGATTGGAGCTGATATCTTTTGTTCTGGGATAATGTCGATATGACTGGCAACTGTTGGCTATGGCAAGGTGGGAAAACAGACTCCGGATATGGAATTGTTTCGGCAAGCCCGAATCCTTGGCGAACAGCTCACAGAGTAGCGTGGGAGCTAACGAACGGGTCTATTCCAAAGGGTCTTTTCATCTGTCATCATTGTGATAACCGACTCTGTGTTCGTCCTGAACATCTTTTCCTCGGGACAGCCAAAGATAACCTCCGAGATGCTATCAAGAAAGGTAGGTTTGTTCCCGATGCAACTCCGATGCATACTCCTGACGCTTGGGCTAAAATGTCTCAAACCAAAAAGGGGAAGAATCCACAAATGAATATCCTTCTAACGAAAGAGCAGCGTATTGCCAATGGGACCAATTCGTGGATAACCCGTAGGAGGAATGAGAGCCTTCTGTAATAGTGCAGTGGAGCACGCTCTCAAGAAAGCGGCCTATGGATCATGCGGTTGCGATCTTCAGAAGCATAGCCCTACAGAGGAAGAAGGTCTCGGTCCTGGTAATTCCCAACAGCCTCAACCTCAACAAGGTGACCCGAGGAATATGTTCCCGCCGATAGGTTTAGGGTCTCAACAAGGCACGGGTCAATCTCTACAAGATGAAGGCGGCCCGACGAACCCAAGCTTCCCTACAGGCCCTCGACTCGCCGTGCGAAGGACTGAGGAGATATATCAAAGTCCAGCGACGGCGGCAACACCGGCACCGAATACGGGCAATCCTTCAGCTCTAATGGAACATGAGGAAGATAATCTTCAACCAAAACCAAAGACTTCAACGGGACAAGCGGCCGAGGCTCAAAGAGCCGATATGAAGCCAACCGAAGCAAAGAAGGCTCTATTGGAACTTGTGAATAGCGTTGCCGTTTTCACTATCAAGAGCTACGAAGACCGGCTCAATCTTGCAGAGGGAATGTCCAGCGTCCTCGATCAAGTATTCAATTCTGATATTGGGCGAAAGAATCCTACTGCGAAAATTCCTGCGAGTCCAGGACTTAGTGGGTCAAGCGGTGTTTATCATAAGGGCTATCGCGGTGGAGACTATTATCCAGACCAAACGGCAGTGTTCACCCCCGCGGGACGACCCAATTTCAATTACGATCCAGACAAGGTGCCTCATCCGCACGACCACAGTCCGGAAGCAATTCGATGTTCTCTTTGCGGGCCATTGATTCAAAAGTAATAGAAAGTTTCTGGGCTAAAGTCGAAAAGACGCCTACATGCTGGGTCTGGAAAGCCTACCGACTTAGAGATTATGGCGGCAAAGTGCGGACTCTACCCTACGGAAACTTTCGCCAGAAGTTAGCTCACCGAGTCGCTTGGGTGACAACCTATGGCTCAATCCCGAGAGGGATGCAAGTCGCTCACAAGTGCGATAATCCACCGTGCGTTCGACCGAGCCATCTTTTTCTCACAACCAACTTAGGAAATGTGAGCGATGCGGTTCGAAAAGGTCGGCATAAGAATCCACCAGTTATTCCCGGCCCCAAGACTGAGATAGCCAAAGTAAGAATGCGAGCAGCTTGGGATGGGTCAAAGCATCCGCGAGACCCGAGAACGAACAAGTATATTGTAGTGAATTGAGTTGGGAAAATATTTCGAGACAGCGTTAGCTAAATGGACAGCTAAGAATTTCAACGAAGACGGCACCCCTCGCTTTCCTAACCCAGATGTCGCGAATATCGGGAGGCACGCCCTCTGTTCTAAGTGCGGCGTAGACTTTCCGCTCAGTCAGCATCTATCGGAAGGAATGGCTCCATTATGCAAGGATTGTCGCCCGAGGCGATTCCCCACCGCTGATAATCGAGAGCGGCGAAGGTTCTCATTATCTATGACGAAAGTCGATTGCGTCGGCGGTCATAAGGTAGACCTGCCCACTGACTTAGTCGAACAAAAGAGAGAGCGATACGGGCAGGAAGCGATATTTTTCTGTCACACTCACATGGAGGGTAACCATCACGGGAAGCCACCACAAGCGTAGATCATTCATGTCTCGGGTCTCGAAGATAGAGACTCGCGAAGAGATAACGCTCGAAGGCAAGAAAAGGAGGTCAGAGCGACGCCTCGGGTCTCAATCATAATAGCTGGCATCGACTCAGTCGGGAAAATCATCAAAGGCCGGCTCAATCACGGCGATGATAGACCAAGATGCCCATATCGAGTCGTTAAGTGTCCTGGTCGCATAGAAGCTGTCGAAGTCACCGAATATCGAGCCGACTATGACCCTCTCAGATATCAGTGCATCTGTTCGAAATGCGGGGCATTATTCTCCGGGGACCCGGTTCGAATATCAGCCCTCAAGATTAGACCAAAAGAACTCAGCTTTTGGAAGATCAAGCAGGCTTCTACTGGAAGCAAGCTGAAAGTCATGTTAACGCCCGAGGAATCAAAAATGGTTCAGAATATTCTGGCAGGTCGAATTTCGATTGTCTAAAGAGCATAAGCCGGTCGAGGACAACAGCGAAGTCATTCGTTACTGTTCGTGCGGGAAGAAAGCTACCGACTGCCCGAAGCTCTTAGAATATCAAAGTCGAACGAGCCCGTATGTCCCTCGCACAATGGAAGAATTTCTATGAGATACTCAGAATGTCCACCGCTCTGCACAGTGAGTCACCTCGGGGCCGAAGCAATCGAGAAAATCGACCGGGCGATGATTCAGCACCAAAATCAAGTGTCGATAATCGCTGAAATCTGTCCTTCTATCTCGCGGCCGGCTCTGTCGAGGCACAAGAAGCACATTCACACTTGGAAGCTTCAAGAGAAATCCGAGGCAGTCATAAGTCAACCCGCGCCAGATATCAAGAAACCCACCGGAATCGAGGATTACAAGGATATACTTCGAACCAGCACAGTTGAGCTATTGTCTAAGCCGAGTCGCACCCAGGCTGAAGAAACTCGCCTTCTATCGACGCTATCGCTCCTAAAGCAAATGGAGGAATCAACTGCGGCAAGCAAAGGGAAAAATGAAATCAGTTACTCCGATATGGCCGACTTCGCTGTGGCTTACGCTGCTGAAACGAGAGAAGAACCAAAGAAAATATTCGATTGGACTCACGCTCGGTTGTTACGAATAGTCCAGGACGGCATCATCAAGGATGAATGGATTGAACCCTTAGACCCAAGATACGACCGAGGCAAGTATGGAAGGCAATGCGGAGCTGAGGATTGCAAGATATGCGCTCCATTCCCAATTCCAAGTGGAATTCCAAGCCGAGAAAAGACCCGAGAATAACCTGACACCCGATACTCAGACCGCCACTAAAACCTCTCATAAAGGGAGAAAACCGTCAAAGCCAGGCCAATTAGCGGCCATGGAGGAGATCATACTAATCTCGCTCCTGCTCAGATAGACCCTCCATAGCTCTCGATATGCCCGAGATAGTTCTGATCTATTATGGTGGGCACGATGTCAGAGCGCGGCGGGCCTCTGGGAAGGCTTCTTACGCGGAAACTGTAACGCCCCACTGGTCAGCCTCAGATATCTAAGAGGGACGATATGGGCTCATTACGGTTTTAGTCTGGCTGACCGTGTTCTATCTATGAGGTAGTTCCCTTAGCCACTGGCTACGATTTGACATGTCTCGATTGGCTAGTACCGTTTTCTCATCACTAGTGAAGTAAGCGATCTAAACGGAGAGTCTTTGGTTGGCGACGATCAAGGCGGGCTTGGCACCCGACTGTCCCTCTCCATGAAACTAACAGGGGGAGTCCTCGACCGGTAACAGTCGAGGTGGGGTAGCCAGATCCATCCCACCATCACTCTCCTTGATTCTCCTTACCGTCAAACCCTCGATTGTCAACATTCAGAATTCAGAGCGTGTGCCATAGTGAATTGCTCTTGTCCCAGATTAGAAATCGGACCTCTGGTCTCGATAATCCAGCATACTCCCGACTGCTCGAAGAATAAGAACAAACCAGCCTTCGGTGTCAAGAAATATCGCCTAACCGCTGGACCGTCAGAACACATTTCCCGAGAGCTTCGAGTCATTAGCGAGATAGAAGGCGAAGTGGGCGAGCACCCAGATTGGAAGGCTTCGCATCAGTTTGTCCCGGAGGAAGGCTCGAACTTTCAAGCTATCAAGGGTCCTGGGGCTTGGTTATCTGAACAGAGGCGGCTCTTACCTCAACTAACGGGAGCTTCCCAAGAGAAAGTCGATAAGGTCTTCCAGCAGATAGATTTGTGCGAGCTTTGCCACCTTCGACCCGTCCGACGCAAACCTGACGGAAGGTATCCGACCCTCAGAGCGTGCCAAGAATGTGCCGCCGCAAGACTCAAGCAACAGATGAAGGAAGGCGGTCTAAGGCATCGAAGGGAGAAGCGAGGAGTCAAGATATGCCCGCGATGTAAGATCGGTGTTGTGGAGCTTTGGAAGAAGATATGCGGGGCTTGTCTCGAAAAGTCTAAGGCCGAACACCGCTTCAAAGAGAAAGAATATTTTCGAAGATATCACCAGAAGCAAATGGAAGAGAAGCGGGGACTTGGAGAAATCGCGGAGCCGTCTCTCGAAGAACCGACTCGCGCATTGGAGATCGGGCTTTGACATTCAACCCAGAGCTATGGCAATTCTCGCATTGGCTCCAAACGAGGCACCAGGTCTACTTTCGGCTCAAGACGGTGAATGAACCAATACCGCCATGCGAAGACCCAACTTGTCCATACAAGGCCGTCGAAAGCAACGGCCTCCTACTCAAATCGAACCCGCCTGTTATTCTGATCTATCTCGGCGGCCCAGACCCTTTTCTATCCCTCGCGCACGAAGTTGTTCATCTAAGACTGGGAATCGAGAACGGGCTGGACTTAGAGAAAATAGCGCGAAGAGATTTGGAAGAATATCGGACATGAAATCTACCGAGACAACTTACGGTGACCATATTCTGAGTTTTCACGAGAGTGCCCACGAAGGAGACCCAAGTGGGAAGGAAGGTTTGGAGGCTGTCCGTTCAATACTCGGCGTCCTTGGTCCTGATTGGAAACCAGATGCAGGACACCCCTTGAGAAGCAAACTCATGCTTTCTTCGGAAGACAATTACAGGTGGCTCATTCATTTCGCACAAAAGCTGAAGGAACTTTCGCGGATACCTGGAAGCAATCATGTGTTGGCTCGGTTCCCTCCGCCGGACCAGTATCTGGGAGCGTTATCGGAGATGGACTTCGCCTTGAAGATCAAGTTGTCAGGATATCCTTGCAAGTTTGCGTTCCAACGAGGCGAACCCAGCCCAGATTTGGTAGCTGAAATCGCTGGGCAAGAAACCGATATTGAGATTACTTCGCTCAACCGGCCCTATGAGGAGCTCGCTGGATTCGCCGCATTCGATTCCGTTATGATGCCTGCGATCAACGCCCGATGCCGTTCGGGTGGAATGTGGGCTCGTGTTCCATCACCGAAGGAACTCGAAGAAGTCAGAGAGAAGGCATCCAAAGCTGTGACCCAAGCCAACAGCGAACGCAGAATGATAGAGCTTAACATTCCAAGCTTGCTAAATTGCTACATCGCACCCGAAGATTTGGCTTCTGAAATTCCAGTTCCTTGGCGAGGTAGTTTCGTCATGAGAACTCAATCTCCAAGACCGAAGAAGGACAGACTTGCTAAGACGATTGTGGAAAAGGCGAAGGCCCAACTTTCCCGTTCGAAACCCAGCATCCTCGTCATTTACGATAGGTTCTCCAATCCAGACGAACCCCAAGGCTTCTTAGACGAAAAAGACATCGAGATTGTGGTCGGAACCTTCCCTAAGTTAGCCGGGGTCATTCTTGTCTTCCCCTTCAATGCGTGGGACTCACCTCCCCCAAAGCGGGTAAACAAGAACGGCAGGAGCTATGTCGAATATTCACTTTCAGACAGCGAAGTAGAGAGATGCGTAATATGGGGAAACCCGATGGTAAATCACCGCTCTGTGCTTGAACCGATTATCAACTGTCTTACAGATTTCCCTGACAACCTCAACAAGATGTTCGCAAGTCCCCAAGGCTCCTTAACCGATTAGATTACAGAACGGAATCCGTGTGTCTCCAAGAGGGGTGACTATGTAGACTCGACTGGAGACTCGGAAGAAACGACTGCGCGGGCCTTAGAGAAATTTCGAGCGTACCCCGAGACCGATATCTTAGGTACCGCGCTTCACGCTGGAATATCAAGAAGGAACTTGATATCCAGGAATTGAGGTCTGCGGTCTACCTCGATTACTTTCTCCTTCAACACAGTCGCCTTTACCTCTAAGGTGATAGCGATCTTTCCATCATAGTGTTCGACTATTGGGTGAGGATAACGCTCAAAGTACACTCCAGTAGCCACATGTCTTCGAACAATTTTCTCCACGGCTTCTCGAATTTCTTCCCCCATTAGCTCGTCGCTGGACATCATAGGTCAGTTAATCGCTCGGCTTCCGGTCTTAAGAATATTTGGAGAACCTATTTTCTGCGCACGGCCGAAGGTAGCTGGAATGCGAGGTAGAAGAGTATGCTCAGAATTATTCCAATCGCCAGTTGAGTGTCTTGGAGAATGAACATGTAGTAGGCGATTAGAGACAAAATAATCGTGAATGCCCCGACCCGCTGGACGAGCGGCTGTAGGTTCTAAGTTAGGGACATAGGGACATACGAAAAGGTACGCGGAATTCCTATGACGGGCTTCTGAGACTTGGCTTCGAGAAGCCCCGAGTATCGTCTTTGGGTGATATGGCATGCTGGAGCACGACCGACTTCTCCAAGAAGTCTTCGGTGGTGCGCGTCTCAACGCACGAAAAGAAGGAATGCCTGGACGAAAAAAACAAGGAAACCTAAGACCAAGCACGATTCAGCCATTGACTTGTCCTTATCTCTCACAACAGCGTAGGCAACCAGTCCTCCCAAGAAGCTGAAAAAGATAGGAGCGAGATACCACAATCTATCTGGACCGGGCGAGGTGACAGATATCGGCGAGGGGATTGGAGACTCAACAAATTCATCCCACCTATGTTTCAACTCCGGCTCATCTCGGACGATTTCGTCTGCCTTGTCCTTTCCAAACTCCTTCGCGACCTCATCCAGTAGTTGTAAGTGCCAAGCTTCTTTCAAAGCTGGGTCGTCCTTGAGAAGCTCGTCAACCTTCTCCTTTCCGAATTGCTGCGAAACTCGGTTTAGGAGTTGAAGGCGATTTGCGAGGTCCGCCCCTCTCGGAATTCCAGACCCAATGGGCTGTTCTTTCGGACGATTGCTTGAAATGAAGCCACAGTAAACGCACACCCACTCCTTCGTTTCCTTATCTTGAATTACTGCTAAGCCGCAACGGGGGCAGAGAGCTTGCGTCTCAGACATTGGCTCAAATATCCGAGGCACCCCTAATGAAGACTTTGGGTGCACCAAGCAAGATGCCCACTTTCCAAGTCTCAATAGGAATGCAAAGTTTGCTTCAGGCTTTTCGGTCGCTATCAGTGGACGGCGTCGAAATTGAGCCGCGCAAAAACGGATTCTTATTGAAGAAAATTGTCGAAGCTCAATCCGATATTTTCGGGGAGAACGATGCAAGACTTTGGGCGCAAAGGCTGGGCAAAGCCTTGTCGCTTGTGAAGAACTTGTCAGTTGAAATCGCCGTGTTCGCTATCAAGCGAATTCCAGACTCTTCGGCAGATGAAAGGTATCCCTATACTTTGGAGAGAGCTTCTGCCAAGCTTCCGGTCGCTCCCCTCGAAATCCCTCTAACCGAGGATATTCTGCGTGAAGCGTTTTCGATAGTGAAACAGATGGAATTTCCAGCGCTTGATGACCACATAGATAGAGCGATAAGCTGGTTTGCGAGGGGTCTTGCCGTCCCCGATATTGTTGACAAGTTCATCGACCACTGGATAGGGTTGGAGGCTCTGTCAAAGGCATACCAGGGTCGAGTTGGGCCTGAAACATGCAAGTGCTGCGGAGCGGTCACAAACTCCAGACCGAATGCGGCGGTGTTGCGTGGCTTTCTTGATAGCGTAGGTCTCAAAGGCTACGATAAGATTGCAAGCAAGTTAGGCAGAATTCGAGGAAGCCTTTTCCACAGTGCCAAGGCAATGGAAGAAGCCCAGTCTATGCAACCGGTGCTGGCATCATTGTTGAAGGAGTGTCTGCTAAGGAGCCTGCGTTAGGTCTTCAACTATGGCAGGCTGCCTCTTCCTTCCGATTTCCCTTACCTCTCCTACCAATCAAGTTCTGCTAACTCACCTATCCGTATGAGTATTAGGGTGAGCTGCGAAATCAGAGGTTGCAAAGGTCAGCCACTGAAACTCTGTCCAGGCTGTCTCAGATACTACTGCGGGGAGCACTACGACGCGCACAGGGAAGCAGACTTGCCCTAACGAGTATTCTTCGCTATCTGGGACGCTACCGAGAAGATATCTTGGCGGGTCAAGCCGGAGAAGTTCGGTTTACGATATTGCCAAAGGTGAGAGCCCATATCTTCGGGTTTTACATCAGTCTTTGGCGAAATCTTGGCTCTCAGCGCCGGGTTCTCCATGATCTTCCGCTCAAGTATTTGTCTCATCTCGTGAATGTCCGTGTCTTTCATCAGCGCGAGGAGCTGCACAATTTCTTCGAAATGAGAGTGTTCCTCTCCTTTCCCGCCTCGACGGGTCAGAATGTTCAGTGTCGGTCTCAGTTTGTCGAAGAAACCCGCGATCTTCGCTTCCCCTTCCTTCGTCCACGGGCTCTTATCGTATCCGAGCTTGTCCACCTTGTGACCGAGCAAGAACTCTGAATATGCCCAAGGAATCCCGGAATTGCTGCAGAGGGTCTTGAAGAAGTGTCGGAAAGCGTGGAACCGGACATGGTAAACATGTCCTACTTTCGATTGAATTCCAGCCCTCTCTGCCAGCCAATGTATCTGGTGCTGAATTTCATCCACGCTGAGTGGGGTGCCAGATGTCGTAATGAAAAGCGGATCTGACGCGGTCAATGATCTACCTAAGGCACGCTCTCGTTCCTTGAGAAGATCACTCAGCGCGTCCATGCCATCGTCCGATATCATGGTCCAATACTTGGTGTGGGTCTTTCGGCGAAAGACATCTACCCTCATTGGAGGTTCTCCGGCCTTGATCGCCCCGACATACTTCCACCAGTTAGTGTTCCCAAATATCGAATACCACTCTGCGATTCCAAGTGCGGAAACCCCGGTCAGAATGATCGCCCGGTCGCGACGGTTCTTGGCTTCAGAAACTAACTGCCTGAGCTCCTCAGAAGTCATCGGAGGGCCGGTTTCTTGTTCCTCGATTTCGAATGCGAACTTGTAGTTCTTTGCTGAATTCGGACCGATGAACCTCCCCAGGAAGCTCCTAATCGCTGAGACCGTGACGACTTTAGAACTCTCAGCTAACGCGGCAAGGTGCAGATAGTCTTCGAGCTCCCGTGCCCACCGGGTTTGTTCCTCGTATTCGGGGCTCCTCTGGGCTACCTTGACCGCATCGACCCACTCGTCTACCGACCCATACTTTCTCGACAGCAGATTACGCCAGTAGCGGCTTAGCTGGGAAGCGTAGGAGCGAGCGGTTCCCTCAGCCTTCGCTGCCTTATGACGATACCATTCCAAGACCCGCGGGTTGGAGGCGACCCAGCTTGCCAAAGCTGAAGGTTTCTGCCGGCTCGAATATTTGGGTAAGCTGATACCATGAATTTCTACCGCGTAACCCTCTTAACCAACAACCTACCGCCTTCGCGGTCAGGAGTGCAAAAATGAGCAGCCAAATGGTCGAAATAGCTCACGAGCCGCTGAAACGGATCGTCGTCCGAGAGCTCGTCAGGTACGATAATCCACAACAACTCGTGAATGCGTTGTCGTTCATCATGAAGATGGGACAACCTGTGTTACTAACATGGGCTGAGAATATGGTGTTTGTATCACAGCCAATCCCGCCCTCGGACATGCCGGAGGAATATGCCCGCGGAGAACTCTACATAGCTTCCATAAGCTACGCTCCCATGGCAGAA
>Ga0066709_100001277_pt1 | contig 16266 bp, 19 predicted proteins | sample GraSoiAngelo_158_FD_79665 | JGI IMG/M metagenome (GOLD analysis project Ga0066709, IMG submission 79665) | Grasslands soil microbial communities from the Angelo Coastal Reserve, California, USA - 14_1009_16_30cm | ecosystem: Environmental > Terrestrial > Soil > Grasslands | place: USA...
GCGGCGATTCAATTCGTTCTATGGACAGATGTTTACGCTGCCGGAGCCATCCATCCCCAAATTGGGGGGACGCATCATGGCGTTAGACGATCCGACTAAAAAAATGAGTAAAAGTGAAATACGTTCTGCCCATGCAATCCACTTGTTTGATTCTTCGGATGAGATTCGCTGGAAAGTCATGAGCGCAGTGACGGATTCCGGGCGTGAGATTCGTTTCGATGCGAGCCGACCCGGAATCTACAACCTGCTGACGATCTACCAACTTTTCACCGGACTCAGCACATCGGAAATAGAAGCGCGTTTTGAAGGAAAAGGCTACGCAGAGTTCAAGCGAGAACTAGCAGAAGTCATTATCGAAAGTCTACAGCCTCTGCAGTCCCGGTATCGCGCCTTAATCGCTGAAGCTAACTACGTTGATTCGGTACTTGCCGAGGGAGCTTCCAAGGTTCGGTCTATTGCAGAGAAAACCTTGGCTACCGTTAGAGAAAAAATCGAGCTCGGCACTCGTTAATGCAGCGTTATGAGACCAACCCAAGCAGAAGGGGAGCCCCGTTTCCCGCTCAAAGTGGTTCCACCGTTCCGGCTTGATCTCACGGTCTGGGCGCTGCGCCGCTGGCCAGAGAACAAAATGGATCGATGGGACGGGAAAACATTTCGCAGAGCGCTGATGCTGAACGGCAAGCCTGTGGAAATTGCCGTTACACAGATAGGCTCAATGACTGCGCCACGACTTCAGGCCACCGTGACTGGTGTACCATTCGGGCCCGAAGTGAAGTCAGGTGTAACCGAGACATTAAACCGGATGTTGGGCTTGCAAGTAGATCTCAAGGGCTTCTATCGGTATGCTGCGAATGATAGAAGGCTCGCGATACTCGCCCGACGCTTTCGTGGACTTAAGCCGCCCCAGTTTCCCTCCTTGTTTGAGGCTTTGGTCAACGGCATTGCTTGTCAACAATTCACCCTCGCCTCTGGCATTCAAATGCTCAATCGCCTCTCCGAAAACTTCGGCGTATCTTTCAAGCGGGCAGGAATCGGCGCCCGCGCCTTCCCCAGGCCAGAAGACCTCGCCGCACTCAAGCCGAAGCTATTGCGGCGTCTCGGATTTAGTCGACAAAAGGCGGGAGCAATAATCGAACTGAGTCGCGCTATTGTCACAGACAACCTAGATAGGGACGGCTTAGCTTCTCTGGATGATGAGTCGGCCGTCGAGCAACTGCGGGGACTCCATGGCGTGGGGCGCTGGACGGCTGAATACGTTTTACTGCGGGGCCTAGGCCGGCTGCATATTTTTCCTGGCGACGACGTGGGCGCGCGGAATACTTTACAACAATGGCTTGGCCTCAGGAAGCCCCTGGATTACAACGGTACGCGCCGGGTGCTCGCCAAATGGAAACCTTACGCCGGACTTACTTACTTTCACATGCTGCTGTACCGCCTCAACGAAACGGGATATTTGAGCTGTCCCCCAATAAAGTCGGGAGGAACAGCTAGCTGAGTTATTCCCTCTCACAGATATTCGTTGGGATGCTCAGGGCATCGCAAACGTAAGTAGTATTGCGCAGTCCTCACGTGCCTTGACGATTGGATTGTCACGGTGCTTGGGTTTCTCACGCTTGTCAACCCTTTCTTGTATAGCTACTACAACGTTACTGTGGTCATTTGGCGGGAGCGTTGTATTCCTCTTAGCTGCCTATCAGGATTGGAAAGATTCCGATGCTCCGCCGGTGAAACAGCGCCATCATAAGGCCCACTCATGATCCAGGCCGGTTCTATTGGAGAGTCTGCGTGAAATGCGGATCTTGATTGTAGATGACGACAAAACTTTCTGTCAGCTTCTGACTGAGGTTCTGAAGGAGAAAGGTCATGACGTCGATTGGACAACACACAGCCTGATATTCGGGTTGCGCAAGATCTATGTCGGTCAAAGGACGTAAACCACGTCGTTTTCTAAACGTTGATGTGTTTTTGTTAAGTTTGACGAAAGCGTTTTTTGTTTTTTCAGCGCTGCGAAGAACAAATCGACTATTTCATCTAGAATTGTTAAACAATTCTGGAGCCGGTTTTGGCACAGGCTATGCTCCTCCACGTCTTGGATAGTGAGCAAGAACGCATTAGATGCCGGTCTGGGGCGAGGTTTTTCAGCAGGAGCTTGAAAAAGAAAGATACAAGGAACTGACGACTCTATTAAAGGCCAAAGTGATCGCTGACTATATCGGAACCCTGCAGCGCTGACATTGAGAGATGATAGCCACGACTCACGGAAGGTCATCGATCGGTGGGTCCTTAGCAGCGTCATTGCGAAGGTCGTCCAAAACTCGCGTTCCGGTCCTGGTTCTCCGAACGATCTGAAGACTACGGAACAACTTTGAACACACCTCTCGAACAACTCGTCGCGTTTTGCCGCGACATATATAGACTGGATCCGCTGGTAAATGGCCGGCTCGATCACATGCTGGGTAGTCTGATGCCCCCATCGCTGTGGTGTAATGGGGGAGCTATACCTCTTTCGCCACTCGCCGCTCGGCTGGTCCGAGGAATATTCGTGGCGGCAACTACTCGGCGCGGGAGCGCTCGCCGGCATCGGTTTCACCATTTCTCTCTAGATTGCCGGACGAATCGGATTTCGCCGCTGCGAAGATCGGAACCTTTCTTGCGTCTTTGATCGCGGGCGGAATTGGCACCTCAATGCTCTGGTTCGCCGCAGAGTCGGCGTCCGGCGAAAATAAACGACCGATGTAGCGGACACAGCAGTCGAGTCATCAACGAAGCACAAGAGTTTGGCCACGTAGTTATGCAGTTCCTCATGAGCCATATCTTTACGATCCTGTGGACGCTGCTGTTTCTTTATGCCCTGGTAACCGGCGTATTCCTACTGATGGAAAACCGAAGACCTCAATCGACTTTGGCGTGGATGCTGGTTCTCTTCTTCGCCCCTGGAGTCGGGCTGCTGATCTATCTCTTCTTTGGCAGAGACAGTAAGGCTTTCAGCAAACGTCGCAGGCTGTTGATGCAAGATCTCGAAGCGAATGCTTTGCCTTTGCTGTCGCCCATTTTCTCCCGCCAGGACGCGGAGCTGGCGCAGTTGGAAAGTCAAAGCATTGGCCGAAAAAAGCTCGCGATGCTGGTGCGGCGGAACTCTCTGTCGGCGCTGACAACGCGCAACCACGTAGAGATACAACAGGACGCAGCCAAGTTTTATCCAAGCCTGATCCAGGATATCGAGACTGCACAGCATTCGATCCACCTCCAGTACTTCATCTGGGCGGTGGACCCATTCACTGACGGGTTGAAGCAGATCTTGACCGAGAAGGCCAAGGCAGGGATCGAAGTCCGGCTGCTCTATGATCCGATAGGATCCCAAGCGCATGTGGGCCGCCGCTATGTCAAAGACATGCTCGCGGCGGGGATCCGAATGGCACCCACATCACCGCCCTTCCAACTGCATACGATCAGCTACCGCAATCATCGGAAGATCACCGTGATCGACGGCCGCATCGGTTACACCGGCGGTATGAATATCGGACAGGAGCACCTCGATGGTGGCGAAGGATTTGACTCCTGGCGGGACACCCAGGTCCGGCTTGTGGGAGAAAGCGCAGCCGTTCTACAGGCGGTGTTTATGGTCGACTGGTACAATGCCGTCCGGGAGAACCTATTTTACGCCAAGTACTTTCCCGCTAACGCAACGGACCCTGCGGAAGGTGACGTTCCGGTGCAGATCCTGACGTCGGGTCCCGATTCGCAGTGGGCTGCGATTAGACAGCTTTACGCCTTCATGATTGTTTCGGCACAGCGACATGTTTATCTCCAATCACCGTTTTTCATTCCCGACGCGACCCTTGCCGAAGCTCTGAGAACAGCGGCGCTCTCGGGTGTCAACGTCAAGGTGATGGTGAGCGCGCGCCCGTCGGGCAACACACTCCCCGATTGGGCAGGGAACACTTATATCGAGGAGATCGTGACGGCCGGCGTGCGTGTGTTCCTGTACGAAAAGGGCTATCTGCATGCTAAGACGATCAGCATCGACTCTGATATTTGCTCGATCGGCTCGGCGAATATCGACATTCGTAGCTTCAGTATCAACTACGAGCTCAACGCAGTGTTCTACAGCGAGCGGATCGCCAAAGAAGTTGAAACCGATTTCGAGCGAGACCTTGAATACTGCAGCGAATTCGACCCGGCGGCTTACCGGAAGCGCGGCACGGCGATCCGGTTCCGGGATTCAGTTGCAAGGCTGTTATCACCGCTTCTCTAAACTCACTCCTAATTACTGCCCGGCCAATAACGGCAGCAAGCTGAAAGCTCCGCTTGAAAGGTACTGGGTCGTGTGCAAGACGCGAGAACGACCTCGTCAGCCGACGAATTAGGCGGTGCGCACGATTAACACCGGATCGCCGGAGTGGCGCACCACGGTTTCGGTTACGCTGCCCAATGCCCAGCGCTTCACGCCGGAGCGCCCGTGGGTGCATATGGCGATCAGATTGTCGGGAGTCTGGCGAGCCAACGAAATGATCTCATCGGCGTCAAGACCCTCCTTGACAATGGTCGAGACCTTTTTGACCCCGCGGCCTCGGAGCGCCTTCGCCTTTTCTTCGAGATACGCGCTCCCCTCGTCCCGGAGGCTGGCCGCGAATTTTTCCATTTGCATAGCATCGTACAATCCTTCGCCGGGGGAATAGGCGCCGTAAGGAATGCCGTAAACGCGTAGCAAGACCACTTCTAGATCGAGGCTCTTCGCCAACGCCCCAGCGGACGGCAGCACCCTTTCGGCGGTCTCTGAACCGTCCAGCGGAACGATGACCGACTTGAGCGCCGCCATGCTCCACTGCGGCGCGCTCTCCGTGGCCCTTACCAGGAGCAGCGGATTCGATGCGCCGCGAAGAACCTTTTCGGCGACGCTGCCAAGAAGCCAGCGGTTAAGACCTGAGCGTCCGTGGGTCGCCATCGCGATCAGCGCGTCTTTTTCCGCTAACGCCGCATCGATGATGGCCTCGGCCGGCGATCCCGGCTGCACTCGCCAGTGCACGGTGCCGACGGGAAAATTCTTGGCAACGTCGTTCAAATATTCGCCCAGCCTGCGAGCCTCGTCTTCCACCAATGAATCCAGAAATAACCTTTCGGCTGCGTAAACGTCGCGCGCCATATTCACCACGTCCACAACGGCAAAAAATTCGACGGGAATCTGTAAATTCCGCGCAAACGAGCGAACGAATGGCAATACGTTTTCCGCGGTCTTGGAGCCATCCAGCGGAGCCAGGATCCTGGTATACATGCTTCCCTCCACAGATATCCAGGTGTGTCAGATCGTCACGGTTATTCCGCCGATCGTTCTCGGCATTTCATATTTTGCGCCTGCGAAAACAGGCTAAAAGATATTAACAACACCCGAGGTGGAATTTCGACTTCGCAGCGCCTACGTGATCTCAGCGATGTCCAATGGAGCAATTAAGCGATGACGCTTGACTCTATTACCTTGCCGTGAATTGTCAAGACGAACTAAGCGAACTTGCGCCTGGAAACCTGCTCATGAACGGTTGAAATGATGAAATGTCTTGGGTTCTCTCTCCTTGTGTGAGCCATACACGAACTGAATAAAGCCGTCGTTCTTATTTTGCTTGTGGCATCGCGGGGACGCAGTGAGAATAGCCGCATCGTTATTTCAACAACGACGCCTTTCCGTTCGGACCCTTAAGGGACTCCCTCCACGTGTAGCACTCGCAATTATGCCGGGACCAGCACAGCCCGTCCGTTGATTTGGCCGGCCTTGAGTTTGTCATACACCTCGAGTGCTTGCTCTAAGGGGAACTCGGCGGTTTCAGTGTGAATTCGCCCGTCACGTGCCATCGCGATCACCTCCATCAGTTCGACGCGGGAGCCGTACCATTGATCTTTCCAAACGCCATCGACCAATATGCCCATGGCCGGTAACCCTCCTCCCGTTGTGTAAAAATAGGATCCGCTTGGTTATTTTTTGCGGCCATATTGCCGCAATCTCCCAATATACAGGACGCGCCCATCAACAATCCCACTCGAGAATGTCTCTTCTCGTGAATTTCATTACCAATTCACCAGTTGGGAACATCAGATCAGGAATGCTGCGCCTGCTCATGCCAGTTGTCCCGGCCGCACGCGACGCGACGTGCGTCATGACCACGCTTAAATTGCTATCGCGCGAAAATCGAACACATCTTACGTAATTACGACGCGCGGTCTCACTCATTTTTCCTTGTCGCCGCTCCAGCGGGCGACAGGCGCGCGCCAACCATGATAGATTGCCATCAGCCGAAGGAAGATACAGACAGCGGCGCCCAACAACATCGGATAGGTCGGGTGCACACCCAACATCATCCCGATCGATACGATCGCTCCGCCCGCGAGCGCCGCAAGCGCGTAAAGATCGCCCCGCAGAACAAATGGGATGTTTCCGGCGAGGACATCACGGGTCATCCCGCCGCCGATTCCGGACAGCATGCCCAGAATCGCCGCCATCAACGGATTGATGCCGTGATCTATTGCTTTTTGCGCTCCGGTGACCGCAAACAAACTAAGGCCAACCGCGTCGAACAGCAGTATCTGGCGCTGGAGCGATGCGACTTTGGGATACCAGTAGAAGGTCGCCAAGCCGCCGACCATCGCGATGGCGAAATAACGAATGTCCGTGATTGCGACCGGAGGGACTGCGCCGATCAGAACATCGCGCATCATGCCGCCGACGACCGCCACCACAAACGACAGAAAGAGAACGCCGAACAAGTCGAACCGCTTTTGTATGCCCAGCAGTCCCCCGCTTAGGGCGAATACGAAGGTTCCTATCCAGTCGAGCACATGCATCAGATCCTGCAGAAAGGCGCTCTGCATGCCAAGACTGAGTACGCTGCGCAGTGCCATCACAATCAAACTGAGCTGGCGGCGGCCGGGCAAATCCAGGCGCCGGCCGCAGCGAGCATCGCCTCAACACCCGTGCGCAGAGTGGGATGAATCACCGGCGCGAAGTCGGGAGCGTGATTCGCCGGAAGCTCGTCCAGCTTGCCGGCCTCCTCGGCGTTTGCGTAAGTGGCGGGGTCGATACCGCCGATGACCCAGAATACCGCCGGCACGTCCCACGCTGCGCCGAACCGACCAAAGTCCTCGCTCGCTGTGGCGGGAGCGATCTCGGTCACCCGATCCGTGCCAAACCAACGCTCCAGGGCGGCTACCGTCTTGCGTGTCGCCGCGTCATCGTTGCGTGTCAGCGGAAATTCACTGAGCACGGAAAATTCCGGAGGTTTTGGAGCGCCTGAAGCTTCGGCCTCCGCCTTCAATATCCGCTTGATCGCCGCCAACACACGCGTGCGCACCCCGTCCTTGAAGGTACGGACGTTCAGGCGAAGCAACGCTCGGTCAGGGATAACATTCTCGTTCATACCCGCGCTCATTGTGCCGACAGTAACGACCGCGGAATCAGTCATCGCCACTTCCCGCGATACCACTGTCTGCAGACGCATCACGGCCGAGGCAGCCATCACCACCGGATCGATACTCTTTTGTGGCATCGACCCGTGAGCGCCACGTCCGAACAATGTCACCTCCCAACTGTCGCCAGCCGACAGCATCGTCCCGGTGCGCCAGCCGATCTGTCCTGCCGAGAGCGGCATCACATGCTGGCCCAAGGTAACGTCCGGCTTGGGGAAGCGCTTGACCATGCCATCCTCGATCATTGCGCGTGCGCCTTGGCCGGTTTCCTCGCCCGGTTGGAAGACAGCCATGACGGTGCCGCGCCAGTCGGTACGGTTCTCGGCCATCACGCGCGTCGCCCCCATCAGCCAGGTGACATGCATATCGTGTCCGCAAGAATGTGCGATCGACGTTGCTTGGCCGAAGCGATCGGTTCCGGTCCTATCGCTCGCGTAAGGTAGGCCGGTGCTTTCCTTGATCGGCAATGCATCCATATCGGCGCGCAGCAGCACGGTGGGGCCGTCGCCGTTGCGGAGCAACCCGACAACGCCCGTGCCGCCAACGCCCTCCGTCACGTCGTATCCCCGCTCGCGCAACCATGCAGCGGCGATGCCGGACGTGCGATGCTCCTGCATCGACAGTTCCGGATTGGCATGAATATCTCGATAGATACCCTCAAGCTTGGCGAGAAGATCGTCGGATGGTCCTGGCAGAACGTGACCGACGGCACTTGCGTCTGTGGTCATGACCGTCTCCTTTGAGGCCTCGGTTTCGATTGGAGATAACTTCTGTCTATCACCATGCAAGTCTGGCGCAAATAGCATGCGCTTGCGAGATCGCTATCCAGCGACTAGGCGTCACCGCGCACGACAACAGGTGACGGCCATATCTGGCACAAGCATGTGGTATTCGAATCCCTCGTCTTTCTGGCTATCGTACCAGTCGATGCAAAGCCGCGCGTCCAATGCAGGGGATAATGGCCGCGACCATCACGCAGGCAGTCGGATACGACGCGGACGGATGTACAGAGCCGCCGCGGTCCCGCTTAGCATATGGATACCGTTCCGTTCGAACATCGTGCTTGGATGAAAGCGGTACCCTGCTATGGCAGTTCAAACGGTATGGAGCCGGATCGCACCACTAATACATCGCAGGCAGCCTCCCGCATCACGTGTTCGGCGACACTGCCGAGTAAGATATAAGGAATGCCTGTGCGACCAGCCGTTCCAACCGCCACCAAATCGGCACGCTGGCGCCTGGCAATCGTAGTGATTTCCCGACCTGCCCGCCCGTTCCATACTTCTCTCCTGATCGGTTTACGGTGCCGATCAATGCTGCGTATGAATATCTCCATTTGTTTGCGCGCCTCCTTCGCCACCTCACGCTGGTAGCGTACGATTCCCGAATCTGTGACACCGGCTCGCCTGAGCATTCCTTCAACCCCTGCATAAACATGTAAGGCATGAAATTCTGCCCGCGGCGCGAGCCGCAGAGCCAATTCCAGCGCATGCCGAGAATTGTCGGAAAAATCCACCCCCACTAACACCCGGCGGTACGAACTTTGAGCCGCCCGCTTGACTACCAGTACTGAACGGTCTCCTTTACGGACGATTTTCTCGGCGGTCGCACCGAGCAACAGGTCCTTCATAAAATCTTTTCCGTGCGCCCCGACAACAATAAGATCGGCTGCTTCCTCACGGCCCTGGCGGATAATCTCCACAAATGGCGTACCGGAAAGAACCCCGAACAGACGCTAAAGCGGTCCTTTTAAGAGAAAGTGCCTCAAGCTTGCGGCGTAGATCTTTCTCGATCCGAGAAACGATCTGCGAGCGCTCGGTTTCATGTCCCGACGCTCCCGTCAATATATGTAAGACTGAAAGTGTGCCGCTGTGCTCCTCGGCCAACTGCACGGCACGCGCTATTGCCTTCTCGGCGCGTGACGAGAGATCGGTCGCGACCAGCAGCCGCTTTAGACCCAGTATCTTCCGACGCTCCGTCACTGTTGCCATCCGTGTTCAGTCAATTCGCGTAGCCCCGGCAGTTGAAGCCCACAATTGATCGCCAGGTCGAGACGCAGTTTATCTCTGCTGGACCCAATGCTACGGATCCGTGCCATCGAACGGACTTTTGCGGGCATTTGTGCAAAACCCCTCAGCGCGAACGGAGTCCCGCGTCGTTTTTATCCGCGTCCACGCCTTATCGCTCGAGCACCTAACCCGACATTGTGAAGACAAACTCATGCTCGCCGAGGTGGCTGGATTGGTAAAGCGACAGGCAGGGCGGTTCGTGAGAGGTCAAGAGCCCGGCCGCGTAATCATTGGCGAGTGAATGCATAAGCGTCCTTAAATTGCGTTTGCTCCTGCCCCAATTGAGTGACGCTATATCGGATGAGAGAGGTCAACTAGATAAATGAAAACAGTTCCACACAGCGGTTTCAAGTGTTTCTTCTCTCCGGTTCGCCGATTCTCTTGGACTCCGGCGCAATGTCCTGCTCTTGATTAAGGACGAAAGCGATGTGAGCAGATTCTCGTTGGAGCGTCCGATATATCGAAAGCACGCCTGGAGGATTTCCGTTGCGATTATAATCCCGACCAAGCGGCCGCATCATTACAGAACAAGCACTAACGTTGTGACCGAGCATCGGTTAGGCTTGGATCATAATTTTTCGAAGGTAAATTCCGAGTTTTCAGCTCTTTGAAAGGGAACAGCGAGCTTATAAAGACCGCTGCGTTGAAGTGTCTTGCCAGACCTGTGCACACGAAAGCTAAGATAATAGTCGTTGGACAGTCCGGACATCGGAATCCGTGCCGCGAGCATCATTTCCTGATCACAAAAGAAGGCGATTCTTGGAGGCAGCGCCAGTGATAGGCCTTTATTTCGATTCACGTCAAGGGAATACTTCGTCCAATGCGTCGATCTCAGACTGACGGGCGCGTAGTATTTTCCGTTTTTCTCTATCTTCACTGTTGTTTGCGTGCCATCGGCAGTCTGCCAACATAGACCGATTTCGTTGACAATCGTGCCGGCTCCCCCGCCGTGAACGTAAACGGAGATGGCACAATCATTGAGCAACTTACGTTGAAAAAAAACCGGCCTGATTTCGATCGGGAGATGCCACCACTTCAGAAATATCTGATCTGCGATGTTTTCCGGATACCCAAAGACAATTGTTGGTGTCCTAAACCAGAGATAGCCAATCAGCGCAACGAGAGCGACTACTGCAGCAGTAATTTGCCAAGTGAAATCAGCAGGCACCTCCCTACACTTACTTTGAGAATGGACGTGTGGCAAGACGCGACACGCGGCAGATGACCGTTCGCGCCGACACTAGCGTACCGAAGCGCCTGAAGTTGCTGCCCTAGGAGGCTTGCTCTGTCCTACCGTGTGCGGGTAGACATTGTTTGTGCTATTCGTATTGATAGCTGCGACTCGAGAAAATGGCCAAACTCCCAAGAGATCTCATTCGAGAGTATCGAACACGGTTTAATGGAAAGCCCGAGAAGTTGCCCTCCTGAAGTTTGAAGAGCGTCGGTCATACGAAGCCGACGGGACGGGCAAAAAGTAACTTGTCACAGTAAACAATTTGGCGCGGTCACTCACATCGTAAGTAGCCCTTTCCCCCGCTTCTCCATATTTTGGGTTTGCAAAAGGGTATGCCTCTCTTCTTTCTATATTGCACTTCTGATTGTACCTTCACGCAAGTGAATAGCGCTATGAGAAGCTATGGCTGCTGAGGCTGTTCTCTATCGCGATCTCGCATACGTGTTTGTCGCCGCTGTTTTGGGTGGCCTAATCGCCAAGCGACTGGGGCAGCCGCTTATCATGGGGTACGTGCTGGGCGGAATCGTCATCGGCCCCTTCACACCTGGGCCTAGCCTTTCGGACATCCATGTTCTTGAGCCCTTCGCCGAAATCGGCGTCATTCTGCTCATGTACTCCATCGGTATCGAGTTCTCCTTCCGCGACCTTCTCCAGGTGAAATGGGTTGCGCTGATCGGTGGGCCGCTCGGGCTCGGGCTTGTGATCGCTCTGGCCCTGCTCCTCGGGTGGGCACTGGGTTGGACTATTTCACAAAGTATAATCGTTGGCGCAGTTACGTCCCTCGCCAGCACCATGGTGCTCTCGCAGCTTCTCATTGATCGAGGAGAGCTCCATTCTGAACACGGGCGAGTGATGATCGGGATCACTCTAGTCGATGATCTGGCATTTGTCCTGATGATTGTCGTTGTTCCAGTGCTGACAACGTTTAGCGGGAGTGAGTTCGTGAGCATCGGGATGGCTTTCGGGAAGGCGCTATTGATTCTGGCTCCAGTCATCTTCATAGCGGCGAAACTGGTGCCGCTGCTTATGCCGCACATTCCCGATACGAGGAATCAGGAGCTCCGTATCCTGGTGGCTCTGGCTTTGGGATTTGCAACCGCCGCGACGACGCAAGCTCTCGGATTATCACTCGCGTTAGGCGCCTTTTTGGCCGGAATGGTCGTCAGTGAATCTGAGGCCGGGCATGAAATACTGGCGGAGTTGCTTCCGCTGAGGAATTCTTTCGTCGCTCTCTTCTTTGTTACGATCGGCACTCTCATAGATCCCAAAGCTCTCATCTCGAATCCGGCTCTCCTCGGGGCCATCGTTGCAGTCATCATAGTCGGCAAGTTTGTAATCTGGAGTTCTGTTGTGAAACTGTTTCGTTATTCTCTCAGGACCGCGGTACTGGTAGGCGTGGGATTGACCCAGATCGGCGAGTTCTCCTATGTTCTCGTCCGGGTTGCCAGAAATGCCGGTCTGGTGGAAGCCCATGTTTACAGTGCGACACTGGCCGCGTCGCTTTTGACGATTCTACTCAATGCCATCTTAATGCGCGCCGCGCCAGAATTTTTGAACCGATTCTCTCTTACCAGAACACAGCCGGCTGATGCCGAAAGACAAATGGAAGCATTAGGCGAGAAGGAGAGGAATCGCGATAAGCCCCACAGGAAACTCTAGTATTCGCGTGCGCGGTGCCAATACCATTCCATTAACCGTAAGCCCGGGCAATCTGGCAAGCGCCCCTTGAACGCGAAATTAACCCTATAAACGCCGAGATCGTCTAACTGCGCAGTGTTTAAAAACGACCTACCGCGGAGCGCGAGACTTTGTCGATGACTGCTATTTGGGAGCGTACAGTGAATCAGTTATGCGTGATAATTGCCCTCGGCTTCTGGCTGATAGACGATCTTTTTGACCTTGAGCCTTTTCCGCCCTGCGGGTGCCTCCCACTCGACGGTATCTCCGACCCGACATCCCAACACCGCGGTTCCCAGCGGAGCGAGAATTGACATTTTTCCACTCGCCGAATCAGCCCTTGCAGGAAACACCAGCGTATAGACGAAGTCTTCTCCACTATCCAAGTCATGCAGGCGAAGGGCATCGTCGTCTCCTTCCAGGTGAGAGGTTCGAGGCTTTCTCAGGTGATCCACCTCGCGGGCAGTAGGCCTTCGGCAGGCTAGAGGCCGCCGCATACTATGATAGCGTCCGCCAATGAAATCCTGTTGCCGACGCTCAACCTTCGCTCACTTTGCCCAGACGGAAGCTTTCTTTGCCCACGTGCTGCCTTGGTAGTGAATTTTGAACGCTTCGGTCGTCTGCTGCAGTGCCGTCGGATCACCGCTGCTCTTGTAGCGTGAGACACCCGCCCAGTAGAGCGCTTCAGGAGCCGCATCCGAGTCGGGCAAGGTTTTCACGATGTCATCGTAGCGACTCTCTGCCTCTTTCCACTGTTGGCGCGCAAAGGCGGAGTGCGCGAGCCCGAGCTTCAGTTGTCCAAGAAAATCATCCGGCGGTAGAAAACCTTCGAACTGGTGTCGCTTGGTTCCATCCGGATCCAGCACCTGGATCGTCGGTGTCCACTGCGCGCCGAAGCGCTCGAAGGTTTTGGGCTGTTCTTTGATGTGGATTTTGACCGGCAAGTAGTTGTCATTGATGAAGCTCTCGACGCGCGGGTCGGGATAAACCTCGGCATTCAGCCGAGCGCAAGCCCCTCACATCGGAGCTGCGTTGAAGTCTATCAACAACGGGCGCTTGGCGGTCCGCGCTTGCGCAAGCGCAGCATCAACGTCCTTGTTCCATGCAATCGACATAACCTTCTCCTTTCATGCTCTTTCACGTTCCCCCGGGGATAACGGCAGCGGTCGGTCGAACATTCGATGCTTCACCCCTCGAGAATCGCGACGCCATCTCCGGTCTCCACCCGGATGAACTGGTCCAAAGTGGCCGTCACTTCCGAATACGCTGGTAGAAAAGCGTGATGTAGGAGCCTCTTTTTGAGCCTATAACTATAAAGCGATCAATCAAGATACGTTGTGAAAAATTGCCTCAGTGCTGTGCGTGCAGCGAGATGTTTGAACAAACAGCACCACGACGCCGAAGTGTGTAACCTCGGAAGCGAGCCAGTTCCCGGAAAAGACAATAAAGATCTTGCTGCCAAAAAGTGTAGGTGATAGGAGTCGGCTACATCCCCTACTGCATACTGCGAGGATCTCTGCCTGATGACTCAAGGTGCGCCCGAGGAGGTGACCAATGAATTCGACGGGACATCAGACACGACGCAATAGCGACTCCCCATCCAAAACTACCACTGGACCCGGAAAGGGAACCGGGCAGACGACGATGCCGCCGGGCAGGACTTGGCTATGGCTCGTGGGTGTCTTGCTCGTGAACTATTTGCTGATGAGGCTCCTATTCCCGACCCCGGACTCACGGATCACAGTGCCCTATACTTTCTTCAAGGAGCAGGTCAGCAAGGGCAATGTCGAAGCAATCTACAGCCAGGGCGAGTCCATCACAGGCCGCTTCAAGGCGCCGGTTACCTATCCGCCGCACGAGAAGAACGCCGCACCCGGCGCGCAGTCCCAAGCAGCGGGAGAAAAGGGCGCCGCGCCCACCGGCGAGTCGCCCAAGACGAGCCAGCGTGATACGGCGCCCAAAGAGGAGCCCAGAACCGCGAGCACATTCGCGACTACGTTGCCTACCTTCGTCGATCCCGGTTTGGAAAGATTTTTGATCGACAACGGCGTCGAGATCAGCGCTAAGCCGATCGAAGAAGGCGGCAGTCCGTTGGCCACGTTCCTTTACGGGTTTGGTCCGGCCCTGCTCTTCATCGGTTTTTACGTCTGGATGTTTCGGCGAATGGCGAAGCAGGGCGGCGGCATGGGTGGTGGGATCATGGGCATCGGCAAGAGCAAGGCGCGCCGCTACGACCAGGAGAAGGATACGAAGGTCACCTTCGATGATGTCGCCGGCATCGACGAAGCCGAGAACGAGCTGGTCGAGGTCGTGGATTTCCTTAAGGACCCGCCGAAGTATACCCGCTTGGGTGGGGCCGCGCCGAAAGGCGTGTTGTTGGTGGGCCCGCCAGGGACAGGCAAAACCCTGCTGGCAAAAGCGGTCGCGGGAGAGGCGGGCGTACCGTTCTTTTCGATGAACGGCTCGGAGTTCGTCGAAATGATAGTGGGCGTGGGGGCGGCGAGAGTACGAGACCTCTTTAAGGAAGCCCGCAAGAACGCGCCTGCAATCATCTTTATCGACGAACTGGACGCCATCGGTCGCGCGCGCGGGCAGATCGCGATCGGCGGCTCGAGTGAGCAGGAACAGACATTGAACCAAATTTTGACGGAGATGGACGGCTTCTCGAGCCGGGAGGGCATCATCGTGCTGGCTGCGACCAATCAGCCGGATGTACTCGACAAAGCGCTCCTGCGGCCGGGACGCTTCGACCGGCGCGTGGTGGTTAATCTCCCGGATAAGACCGGGCGCGAGGCGATCCTCAAAATCCACACCCGCAACGTGCCGCTCGCGAAGGACGCAGACTTAGGGGAGATTGCCGCCACGACGCCGGGGTTCTCGGGCGCGGATTTAAAGAACCTGGTCAATGAGGCGGCGTTGTTGGCCGCCCGGCGCGAGCAGAGCGAGGTCCGTTACAAGGACTTTTTGGACGCGCTGGAAAAGATCGTTCTCGGCCCCGAGCGCCCGCTCCTCTTGAGCCGCGCGGACAAGGAACGGATCGCCTACCACGAAGGCGGACACGCAATTTTGGGTCTAGTGGTCCCCGGCGCCGACCCGGTGAACCGGGTGACGATCGTGCCACGCGGGCAGGCGCTAGGTGTGACCTATCAGCGTCCCGACAGTGACCGCTACAATTATCCAGAAGCCTATTTGCGCGCGCGGATCGTGGGAATGCTGGGAGGCCGCGCGGCCGAGGAGGTCGTTTATGGCACCAAGACGACCGGGGCCGAAAGCGATATCGAGCAAGCCACCGGTCTGGCGCGCCGTATGGTCACGCGCTGGGGGATGAGCGACCGGCTTGGCTTGGTGCAGCTTGCACCGCGCGAGAACCCCTACCTGAGCGGCCCGGGCGGTTACGGGGGTACCAAGCCATTCAGCGACGAGACCGCGGAAGCGATCGATAACGAGGTGCTTAAGATTATCAACGAGAGCCACGAAGAGGCCAAGCGCCTTCTAACCGTGCATCGGAAGCAACTCGACGCGCTTGCGGAAGCGTTGGTGGCGCGCGAGACGCTCAACGAGCAGGAAATTCTTGACGTAACGGGTCTGCCGCCTGCGCCGCGTCTGGATACCGGGATGTTGCCCGTTACTGATGGGAATGGCAGGAACGCTCACGCGCCCTCGTGAAATTCTCGGCATTCACGAGGATCGAGGATTGAGGATCGAGGATTGCAATCTTCCATCTTCTATCTGCGATCCTCTGGTCACATCTTTGTACTACTATGTTTGAAAGTTTTCTCCATCTGCGCAAATCACGCGGCCAAAGCTGTGAGTTTCTCTGTGCTTGCGTTACGC
>Ga0066709_100001278_pt1 | contig 16265 bp, 20 predicted proteins | sample GraSoiAngelo_158_FD_79665 | JGI IMG/M metagenome (GOLD analysis project Ga0066709, IMG submission 79665) | Grasslands soil microbial communities from the Angelo Coastal Reserve, California, USA - 14_1009_16_30cm | ecosystem: Environmental > Terrestrial > Soil > Grasslands | place: USA...
CCGAATGGCGGGCGAGGTTCGTGGGCGACTCGGCAACTACGTAGTACGCCGCGACCTCGACCTGCCCTGGGAGCCGCTCCGAGAGCGAGCAGTGCACATCCACGGGCAGCGGCGTACGCTCCGCGAGGACGGCGACCGCCCTCGCGAGACCGAGGTCGGTCAGCACAGCCGGGTGGATGCCGCGGGCGAGTTCGCGGAGCTCATCGGTGGCCTCCGCGAGCGTGTCGATTGCCTCGTCGAGCAAGACGGAAGCGCCATCGCGGTCGTCGGCGAGCTTTGCCTTGATCATGCGCAGCGTCAGAGCCAGTATTACGAGCCGCTGCTGGGCGCCGTCGTGAAGATCGCGCTCGATCTGTCGACGGGTCGCGTCTTCCGCAGCGATGATCCTCGCGCGCGCAGCCTCGAGCTCGGCGATCCTCGCTTGTTCCGCCTCGTGCCTGCGCAGTACCTCCTCCGCGTGCTTGCGCTCGGTGATCTCGAAGATCACACCATGCAGCGACGCTCGAGCGTCGCGCTCGATGACATGCTGACCGCGCTCGAGTACCCACGCGACCGTGTGGTCGGCTCGGACGATCCGGTACTCGAGCGCGTACGGTCGGTCCTGCGTCGTCGCAGTCCTTACCTCGAGCTCCACCTCCGCCTGGTCGTCCGGGTGGATGATGCTGGCGAAACTCCGTACGCTGTTCTGGACGAAGTCCGACGACGGATACCCGGAGATGCGCTCGATCTCGTCGCTGATCACCGACATCGTCCAGTCGCTGTCGAGTGCGCAGCGATAGATCGCGCCCGGGACGTTCGCGACGAGCGCAGCAAGCTCGACATCGCGCCCGTCCACTGCCACGCGAGACGGGATGCGAAAACGGCGGACCGCCGACTGGCTCACGAGACGGTTATAGACCGAGGCGCATGTCAGGTAAAGCACGGGCGAAAGCCGAGTCGCCACAAACTCCCGATCGCAGCCGCGCTCGTCGGCTTGACGGCTCCGCCGTGAATCCGGCTCAGAACACCCCGGCGTAGGCGTTCAGCGCAGGCTGACCGCCCAGATGCGCGTAGAGCACACGCGATCCCGGCGCGATCCGCCCCGACCGAACGAGATCGATCAGCGCCGCCATCGACTTGCCCTCGTATACGGGATCGGTGAGCACCCCTTCGAGGCGGGCGCACAGGCGTATGGCATCGATCGTCTTCTCGTCCGGGATGCCGTACGTGCCTGCGTGCCACTCGTCGAGGAGAACGATCTCGGAGTCGTCGAGCTCGCGTCCAAGCTCGATCGCCTCCGCCGTGGCCCTCGCGATGCGTGCGATCTGGGCCCTCGTCTGGGCGACGGTCGCGGAGCCGTCGATCCCGAGGACGGCACGGACCGTCTCCTGTGCGGCGAACCCGGCGATCATGCCCGACTGTGTCGATCCGGTCACCGAGCAGACGACGACGGTGTCGAAGAAGACGCCGAGCTCACGCTCCTGCGCGGCCACCTCGTTGGCCCAGCGCGCGAACCCGAGTCCACCGAGCGGGTGGTCGGAGGCGCCGGCCGGAATGGCGTACGGCTTGCCGCCGCTCTCCTCGACAGACGCGAGCGCGTCCTCCCAGCTCCTCCGGATCCCGATGTCGAAGCCGGACGGGTCGAGCCGCACGTCCGCGCCCATGATCCGCGAGAGGAGGATGTTGCCGACCTTGTCGTAGACGACGTCCGGCCACTCCACCCAGTGCTCCTGCACGAGGACGCAGCGAAGACCGAGTCGCGCTGCCACGGCCGCCACCTGGCGTGTGTGGTTCGACTGGACGCCGCCGATCGAGACGAGCGTGTCGCACCCCTGCGCGACGGCATCTGCCGCGAGGTACTCGAGCTTGCGCACCTTGTTGCCGCCGTACGCCAGGCCCGAATTACAGTCCTCCCGTTTCGCCCAGATGTCGACCGCGCCACCGAGATGCACGCTCAACCGCTCGAGTCGATGAACGGGTGACGGCCCGAAGAGGAGCGGGACGCGATCGAAGCGCTCGATGGCCCGCAGGGACTCTGTTGCCGGGGCCAGCGTCATGACCCCTCCTTTTCAAACGTCTGGTCGATGAGTGCCCCGAGCGACAGCCAGTTGTCGCGAACCGCCTGCGCAGCCTCCGCAGCGCGGCCGGAGGCGCAGAGCACGATGATCTCGTCGTGCTGCACTCCTATTTCACGGGATAGCCCGACGCTGTCATGAAGGCCCGGGCCATCGCGCGGTACCCCGCGTCAGTCGGATGCGGGTCACCCTTCGAGCAGATGAAGGTGAGTGAGCAGAGCCGAGCCCTCTGAGTTCCCACGCTCCCCGGCGGATTGAAGACCGCAAGCGACTTCGCCGTCCGCGCGCGCGACGCTGTGGCCGCTCGTGCGATGGCCAGGTCGAGCGATCGATAGACGGACCGGAGCTGCTCGAGCTGATTGGGATCGGGGTTCCATGCTCCGGTCACGATGATCTCGGCGCCGGGCGCGGCCGCTCGAAGCCGCTGAAGTATCGAGGTCAGGCGCGAAGCGAAAGACGCGGTCGCGCTCTGGGCGTGCTTGCGGACGCACGCGACGGCCCCTTTGCATTTGTCCAGCAGCAGCGGAAACCAGTCGTTGCCCCACAGCGTGAGCGTTATCGGACTCACCTGTCCGGAATGCGCGCGAAGGAACGACAGAGCCGCCGCGAGCTGGGATCCGCGGAACGCGTCGTGCAGCTTGAAGCCGTCGGCGAACGCGGGGCAGCCACCTCGTGTGAACGTCACGGTCGATTCACCGGGGCATCCGTAGTTGACGATCTTGAGCCCCGGAGAGAGCTTCCGCAGACTTGCCGTGAAGACGTCGACGTACCCGGTAGCAAACGCCGACGGTCGGGCGCCTGGCTTCTTGGTCGGCTGGAAGCCGTAGGCGATCGAGTCCCCGAGAGCGAGGTAGTAGCTCTGTGGAGGCTGGTACACGGGCCGCGGCGACGTGGCGCTCGTCGCGGTACTCCCCGCGAACGCGAAAGTGACCGCGACCGCAAGTGTCAGCTTGAATCTCATCGCACACCTCCTATCGAGATCACGGTTCGCAGCTACACGCACTTGCGGTGGTTGCCCAGAGACGCCGTCGGCGTCGACGACGAGGTCGCTGGACTCCAGCGTCCCCACGGTCAGTCGCTCCGAGTCCAGGACTCGGACCTCTCGCCCGCTTCGGCCCCACACCTCGACGTAGCTTGTCACCGCGCCCACGGCGGATCTTATGACGGACCGATGCCGTTTGTTGAACCGCTTGTGCCCGTAGTCCGCAGGGCTCAACTCCGCGCTCACCTACAGTGACCGCGTGACGACCAATTCGGTCCGGCCGGTCGTCCTTCGGAACGGCGTCGAGATTGAGGATCCGCTTGCGGTCGTCGTCGGCTACGTCGAGGCCTGGCGTATCCCCGACAGCGACCTTTCGCGGCCGGCGTCGTTCGGCGAGGCGGACCTCAGGTTGGCGAACCTGGACGGCGCGCGCATCTCGGCCGTCGAGATCGCGGCCATCCTCGAGCGGCGCCGCGCGATCGAGCGACGTCTTCGCGCGATCGCGCCCCACGCTTCGCTCGCAGGAGCGACGAGCTCGGTGCCATGGCTGGCTCTGCGGCAGCTCTTCGACGCGTTCGCGGACATCCGTGGGGTCGGCTGCTCGAAGATGACGAAGGCGCTGCACCGAAAGCGCCCGGTACTGATCCCCATGCTCGACAGGGTCGTCCAGAGGTACCTCGAGCACGACGACCCCGGAGACCAGGCTGCGTTCGGAGAGCGCGCGCTCGGGCTGGTACGCGGCTACAAACGCGACCTGGACCGCAACCGGGCCGGAGTGCGGGCGGTCCGGCAGGAGCTCGCAAGACGCGGCCATTCGCTGACCGAGGTGCGAATCCTGGATCTCCTGATCTGGTCCGTCGAAGTCGCGGGCTGATGAAGCCGATCGGCCTGCATCCCCCGGCGTGTAGACCGGGGTTACGCTGACGCAGTTCCCGAAGCTGGAGGCAGCCATGGAGTCGCGTGCTGATGCGCCCTACCCGGTGCAGTTCGACGTCACCTATCCGGACCGCGACCTCAACCGGCTGAGCACCGGCTTCCGGATCTTCGCCGCTATCCCGATCATCCTGCTTGCCGCCACGATCGGCGGCCACGCATGGGCCGGCACGGGTACGGTGGCCGCCGGCGGATTTGGCGGGCTCCTGTTCCTGCCCGTGCTGCTGATGATCGTCTTCCGCCAGAAGTACCCGCGGTGGTGGTACGACTGGAACCTCCAGCTGATGCGGTTCTCGAACCGGATCGGCGTCTACCTCGCGCTCATGGACGACCGCTATCCCTCGACCGACGAGGAGCAGTCGGTCCGGCTCGACTTCCCCTACCCCGACGCGAAGAACGGCCTCAACCGCTGGCTCCCGCTGGTGAAGTGGTTCCTTGCCATCCCCCACTACATCGTGCTGATCCTCCTCTACCTGGGCGCGATCGTGTCCGTCGTCATCGCGTGGTTCGCGATCCTCTTCACGGGCCGCTACCCACGGGGGCTGTTCGACTTCTTGGTGGGCGTCGGCCGGTGGACGAACCGCGTGTCCGGCTACGCGTTCGCGCTCGTGACGGACGAATATCCCCCGTTCCGGTTGAGGCCCTAGCCATCGCTGGTGCCGGTTCAGATGGACGCGGACGTCATCGTCGTCGGTGCCGGTCTCGCCGGTCTCCGCGCCGCTCGCGACCTGGCGGAGCGCGGGTACCACGTCGTCGTGCTGGAGGCGCGAGACCGGGTCGGGGGGCGCGCGTATTCGGTCGAGCTGGGCGGTCGAAGGGCGGAGCTCGGCGGTTCCTGGTTCACACCGGAACAGCACGAGGTGCGCGCGGAGCTCGAGCGCTACGGCCACCCGATCCGCGACTCGATCCTCCCGCAACGGGCCCGCTGGCGTACCGCAGGCGAGCTTCGCCATGGGCTACCGGTGCCGTGGGAGGAGCTCGGCTCTCTCGAGCACGCGCTCGCGCGCATAGCCGCCGACGCCGAGGCTCTCGCTCGCGCGACGGGCCGGCCGGCCGGCTCGGGCGCGGACTACATCGACGCGCTCGAACCGCCTGCTGCGACGCGGGACTTCCTCGTCGGCTGGTGGCAGCTGATGGCGGGCGCACCCCCGGAGGTAGGCGCGAGCAGCGAGCTCCTGGCAACGATCGCCGCCCACGGCGGGCTGACGGGTCTCGTCACCTGCCTCGCCCACAGCCCCGAGAAGGGGTGGTCGGCGCTCGCGGAAGCCATGGCGGGGAGCGGCGGTGCCGCGCTCCACCCCTCCACCCCGGTCGGCTCCCTCCACGACGACGGGAGATCGGTCGCCGTCGAGACGGTCGGCGGCGACGTGTACCGGGCCCCGAGCGCGATCGTCGCGGTGCCCGTCAACTGTCTTCCCGGCATCGCCTTCACCCCGGCTCTGCCTGCGGCGGTCGAGGCTGCGCTGGGCCGGAACGTCGGCTGCGCGGTCAAGCTCGTTCTGCTCCTGCGGAACGTCGAGCCGTACGGCCTCGCCGTGGGACACGACTCGGAGCTGCCGCTTCGCTGGTGGTGGGTGGACGACGATGTGGACGGCGTCACCCGCGTGGTGGCGTTCGGCTGGAAGGATGACTCCTTCGACCCCGACGATCGGGAGCAGGTCGCTCGGGCCGTCGACGGCTACTTCCCCGAAGCGCAGCTCGTCGACTATGCCCACCACGACTGGAACGGGGATCCGTGGTCGAACGGCACGTGGCTGACGGTTCCGGCTGACGCGCCCGACCTGTTCGAACGAGGACGTTTCGAGCTCGACGGCCGCATCGTCCTGGCCGGCTCCGACATCGCGGCCGACGAAGCCGGCTGGCTCGAGGGCGCCATTCGCAGCGGCGCGGCTGCGGCGATCCGTACCGCGACCCTTCTCGGTCCCGCGCGAGGCGGAGCCTAGGTGTGCGCGTCGGCGTGCGTGTGGTGGGCTTCGGACATCGGCGTGTCCATCATCCGCAGCATCGCGATGCCGCCGCCGCGGCGGAAGTAGCGCCAGACGAGGCTCGTCGCAAGCAGCAGGAAGACGATGTTCAGGTAGGTCGTGTAGTTCCAGCTGACCGACGCCATCACCACCTTGGCGTCGCGCGCATGCCGCTCGATGCCGAGCCCCTCGAAGAGGAACTCGACGGCCAGCCCGGCGCCGGCCATGGTGGCGTAGAAGCTCGCGAACAGGAACGCCGCCATCCTCCAGCCGTAGTAGCGGCGGTAGATGTCCAGGATGGGAAGGATGATCAGGTCGGCGAAGATGAACGCGAGCACGCCGCCGAAGCTGATGCCGCCGTTCCACAGCACCGCCGCGAGCGGCACGTTTCCGATCGAGCAGACGAAGCTGACAATCGCCACGGCAGGGCCTACGAGCGGTCCCCAGAACTTCGCCAGCGTCTCGTGGTGGCTGAGGAAGAACCTTTCCCAGAACGAGTCGGGCACCCAGGCGGCGAGCGCGCCGGCGATCAGCAGGCCTCCGAAGATGTCACGGGCGACCGCAGCCCAGTCCATCACGAAGTAGTTCGCGGTCGCTGTCCGGCCCGCCGGCGAGCGCAGCCGTTGCCAGATCGAGCCACCGGCGTCGACCGACATGTCCATCTCGGCGTGGCCCTCCATCGAGCCGAGCCGTCCCTTGTCCGCCTCGGCGCGCGCCTCCTCGACCATCCGCCGCCGCAGAAAGCCACGGAAGAGGAGCGCCAGGAGGACGATCATGAGCGGGCCGCCGACGAACTCGCCCAGCACGAACTGCCAGCCGAGCAGCAGCGCCATGATGATCCCGAGCTCGATCACGAGATTCGTCGAGGCGAACTGGAACGCCATCGCCGCGGTGAAGTCGGCGCCCTTGCGAAACAGCGACCGGGCGAGCGCGACCGACGCGTACGAGCATGACGAGGAGGCCGCGCCGAGCCCGGACGCGATCGCAAGCGTCTTGGCCGAGTCGTCCGGCATCAGCCTCCGCATCTCCTGCTTCGAGACGACCGCCTGCACCGCCGCCGACAAAGCGAAGCCGAGGATGAGCGCCCAGAGCACTTCCCAGGTCATCCCGAAGGCGAAGCTGAACGCGCGCCACAACTCGGGCCCGACGTCGACCCCTACGATCATCGGCGGCACGGAGCAGACATCATGGCCGGACTCGATCGTAAAGGTCGGGCGATGAGTTTCGTCCCCGACGGATGTCTAAAGAAGAAATCCCGACGACAAGGAGGCTCGAGATGTCGAAGGTGGCATCCAAGCTCAACCTGACGCAGGTCGGTCGCGTCTGCGTCACCGTTGCCGACACCGATCGTGCGATCGACTTCTACGTCGGCACGCTCGGCTTCGAGAAGGTGGTCGACGTCCCGATGGGCGAAGACATGCGCTGGGTCGAGGTCGCGATCCACGGCACTCCGACCACGATCGCCCTCGCACCGCCGCCGCAGGGTCAGACGGCCGGCGGCAGCCAGACGGGGATCATCCTCGACACGACGGATGTGGACGCCGACCACGCGGCGCTCAAGGACGCCGGCGTCGACGTCGACGAAGACGTCTCTCGCTTCGGCGGTCCCGTTCCCCCGATGTTCTGGCTGCGCGATCCGGACGGGAACTCGCTGATCATCGTCCAGCCGTCGGAGGCGTAGACCGAGAACGACGATGTCCGAGCCGGCGGCCGCTCCAGGACGGCCCGCCGGCTCGCTGGAGCGGCAGCCACCAAACTCTTCCGAACTCGCGATGTCTTGAACTGCACCGTCGGCGAAGGAGGTTGAGTGAGCGGTTTCACCGTCGCCCAGCTGCACGAGATCCCGATCAGAGGCACCTGGATCCCGATTCGCGACCATCTTGGCATCGCGGCGTTCGGCGTCAACGCCTACCGCGCCGAGGAGGCCGGCGGAACGGTGATCAGCGACCACGTGGAGACGCTGGCCAAGCACGAGGAGCTGTACGTCGTCCTCGAGGGTAATGCGACTTTCACCGTCGACGGCGACGAGATCGACGCCCCGGCGGGCACGCTGGTGTTCGTCGGCGATCCCATGACGCGGCGAAGCGCCGTCGCAAAGGAGGCCGGCACGACGGTGCTCGTCGCCGGCGCCCCGGCCGGCGCCGTCTTCGAAGTCGCGCCCTGGGAGCAGTCGTGGAAGGAGAGCCAGGAGGCGATGAAGCTCTACCGCGAGGAGCGGTACGCCGAAGCCGGCGACATGTTGCGCAAGGCGCTCGAGAGCCACCCGGACTGGGCCGGCCTGCACTACAACCTGGCGTGCTTCGACAGCAAGGCCGGCGCCGACGCCGCAACCGTGGCCGCAAGCCTCGGTCGGGCGATCGAGCTGTATCCAGGGTTCAGGGACTTCGCGCGGGACGACTCGGACTTCGACCCCTTCCGCGACGACCCCGCGATCAAGGCCCTGGTCGGTGAGCCTCGATGACGTACGCCGTCGCGCATGTCGATCAGCTGGAAGAGGTCACGGACGGCCGCGAACCCTGGCGGCCCGTCCGCCATCACCTGGGGATCACGGCGTTCGGTGCCACGGCCTGGACGGGCCACACGGCGGGCGACCGGATCATCAACGAGCACGACGAGTCCGACGACTCACAGGAGGAGCTCTACCTCGTGCTGCGCGGCCGCGCCGTCTTCGAGCTCGACGGCGAGCGGCAGGATGCGCCCGCGGGGACGCTCGTATTCGTCCGCCCGGGAGTGAAACGGACGGCGTTCGCCGAGGAGGCCGACACCTCGATCCTCGCACTCGGAAGCAGACCGGGGAAGGCGTACCAACCCGACGGTTGGGAGATCTGGGCGCCGCTGCACCCCCTCTACCAGGCGGGGAAGTACGCGGAGGCGATCGATCGCGGCCGTGAGCTGATCGAGGCCAATCCTCAGTACACGATGCCGCTCTACAACCTCGCGTGCTGCGAGAGCCTGGCCGGGCGGCCGGCCGACGCGATCGAACATCTCCGGCGCGCGTTCGAGATGTCCGAGGACCTGCGCGCGCTCGCGAAGACCGATTCGGACTTCGATCCGATCCGCGACGACCCCGCATTCAAGGAGCTTGTCGCGACCGGAACGTAGGGACGCTCGCTCGAACTGCTCGCACCGATGAGTTCTCGGCGGCGCCCGAGTTCAACCTCCTGAACGGTCCTTTCTCGACGGAGGTGAGCACGATGCCGGACGTCACGGTCAAGTCGATCGACGAGATGGAGGCGATCTACGGCGGTCTCGCCCGCCGGGCGCGAGCAGAGCTCGGAGTGACGGCCTGGGGAATGCAGGTCTTCACGTTGCCGCCCGCTTGGGACGGGTACCCGAACCACAACCACAGCCAGGACGCCTTCGATCCCAACCAGGAGGAGGTCTACATCCCGCTCGAGGGGGCGGCGACCCTCGTTGCCGACGGCGCGGAGTTCGAGCTCCGCCCCGGCGTGATGGCACGAGTCGGGCCCGACCAGTTCCGCCAGATCCGTCCGGGACCCGACGGGATCCGGTTCGTGGCCATCGGCGGCTCACCCGGCTCGTTCACCCCGGGCGCGTGGACGCACCTCGGGGCCGATCCCCCGAGCCCGCCGGCCGAGTAGCGTCAGTACGGATGGACGAGCAGTCGTTCGCGCTTCTCATCGAGCCGCACCGGCGCGCGCTCCACCTGCACTGCTACCGGATGCTCGGCTCGCTGCACGACGCCGACGACGCGCTCCAGGAGACGATGCTGCGCGCGTGGAAGGGCTCCGACCGCTACGAGCCGCGCGCGCAGCTCGGCACCTGGCTGCATACGATCGCGACGAACGTCTGCCTCACCCTGATCGCGCGCCGCCGCGCACGACCGGCGGAGGCGACGGAGGACCTCGACTATCTCCAGCCATACCCCGACCGCCTGCTCGACGATCTCGTCCTCCGTGAGACCGTAGAGCTCGCATTCATCACCGCCATCCAGCTCCTGCCCCCCAAGCAGCGAGCGGTGCTGATCCTGCGCGACGTGCTCGGCTGGTCGTCACGCGAGACGGCCCAGTCCCTCGGCGATTCGGTCGCCGCCGTGAACAGCGCGCTCCAGCGCGCACGCAGCAGCATCGACACGAAACGACGGCAGGCGTCGGCTCCGATCGAGCAGGAGCGCGTTCTCCTCCGCCGGTTCATGACGGCCTGGGACGCCGTCGACATCGACGCGCTCGTGAGCCTGCTGACGGAGGACGCGGTGATGACGATGCCGCCCGAGCGGATGCGGGTCGCCGGGGCGAGGGCGATCGGAGACTTCTTCGGCTCGGTCCCGGAGGGTGGTCGCCTCGACGAGGTCCGCCTCGTGGCGTTCGCGGCCAACCGGCAGCCGGCGCTCGCTGCCTACGTCCGCCGCGACGACGGCGGCCACGTGCCGTACGGGATGATGGTGCTGCAGATCGAGGGCGACCGCATCTCGGGCATCGTCGGCTTTCCGGATCCCTGGCTGTTCGAACAGGCGGGCCTGCAAACGCCGGCGACGTAGCCGCGCACGTTCAAGCCACGAGGAGGCGCCGCAGCCGGCACCGCTCGCGCATGGCGCACGGTCCCTCCAACGCGCGAACGGACTTCGCATCGCGGAGCCGGCGCTTCCTGTCGGCGAAGTCGTCGACGAGCTCGCGACCGTTCGCGTAATGGTTGCGCACGTCGTGGTCGTCGACAGCCTGCTCGATCAGTTGACCATCTGCGACCATCGCGTCGATCGCCGCAGTCGCCGCGTCGGCGCTGCGGAAGAGCGGCTCACCGTCGATCGTGCAGACGACCACGCCGTCGGACTCGACGACGGGGTCGGGCCGGATCACCTGCAGGTCGAGTACGAGCCCGCCCGGCTTGACTGCCCCGACCGTGTTGCGCAGGACGTGCACGACGTCCTCCGGCTCGACTCATCAGAGTGACCAGGAGAACAGCGTCAGATCGAACGAGTGCGGCTCGATTTCGAGTGTCTTCCCCGAGGCGACGTGATAGCTGACCCGGTCGCTCAGCTCGGACGGAAGCGTGCGACGCGCCTTCTCGACGTCATCGGCGTCCGGATCCAGGGCGAGGACGTACGCGGCCTCTTCGGCGATGCCGAGTGTCAGCCGCCCGTCGCCACAGCCGAGCTCGAGCACACGCTGCTCGCGGAAGTCGCCGAGGCGCCGTAGCGCCGCGAGGTGGGCGCCTTCGGGGTCGAGCGTCGGCGTCAGGCTGAGCCCTCCGGGGTGGTCGGCTTGTAGGCCTTCGTGATGGTGCCGTGGGCACCGTATTTCTTTGCCTTGCGACGAGTGTCCTCGAACGAGGAGTGGGCGTACGTGTCGACCAGCTGACCCGTTTCGATCCGCTCGAAGCCGTGCCGCTCGAGGAGTCTGGCGTACGCTGCTTCCAGCAGCGCGCCGGCAATTCAGCCGGTCCAGAGATCGATGTTGCGTCGGCCCTCGTCGCTGACCGGGTTCTGGATCGTCACATCGGCGATCTGCATCCGGCCGCCGGGCGCGAGCACCCGGAAGAGCTCGGCGAAGACCGCGTCCTTGTCGGGGATCAGGTCGATGACGCCGTTCGAGATGACGACGTCGAAGCTCTCGTCCGCGAACGGCAGGTGCTCGGCCTCGGCCTCGACGAACTCGACGTTCGCTGCGCCCATCGCGGCCGCGGCTTCGCGTGCCTTGGCGAGCATCTCGGGTGTCATGTCGACCCCGGTCACCGACCCACGCTCGCCCACCATCTGGGCCGCGATCAGCGAGTCGGTGCCCGCCCCCGACCCGAGATCGAGCACGCGCTCGCCCGGTGCGAGCCGGCCGAGCTTCCAGGGATTGGCGACACCGGCAAACGACTCGACCGCGCCGTCGGGCACCTGTGCGAGCTCCGGCGGATACCCGAGATCCTCCGCCCAGGCACGGCCGGTCGGGAAGATGAACTCACGCTCCGGATCGTCCGAGACGCACGCGTACGTCTTCTTGATCTCGCTCTTCAGCAGCTCGACATCGATCTCGACGTCAACGGCCATTTACTCCCCTCCTCGCTCGATCAGCCTGGAAGTGTTCACAAGACGTCCTTCTACGGAGCATGGGCGGGTTGAAGTGCAGGCCGCGCCGGCCAGGCCGTGGCGCCCACGACGAGTCCACTCGCCGCCGTGATCGCGGCGACGATCACGATCGCCGTGCCGGCAGAGGTGACGTCGGCGCCGATGCCTGCGATCAGCGCGCCTATGACGAACCCGAAGTCGCGCCAGAAGCGGTAGACACCGACCAGGCGCGCACGGTCGCGCGGCTGCGAGGCGTCCGAGACGGCCGCGATCAGCGTCGGGTAGACCATCGCCGTTCCCACACCCAGCAGGACGGCGGCTGCCAGCGACGACGAGAAGGCGCCGTTACCGGCCACGAGCAGGCCGAGCGCACCCGCCTGGACGAGCATGCCGGCGGCGATCAACGGCTTGCGGCCGACGTGGTCGGACAGCCAGCCGGTCGCCAGCTGCCCGGCGCCCCACACCACCGGGTAGGCAGCCGCGACCACTGCAACCTGGCGGACGCTCGCCCCGTGCGTCGCGAGATACAGGGGTGCGAGCCCCCAGGCAAGTGCGTCGTTGAGGTTGTTGACGAGGCCCGCTTGGCTGCATGCCCGCAGGACCGGATCCCGCACGGTCGCCTGGGCGAAAGCCGCGCCACGTTGCAACTGCCTCTGCGCCTGGTCGCGGTGCGTGGCCTGTTCGGGAGCGACAGGCGCACCCGTGTCACGGACGGCGAAGACGCTGATCAGCAGCCCGGCCGCCGCGATCACTGCAGCCCCGACCCAGACGATCGTCCGCGGCGCGTACGTGGCAGCAAGCGAGCCGGTCACGAAGGCGGTCGCGGCGACGCCGAGGTAGCCGGCCGCCTCGTTGAGGCCGAGTGCCAGACCCCGCCGGCGCGGGCCCGCGAGGTCGATCTTCATCACGACGGTCATCGACCAGGCCAGCCCCTGGTTGATGCCGAGCAGAACGTTGGCCGCGACGATGAACCACCAGGACGGGGCGAGGCCGATCAGGAGCGGCACGGGAAACGCCACCAGCCAGCCGGTGACGAGCAGACGCTTGCGGCCGATCCGTTCCGCGAGGTCGCCGGCCATGAGATTCGTCACTGCCTTGGCGATGCCGAAGGCGACGACGAAGGCGAGGATCGCCGAGCTCGAACGCAGCCCGAAGTCCTGCTTCCCGACGAGCGGCAGCACGCTCCGCTCGAGGCCGACCATGCCGCCGACCAGCGCGTTCAGCCCGACGAGAAGCGCGAACTGATGCGCGTTCGCACGTAGACCGAGGCTGACCTGCTCGCTCATGCAGGCGCGCCCACCTTGCCGGCGCGGTTCGCGGCGACGATGCGCTCCTGGTCTGCCGGTCGCGGCGGCGCATCGGCGAGCAATGCGTCGGCGAACACCTCCGGATCGGCGAGCGACAACAGGGCATTGTGTGCCCGCTCGAAGCCGATCGAGGAAAAGGGATTGCCCGAGAGAGCGCGGCCGCACACCGAGCCGCCGTAATGGCTCGGATAGAGAAGGACGTGGTCCGGCAGCTCGAGCAGCCCGCGCAGGCTGTCGTACAGCACATGCGCCTGACCGCGCGCATCTCCGGCCACGTGCAGATCGGGCCGACCGACGTCGCCGACAAGCAGCGAGTCTCCGCTAAAGACGAGCCATGGCTCGTCGCTGCCGCGCCGCCGGTCGGCGACCGCGTAGGCGTGATGCGCGGGTGCGTGGCCCGGTGTGGCGATCGCCGTGACGACGGTGTTCCCGAGCTCGACCACTTCTCCGTCTCTCAGCGCGACGTGCTCGAACTCCACCCCTGCTCCTTCGGGGAGATACGCGGTCGCGCCCGTTCGCTCGACCAGAGCCGGCAGCCCCGACAGGTGGTCAGCCTGTACGTGCGTCTCGAAGACCGCCGTGATCGGGGATCCGATAGCGGCTGCCGCTGCCACGTAGTCGGCGACGAGATCGGCATGCGGATCGACGACCGCCAGCGTGCCGTGCGTCGTGCAGCCGAAGAGATAGCTGGCACATGAGCCGGCATCGTTCAGGAACGGTCGCAGCACCATCCGCGTCTCCTCTCAGTTCGCGGCCTCGAGGGCGCGTCCGGCGCGCCGCCACTCCGGAAAGCCGACGTCGAGCCGCCGCGCGTCGAGCCCGCGGCCGCGCAGCAGCCGCACCGCGTCGTCGGCGTAGACACAGTACGGGCCTCGGCAGTAGGCGACGATCTCACGTCGCTTCGGCAGCTTCGGCGCCACCGTCTCGAGCGTTGCCAGCGGCACCGAGCGGGCGCCGGCGATATGGCCGGCTGCATACTCGGGGTACGGTCGCACGTCGAGAAGCACCACGTCGCCTCGCGCAAGTCGCTCCTCGAGCTCGTCTGCCGAGAGCTGCTCGACGCCGTCACGCTCGCCGAGGTACTCGTCCGCGAGAACGCTCACCTCCGCGACATGACGAACGGCCACGTCCCGCACCGCGGCCCACAACTCCCCCACCCGCTCGCTCGCCAGCCGGTAGAAGACGCGGGTTCCGTCACGCCGCGACCGCACGAGCCCAGCCCGCGCAAGCACCTGAAGGTGTTGGGACGTGTTCGCGACGCTCTGGGAGATCTCGCCGGCGATCTCCTCCACCGAACGCTCACCCTGCGCCAGCACATCCACGATCTCCGCCCGCCGTCCGCTGCCGAGCGCCTGCGCCACGGACGCCTGTGCATCGAACAACGCAGCCTTCGCGCCGACCGCCATATCTTCAAGTTATCACTTGATAACTTGAAGCTCAAGCGTCAGCTGCTGAGGAGGTCAGGCGGATTGCAGCGCCTGCATGTTCTTCATCATCACGGCCTCGGTCGCGTTCAGCTCCTCCGCCGGGCTGAACATGACGATCTCCGTCCCTGGCTGGTGCGAAACGGGGATGTGACCGGACGGCGTGTAGAACGCGTCGCCGGCCTCGTAGACCTCGTCGCGATCGGGAAACCGGAACATCAGGCTGCCGGTGATCACGTATCCCCAGTGCGGGCACTGGCAACGGTCGTCCGGAAGCCCTTTCAGCAGCGGCGTTCCATCGATGTCCTCCTTGAACGCCGTGAAGCCGATCCGGTAGCCCTCGACCTCGTCGTGCCGGTCGACGACGGGCCCGTAGTCGCCGCCCCGCGTCGCGCTGTCCTTCGAGACCTTCGGCATGGTGTCGCTCCTTCCGATCGTCGGTGCGCCGAGTCTAGGGCGAGGCGGAGCCCGGGTCATGGGGCGTTCGCCTCATCTGCGGCGGCGGGCAGCGCAGCCGGCGAGCAGCTCCCGACAGAGCGCCTCGGCGAGCCACCGCTCGTACACGTCCGGCTTCCAGCCGCGCTCGCGGACGAGCAGCAGGTACTGATCGGGGTGCACGAGTGTCCAGAGGATGTCCGCCGCGGTCGCAGCGTCGGTCGCAAGGACGTCGTCACGCTCGAGCGTCTCGGCTATGCGGCACATGCCCAGCTCGTACAGCTCGCGCTGAAAGCGCTCCCAGAGCTCGGCGATTTGCGCTTCCGAAGGCGCGGCCTGGCGGACGATCTCCGACAACAGCGCGGTGCGCTCCCGCACGACGCGCGCGTTACGCGCTACGAGCGCCAGTCGCCTCCGCGGGTCCGGCTCTTCGATCACCTCGCGCACCCACGGCCGTTCCTGCACCGGCAGCGGATCCTCGTCACCACGGAGGCGCAGGTTCCAGAGCGCGCGCAGTACCTCCGCCTTCGACCCGAACCCCGCATAGACGGTCTTGAGCGCGACGCCCGCAGCCTCTGCGATCTCGGCGACGGACGTCCCTGCGTAGCCGCGCTCGCCGAACAGCCCTTCCGCGGCCTCGAGGATCGCCAGGCGGGTCGCAGCCGCCTGCTCACGCCGCCGCGGCGATTCGTAACGCCGGCGCGGCTTGACATCTCGACTCATATCGTTATCCTATCGAACTATTCATTACTCGTTAAGAGTAATCAATTCTCCAGAGAGGTATCGATATGCCCACCATGCTGGCCCGCGTAGTCGTCGGAGATTACGACGCCTGGAAGCCGATGTTCGACCAGGATGCGCCCGGCGCCCGCCGTTCCGCGCTCTCTCACCGGCTGTTCCGCAGCACCGACAACCCGGGCGAGGTCTTCGTCCAGGTCGAGTTCGAGTCCCTCGAGGAGGCGGAAGCGGCGCGAGAGCGGCTGCTCGCGTCGGGCGTGCTCGATCGCTTTCCCGACCACACCGGGCCGACGATCGTCGAAGAGGCCGAGCGGGTGAACCGCTAGCTGTCCTGCCCACAGACGTTGTGAATGCGGCTGATCGGGGGCGCGCCTCCGAGTGAGCTGTGTGGTCTGTGCGTGTTGTAGTGGTTGAGCCA
>Ga0066709_100001279_pt1 | contig 16265 bp, 12 predicted proteins | sample GraSoiAngelo_158_FD_79665 | JGI IMG/M metagenome (GOLD analysis project Ga0066709, IMG submission 79665) | Grasslands soil microbial communities from the Angelo Coastal Reserve, California, USA - 14_1009_16_30cm | ecosystem: Environmental > Terrestrial > Soil > Grasslands | place: USA...
CGCGCGTCTGCCCGCGGCCAGCATGCGTTCGGAGGCGTCTACCGCATCGACGCACTCAACGAGTTGGGCCAAGCGTCGGCTGATGTCACCCGTCCCACAGCCGATGTCCAGGACGCGACGCGGCTGATCGACTGCGAGCTCCGCCAGCAAACGGATTGCGGACTCGGGGTATGGCGGCCGCGCCGGATACGCAGCGACCACCAGTGGGTCCTGGAACCAGGTTCCGTAGTGGCTGCTATAGAGCTCCGGCTTCGGTAGCATCCGGCTGCTTTCTCAGCGCCGACGGAGGTGGGTGGTGATCGAGGGAGGCGTTACGCCGCGCGAGTCCATGCCGTCATCGTGCGCGTGGCCGCCGCGTGGCGCGACGTCTACCCACGCCAGGACGATCGAGGCGAGCAAGCTCGCGCCCGCCAATGCGATGCCCCAGGTTATGCCGACGAGCCACAGCGCCAGCCCAGCCACGAACGCGATCGCCGCGAGCCTCCAGCGGTGTCGAGCCAGAGTCGATCGCATGCTTGACTAACTCACCAGCGAACGGTGCGGGCGCAGCACGCAGAACTCGTTGCCCTCGGGATCGGCCAGCACGACCCAGCTGACGTCGGGACCCTGGCCGATGTCAACGCGCCGCGCGCCGAGCCCGATGATACGCTCAACCTCCGCATCGCGATCGTCAGGATCGAGGTCAATATGCAGCCGATTCTTCAGTGTCTTTTCTTCGGGAACGGGGACAAAGCATAGACCAGGATAGCGATGCTCGTCAGCGCCGACGATCACCTCGTCGTCAGACTCGTACAGGACCTGCTGCCCGAGCACCGCCGCCCAGAAGCGAGCGATGGCTCGCGCATCGCGCGCGTCAACGACCAATTGATAGAAACGGACGGCCATGCGGCGATGCTATCTTGCCGCAGCGAGCTCGACCTGGTCCGAGAAGCGCTGGATGCGTTCGCCCTACGTGGTGAGGTGCTCGAGCTCGCCGGCGGCACTGGCTTGTGGACACAGCAGCTCGCGCAATCCGCCGATAATCTGCCGGTCGTCGATGCGTCACCGGAAGCGCAGCGTATCACCCGTGAGCGCCTGCAAAACCCGCGCGTCCGCTATCTGGAGGCAGACATCTCGGCGAACCCGCGTCCTTGGATCTGGCGGACAATCCGTTCGGCAATTGTCCAGCGTGGCCAGCGAGTCCGCGCCTGGAAGTGACGCTCCCGCCTGAGCCGGCGCATTCAGACTGAGCCCTGCTTTACACTCGAGGCGCGTGAGTCCAACAGCGGAAGTGACGGAAGTGACGGCCGCCGCGCGGCTGCGGCAACTCCTGGAAAGCGTGGTGTGGGGCCGTCCGGCCGAGGGAATCCTGCTGTCGGCAGGCCTCGACACCAGCGCGATTGCAGCGCTTGCACACGCTGGCGGCGTGCGTCCACTCGCGGTGACCGTGTGCTGGGATGAGGGCGTGCCTGACTACGGCTTCGCCACGGAACTGGCGCGACGACTGGGTCTCCAGCACCACGTTGTCTGGGCTGGCGACCAGGCGCTGCTCGAAGCCATGCCCGACGTGATCGCCATCTTGCGGAGCTTCGACCCGATGGAGCTGCGGAACTCCGCTGTGCAGTATCTGGGATTGCGCGCCCTCCGCGAAAGCGGCGTACGGTCTGCCTGGGTGGGCGACGGTGCGGACGAACTGTTCGCCGGCTATAGCTATATGACCGCGATGGAGCCGGACGTGCTGTCCGCATACACCCGCGAGCTCGCGAGCTTCATGCATTTCTCGGCCACGCCGCTGGGCGATTCGCTCGGCGTGGAAGTCCTCTCGCCATACCTGGAGAGGGAGATGATCGACTTCGGCGTCGGGTTGAGTCCGCTCGACAAGGTCGGTGAACGCGGCGGCGAGCGGCATGGCAAATGGGTGCTGCGCCTGGCGATCGAGGACCTGCTACCACCGCGCTTCGTCTGGCGCACCAAGACTCCGGCGGAGTACGGGTCCGGAAGCACGCGCCTGGAGACGGCGGTGCTGGACCGCCTGAGCGAGCCGGAGTTTGACGACCTACAGGCCGAGGCGATAGCGGATGATGGCGCACGCCTGCGCGATCGCGAGCAGGCCTTGTACTATCGGCTGTACCGAGCGCAGTTCGGCCCTCCGCGGGCCGAGCCAGGCGAGCCCCGCTGTCCGGCCTGCCAGGCGCCGCTGGTGAATCCGCGGTCCCGCTACTGTGGTTGCTGTGGTGAGTATCCGGTAGCTCCCGCCACCTGAGGTTGGCGCCCTCGGCCATTCGCTCTCTTTAGCACAGGGTGATCTGGACTGTACACGCGCCGCTCGTGAGCGGCACGAGGACCTGCTCGCCAGTTACGCGAAGGTCAAACTGCCGCGTCGATGCGTCTCCGCATGAGATGTCCACGATCGCCGGTAGCCGCTCCGACTGCCCCTCGCGCGTCATCTGATGCGCCCATACCTTGAGCTCTTTTGCCTGAGAGGCTGGGAGCTCGATGATCGCCTGGCGGAGCGCCGATAGCTTCGGTACGCGGCCACCCGCTGCCTGGCAGACCTGCTCACCGTCTGCATAGCGCAGCCGCACGTTCGCTGTTGCCGGTTGGCCTTTGATGGTGACGGCGAACACCGCCGCATGGGCGTCTCGCTGGTCGTCGCGCAGCTCCACCACCGCGCGCGGAGTAAACGCGCCTCCGCGGGCCATGGCAATCGTCGCCCCCACCGCGAGCATGCCGACGGCCAGCGCGCTGGCCTGCTGGATGGCGCCAGACCAGATGACCAGGCCGTGCAGGAAGAGATTGGTCACGAATAATACGTAAATGCCACCTACGACGATCGGGTGACCCAGGAAACGCAAGACCAGACCTGGTACCAGCTCCGCCTTGCGGCGCGCCGCGACGAGCATGAGCACGGGAAAGACTCCGCCCACCAGTGTCCCGGTGATCACACCGCCATAGCTCAACGGCGCGGTGAACGATTGGTTCCCGGTGAGCAGCAACCATTCGCTGAGCAGGAACACCAGCCACACCGGAGTCAGCGACACCACGAAACGGCCGCGCTCGCCCGCTATCGCCTCTCGCATTCGGCGCGTCAGCTCCCACGCCCCCTTTACCCCAGTCCGACGAGCGTCGGAGGCCGCTGCGCCGTCCGGCTGTAAAGCGCGCCAGATACCTTCGGGCAGTCCACTCGCGCGTCGCCGGGCCAGCTGCGCACGGTACCGCGTCTCCCCTCCGACCTCCACTTCTCCGATGTAGCCGGCCTTCACCAGACCAGTCAGCCTGGCGCGGACAAGGCGATCGCCCTGGCCGGTGTACGTCGCCACGTCGGAATCTCCGACCTCGCCCTGGCGGATCAGCCAATTGAGAAACCGCCGTTCGTCATCCGGCAGCACCAGGGCGTCCGCCATACGCAGACCGAGCGCATCCCAGCCGCCGGCGTAGCTCACGCTCATTGATGACGTAATCCCCAGGCGCAGGCTCTCCCTGCCGGCGTCGAGCACTTCGAGCCCCAGGCTGAGTCCGCCGTCTCTCAGCTCCGGGACCCGGTCCACAACCGATGCCATGTCCCAGCGCCCGTTCACCGCAAACTCAACGTGGCGACTGTCGGTGTTCATATCAACGTCCAGGCGGAGTCGCGGCTGGTCCTCCTGGAGCCCCAGGTAGGTGATGCTCAGCCGCAAGCTGTCGGCCGACCGACGGCGCGGCTCGAAAACCAGGCTGCCCTGCCGACGGGGGAGCAGCAAGACCCTCCGCGAGCGGGAGGGGAGCCACTCGCGGACCATGTTCATCAGCCCAAGCGAGAACCACACGGATGCCATGCCCATGGCAAGAATCGCGAACAGCGAGCCAAGTACCTGGACGCTGGGGCCCACCTCGGTAACCAGTGGCGCCAGCGCCGTGCCTGAGAGCCCCGCCAGCGTCTGGGGCGCGATGGCTCCATTCATCGCCAGAACCCACAGGCAATACAGGGCCATCGCGGCAACCTGTGCTGCGATACTGCCCTGGATCAGCGCACGAGCGCTCGGGTCTCGCTGGAGCACAACCCTGGCGGAGCTACCCACCGACAGATGGCCAAAATATGCCAGCAGGACAACACCGAAAATCAGCCGGAGGATCGACGGGTCGAACGGGCGTCCGCCAAGCAGAGGTACGTTGACATACGTCAGATTCGCCCACTGAAGGTGGCTGAGAGCGAGCAGTGAGATGACGAGAATGATCCCGATGTTGACTGCTCCAATCACGAGCGCGGAGGCGACGCTGGAGCTGAGAGACTGACGCGAGAGAAAATAGAGGCCGATCAAGAAAAGCAGCGCGGCCCACACTGCCGCCGGCACGCTTGTAGCGTCAGCGAGAATGGTCCCGGTGCCGATGTAATAGGCGAGTAGTGCAAGGAAACACACAATCGCAAGCGACACTGACAGAATGACCGAGGCCGCACCGCCCAGGTATTCGGCCACGAGCCGACCGAAGAAGGCGTTGCTGTAGCGCAGCGCGCCGCTGCGAGCAACCGATTCGGCCATAGCCGCGATCGTGAGCTGGTTGATCACTCCGAGCACCACCAGCAGCGCGACGCCGGCCAGTGGGCCTACCGCGGCGAGTGCGATCGGAAGTGCAAGGATACCCGCGCCGACCGTCTCGGTCAGGGTCAACGCGAAGGCGGTCCAGAAGGGTGGCAGCATCTCCAGCCGGCGCGCCAGCGCGGTCCAACCCCAACCAAGCCGGTCGAGCGGACTGACGCGAGGCGCATAGATGGAGTCCAGTGACGTGCCGAATTGCCGCTGGTAGGCAGCACGGACTTGTTCCGTGTCGAGGCCCAGAGCTGCCCGCACACCCGGCACGCGCTGCTGGGGGAGCCGGTACTTCTGGCCAACCAGGTGGGCGATTGCCGCTCTCAGCCTGGAATTATCCGGTGCGAGGTCTGCCCACTCGGCAGCATAGCGCTCGAGGTCCTGGATTGTCGGACGCAGTGGCGGTTCCCGTCCGAGCGCGAAGGCCTCGAGGAAGGCGAGATCTCGCTCCTTCGCGGCTTGCTCCGTGGGGAACCGCTCCACGGCCTGACGCGACTCGGCCACCAGCGTGGCGGTCCGAGTCTCGATGAGGAACAGCAGCGTCTGGGCGCGCCTGGCCGGCATGCCACCGAGGACCTCTTCGCGCGTCAGCAGGTCATCGGTCGACATAGTTTTATTCCCAGAATGGGGGGCCTCAGGCCACCAGTGCGGCGGCCACCCGCCGCAGCTCGGCGGTCATCGCGTGGTCCGGGCACCGCAGCGCAAAAATCCCTGCACTCGCCAGCGCCATCATGTCATCGGAGTGGGGCAGCACGGCTGCCACCTCCGCCTGATAGGTTGCCTCCACCCGCGCCCGGACCTCACCCGGATCGAAAATCTGCGGCACTTTGTTGACGATCAGTACCAGGCGGGGCACTCCCAGTTTGCGCGCCACTTCCACCGTGACGCCTGTGCCCTGGTAGTCCTGCTGGTCCGGTCGCAGGATGATCGCCACGACGTGCGAGATCGCGATCGAGAGGAGGGTTTCCTCGTTGAGACCAGGATGCGTATCGATCATCAACACATCCAGCTTCAACTGCCGGATCAGCTCGTGGAAACCTTCGTTGAGCAAGCCGACGTCGTAACCCTCTCGCAGCACGCGCGTAATCTCGCCGGCCCGAATGCTCGAGGGGATCAGGAAGAGCTTGCCGCCATGATCCGTTCCGAGGTACGGAGTGGCATCGTGAGCGGTCTCGGCGATGTCGCACTTGCCCCATAGGTAGTCGTTGAGCGAGTGGCCGATGTTGTCCTCGTCCAGGCCGAACAGCACGTGAAGGCCGGGTGATTGGATATCCGTATCCACCACCCCGACGTGCCGGCCCTGGCCCGCCAGCAGGGCAGCCACATTGGCCGTGGTGTTCGATTTGCCCGTCCCGCCCCGGAACGAGTGGACGGCGATGATCGTGGACATGGCCGTTGTCTCCTCAGCGCTTGTGGAGCATCATCTTCATGCCGTATCTGGGCCGTAACGTCAGCGCCGCGTGTGGTTCGACCCGCTGGTCCGCCGCCAGCGTAAAGCGAAACCTCTGGGCGATGGTCCCGATCAGCAGGGCAGCTTCCATGAGCGCGAACGCATAGCCGATGCACAGGCGCTGTCCCCCACCGAACGGAAAGTAGGCGTACTTTGGCAGCTGTTTCGCCAGGCCGTCCGCCCACCGCTCTGGCTTGAAGCTGTCCGGGTCGTCGAAGTAGCGGGGATCGCGGTGCATCACGGCCTGGCTCATCAGCACGATCGATCCTTTACGGACGCGGTAACCGCCGATCTCGCACGTTTCAACTGCCTGGCGGGCGATGCCCCACGCTGGCGGGTACAGTCGCAGGACTTCGCTCACGACCATGGCCGTGTAGCGGAGCTGCTGAACATCGTCGACACCAGGCGACCGACCACACAGTACGCTGCCAAGCTCGGCGTGCAGCTCGGCCTGCACGCCTGGGTACTGCGCGAGCAGGTACCAGCACCAGGTCAGCGTGAGCGCCGTCGTATCATGGCCCGCGAACATCAGCGTCATCAGCTCGTCGCGAACCTGTCGCGGGCTCATACGGCTGCCGTCCTCGTCCTGTGATTGCAGGAGCATCGACAGCAAGTCGCCACGATCGGTGTCGGTCGCTCGCCGCTCGTCGATCACCCTGTAAAGGGCCGAATCGAGGCGCTCCAGCGCCTTGCGCAGCCGCAGGTTTGCCGGCGTCGGGATTGAGTCAGGCAGCAGGATCCAGAAGCTGCTGAGCACTCTCTGGTAGTGCTCCAGGGTGACGGCGAGCGCGTCCCGTACATCGGCCGCCTGATCACCCACGTCGGCATCGAACAGGGTCTTGCCGACGATCTCGTAGGTGATCTGCATCATCTCTTCGTGGAGGTCGCGGTCCTCGCCGTCGCGCCAGGTAGCGAGCCTGCGCTGTGCGATTGCGACCATCACGTCCGCGTAGGCAGCGACGCGCTCCCTGTGGAAAGCGGGCTGAGCCAGGCGCCGCTGGCGTCGCCAGGCTTCGCCGTCGCTGCTCAACAGGCCGTTGCCCAGAAACAGATTCATCCGCCGCAGGGCAAAGGGCTTGATGAAGTTGTGGTTGTGCGTGACCAGGACGTCCTCGATCAAATCCGGGTGGTTCAGCAGGAAGCTCCGCTGCGGGCCCGTGCGGAACGTCACGACGTCGCCGTAGTCCCGGGCGCACGTGCGCAGGAAGCCCACCGTGTCGCGGATGAACTCCGCACCATGGCCGAGGGGCGAGCGTGATTTCGGCCCGGGTGGAAGAATAGAGGTAGCGGCGCCCATGGCTGGCGCCACGTTACTCCCCGCCCCGGATAACGCCAAGTGGTGCCGGGCTGGTGCGCGTCAGCCTGGGCTGGTAGGCTCGTGCGGTTCGGGGAGTGGAGGCCTCCACGCAGCGAAGGAGGCGGGGTGGGCACAGGCCCGAAGGCCATCGAAAACCAGCAAGCCCAGGTCAGGCGGCTGGTGCAGTTCTACACCTGGGACATCCCGGTCAACCTGTTTTTTGGCCCGGTGCTGCTGGGTATCTACGCCATCTACCCGCTCGCGCCTCTGCCACCTCTCGCAGGCCTGATCCTCCTGAACGCGGCCCTGCTGCTGTGGGCGCGTCGCCAGGCGCAGCACCAGGACTTCGATCGGGCGATCCTGGCCACATGCGCTGGGCTGTGGGTCATCATTCTCGGCGTCTGTTTCGCGGCGCCGATGGTCTTTCCGATCATGTTGCCCATGACCATCTGGCCAGTGGCGCTCGCACTGCCATACCTGACCAGCGGCGGCCTGCGCCGGCTGATGATCCTGTCGACCGCCGTGTCGTTCGTGAGCTCCGTTTTCGCGGTGCGCGTCGACCCGTTCGGTCTGCTGGCGGTCGTTCCCGAATGGGTTGTTCCCGCGCTGATAGTGACGGTAGTGCCGCTCAGTACCGGTTTCATTTGCCTGTTGTTGTGGCACTACAGCAGGCACCTGAACGAGACGCTCGCCCGTGTGCGAGCCAGTAACGCCGCGCTCCAGCGATCGGAACGGGTGCTGGAGGGTAAGGTTGCCGAGCGCACGCGCGAGCTGGCCGAGGCCCGCGATAAGGCGCTAGATGCCACCCATGCCAAGAGCGCGTTCCTGGCCACCATGAGCCACGAGATTCGCACCCCGATGAACGCCATCATCGGTATGAGCGGGCTGTTGCTGAACACCCGTCTGAGCGCTGAGCAGCGCGAGTTTGCCGAGATCATTCGCACCAGTGGCGACGCGCTCCTGACCATCATCAACGACATCCTGGACTTTTCGAAAATAGAAGCCGGCAAACTGGAGCTCGAGCAGATCCCCTTCGATGTGCGAGAGTGCCTGGAGGCTGCCCTCGATCTGCTCGCTACGCAGGTGACGCACAAGGGCCTCGAGCTGGTGTGCGAGGTCGACGACACGGCGCCGGCGGTGGTGGTGGGGGACGTCACCCGCCTGCGACAGATTCTGATCAACCTGCTCAATAACGCCGTCAAGTTCACCGAGCGGGGTGAGGTCGTCCTATCAGCTGCCGCACGCTCAATCGACGACCGGCGCTACGAGCTGCACTTCGCGGTCCGCGACACCGGCATTGGTATCCCTCCGGATCGTCTGGACCGCCTGTTCCAGTCCTTCAGCCAGGTGGATGCTTCGACGACGCGCAAGTACGGCGGCACTGGGCTCGGGCTGGCCATCAGCAAGCGGCTGAGTGAGCTCATGGGCGGGGCGATGTGGGCGGAGAGCGAGGTTGGCGTGGGGACCACGTTCCACTTCACCATCGTGGCCGAGGCGTCGCCGGCTCTGGCATCGCGGCCGGACATGCGCCAGCATGCGCCTCCGCTGCATGGTCGTCGCGTGCTGGTCGTGGACGACAACGACACAAACCGCCGCATCGTCGTTCATCACACTCACGCCTGGGGGATGCTGGCCCGCGACACCGCTTCGGCCACCGAAGCACTGGAGTGGATCCACCAGGGTGACCCTTTTGACGTGGCGATCCTCGACCTGCACATGCCCGAAATGGACGGCGCTACACTCGCGCGAGAGATCCGCGCGAGGCGGCAGGTATTACCGCTCGTGCTGTGCTCTTCGCTCGGACGGCCCGAGCTGGAGTCCGACGGCGCGGTCTTCGCCGCGCAGCTGGCGAAGCCGCTCAAACCGTCGCAGCTGTACGATGCGCTGCTCGGGATTTTCGCCGGCCAGGCCCGACTCACCCGAAGCACGGAGGCGCCGGCGGAGCTGGATCCGCGCATGGCGGAGCGCCTGCCGCTGCGTATCCTGCTCGCCGAAGACAATGCCGTCAACCAGAAGCTTGCCCTGCGTCTGCTGGCGCAGCTGGGCTACCGGGCCGACGTTGCCGGCAATGGACTGGAGGCCATCGCGGCGTTGGAGCGCCAGCGCTATGACGTCGTGCTCATGGACGTGCAGATGCCGGAGCTGGACGGGCTCGAAGCCGCCCGCGCGATCTGCCAGCGCTGGACGCGGTCGGAGCGGCCGCACCTGATTGCGGTGACCGCCAATGCCATGCAAGGTGATCGCGAGCAATGTCTGGAGGCCGGCATGGACGACTACATCAGCAAACCGATTCGGGTGCCTGAGCTGGTTGCCGCTCTTGATCAGACCCCGGTCCTGGATTGAGGGATGTGCATGTCTGAACAGGACGCGCTCAATCGCGCCGCTCTTGAGAATCTGCTGGCGGCGACCGGCGGCGACCCGACATTCCTGGCGGAGCTGATCGACACATATTTCGAAGACAGTGCCACGCTGCTGCCTACGCTGCGGGACGCCGTCAGCACGGGCAGCGCAGAGCAGCTTCGTCGCGCCGCGCACACGTTGAAGTCGAACAGCGCCAGTCTGGGGGCGGAGGACCTGGCTGTGCTGTGCCGCGAGCTGGAGGAGCAGGGCCGCGCCGGCGCGCTTGGTGGCGCCGCCGAGCGGCTGGCACAGGTTGAGGCCGAGTACGAGCGGGTCAGACGCGCGCTGGTCGCGGCGCGCCCGGCAGCATGAGCGGGGCGACGGCGTCCAGGCGCGGCCAGATCCTGGTCGTTGACGACAGTCGGGTCAATCGCCTGCTGCTGGCGCGGGCGCTGGAGGCGCAGGACTATGTCGTCGCGATGGCCGAGCACGGGCGCGCGGCGCTGGAGCTGCTGCGCGCCCAGGGGGCACCATCGTTCGACGTCGTCTTGCTGGACCTGCTGATGCCCGAAATGGACGGCTACCAGGCGCTCGCGGAGATCAAGGCGGATCCGGCCCTGCGCCACATTCCCGTGATCATGATCTCGGCCGTGGAGGAGCTGGAAAGCGTGGTCCGCTGTCTGGAGCTGGGCGCCGCGGACTATCTGCTCAAGCCATTCAACGCGACGCTCCTCCGCGCCCGGATCTCGGGCTCATTGGCCAGCAAGCGCCTGCGCGATCTCGAGCTGGAGTATCTGGAGCAGGTCGGGCGCCTGACCGACGCCGCGGCCTCGGTGGAAGCAGCTTGCTTTGAGCCTGAGACCCTGGACGAGGTCGTTGCTCGGAGGGACGCTCTGGGTCAGCTGGCGCGCGTCTTCCAGCGCATGGCGCGCGAGGTCCACGCCCGCGAGGAACGGCTGCAGCGCCAGGTACACGAGCTGCGCATCGAGGTGGATGAGGCCAAGCGCGCGCGCGAGGTCGCCGAGATCACCAGCACGGAGTACTTCCAGAATCTGCAAGAACAGGCGCGCCAATTGCGCTCGAAGCACTAGCCACGCTGCTGCTTTGCACTCCCAGGGCTGTTCGTCGCGCCCAGATCCGTAAAATCCGCGGAGGACACCGCAATCAAGTCAGGCTGCAGTGGTTGGCCAGGTCACTGGCGGTATCCGGGTCAGGCCTCGGAATGGCATGGCCTGGTGGTGGAGCAACGCCCTGTTCGACCCACGCCGCAAGCGCATCGATTGCTGCGCGAGCGCACGGCAGAATCGGGCGCAGTACATGCGTACCGTAGGAGTCGATACCGTAGTGGTCGTCGAACTGCGGGTCCACATGATTACCGCCCGACACCGTGTAAAACCGGTATCGGTCGCCACGCTGGGCCAGTTGGACCAACCGGGCGTAGATGTCCGAATCAGTGTGTATAGGCAAGAGTGAATCCTGATCACCGTGCACGGTTATCAGTGGGTGCTGGATGTTCCCCGTGTTGGCCACCGACTGCAAACGGTTGGCAAGTGCCGGATTGGCCAGCGGTCGCGCGGCATAGTTGTAGCTGGCATCCGGATCCGCCGGCAGCACCTGTTCAGCTGGCAGCGAGACGCAAGCAGGCCCGCTCAAGCTAGAGCAGGCATAGTTCGTATATTCCGGGTCGAATTCCAGGCGAAAGATCTTCTGAGTCAAACCCCAGTAGACCGTCCAGTGGTCGGGCCAGAGTGGCTGGGACTCCGGATTGAAGCCTACCGCCGCCAACGCGGCGACTGCGCCGGGATCCCCCGTCACGTCACCTGGATAGTTTGCCAGCGACGTTGGTAAATACGTGAAGAGGTTATACCCGGTGGTTGGTTGGGCCAGCACCACGCCGGCGGGCACGCTGGCGAGGAACAGCGTGCCCTCCCAGTCCATCCCGCCATCGTAGAGCCTGTCCTTGCCGGTACCGTCAGTCTCCAGTGCACGGCGCACCTGGTACCCACCGTTCGAGATCCCGGCGGCGTACGAGCGGGTCACGTGTTGCAACCCGTACCTTGGCGCCACGCTGTCGAGCAGAGCGATCGTCTGTTGGGTAGCCTGCCGCATCCGCGGTAGCCACTCCTGGATGGCCGCGCCAGGGCACCAGGGGGTACCACACGATCCGACTTCGTCCGTCCCGGCGTGATAGAAGTTCGAGCCAATATTGCCTTTGTCCTGGGAAACGTACGCCCAGCCCTTTTCCATCGCGTAATCGGACAGGATGAAATCGCTAGAAAATGCATCGCGGATGCCTGGCGTGCCCGCCGTGAGCAGATGGCCGTTCCAACTGTCGGGAATGCGGATGACGAACTCAGCATCGTGGTGGCACTCCGCCACGCACAGTGCGCCAGGCGTCGGTGGTGGTACACATCCCCGGATGAATGGCGTGCCATTCTTGGCCGTAAGCGCCGGCTCGGAGACGTAGGCATTACAGCTATCGGGGAAGTAGCCGTCCAGCTGGATGCCACTTACTGGTGGCGAGGTGGGGTTGGCGTACGATGAATTCAGGGTCCCAGACCCTTGCCCAGACGGCTGGCCCATGCCGTAGAGGTCGTTTGGGTCGGTGTAGGGATTACCGGTCGTGGTCAGGTCGATAAGCTGGTGACAATCGAGCCATGCCGCGCCCAGGAGCTGCTGCCACTGCGTGAGGTCGCTGGGGCAGGCGTGCAGGGTTGGGGTCGAGGTCGCGTCTGCCGTGGCGGCCGGAAAAGAACATCCGACCAGCACGCTGGCCACGAAGACAACCAGTTTCGAGTTGATCATGGCGAGCAGGGCAAGCTTCAGCAACCGCCATGCCACGCCCGATTCGCCGCCGGCGGGAGCAGCTCGAGCTGCGCTGAGCCTGTGAAACGTGGCTGATTGGGTTCGCTCAGTCGCGTCGTCCGACGACCCCTTCCGCGGTCACGCGCGACGAGTGGACAAACAATGGGCGGTGCAGATGGCTGCCTGGGATGAGTACCTTCAGTGCTTGCGAATCGGATCGAAGCTACCGATGCTCGTTGCGTCGTGGTCTCACTCGAAGCGCGGCTCAGAAACGCGGCACGATCGCCCGATTGGCAGAGCGACGTGTGGCACCGATGTGCCTGGTGCGGGCGGGTCGCGGATCGGAACGGCACGTACGTCGAGCATAGAGACCTGAGTCCCACCAGGGTCACAACAGACGGCATGTGCCCCGCCTGCGCCACACAGGCGCTGGCCCGAGTGGAAATGAGAGCCCCGCGCGCACAGCTCCTGCAAGCCGCCTGAGGCTTCCCGTTGCTGTCCCCGTCGAGTGGGCTGGCCAGTGTCTCGCCCAGCCTCTACGAGGCGGCCGCTGGGGATGGCGCATCGCGGCTCAAGCGCGTGTCGTACATCAGCCTGCCTGCCTACGCTCACGTAGCATGGTCGATACATGCACGTAGATCGAACGCAGAGCCAGTGGCTGATAGATAAACGCGAGGCGGTTGCCGAGCAGGGCATGATCACCGCTATGCATCCGTTAGCCGCGCTCGCAGGGCTCGAAATCCTGCACGCTGGCGGTAACGCTGTCGACGCGGCGGTCGCGACAGCTCTCGCGATAGGCGTTGTTGAGCCTGCCATGAGCGGTGTGGGCGGCGTCGCGGCGATGGTGATCTACTCCCACGCCACCGGGCGCAGCACGGTCGTTGACGGATCGAGCGCCGCGCCCACCGCTGCACGCGGGGATATGTTCGAGCTTGCTCCGGAAACGACGACCGGTGGCATGTATGGGTGGCGCGGGACCGTCGGCGATGCGCAGAACACCGGCTACAGAGCACCCGTTGTTCCGGGTCAGCCGGCCTGCCTGCTGTATGCGCACGAGCGCTACGGTAGCGGGCGCATCAGTCGTGCCCAGGTCATGGCTCCGGCAATCAGACTCGCGGAAGACGGATATCCGGTTGACCCGTATCAGGCGCAGACGATCGCTTTCGCTCAGCGACGACTGCGCGCGTTTCCGGAGACGTTGCGAACCTTCTTTCCGGATGATGGTCTGCCGCCGGTCCCCACCACATCGACCAGGGACGCCGACCGACTCGTCCAACCCGATCTGGCGCAGACATTGCGTGCGCTTGCGGAGTACGGGCCCAGCGCCCTGTACGAGGGCGAGATCGGCGAACGCCTGGTAGCGGACCTGCAAGCGCACGGAGGCGTGATCACGCGCGGCGATCTCGCGTCATACGCTGTGCGCGAATATTCGCCGCTGCAAACGGACTATCGCGGCTTCCGCCTGCTGGGGCTGTCCCCCACATCCGGCAGCATGACCGCCTTCGAGGCGCTGAATATCCTTGGCAACTTCGACATGCGGGCGATGACGGCCGGCACCGCGAGTGCCCTGCACTTGATCGCCGAAGCGCTGCGTCATGCGTTCGTCGACCGCTTCGCGTACCTCGCCGATACCGATATGGAGCCTGTCCCCGTTGAGGCGTTGCTCTCGGCGGACTACGCGCGCGCCATCGCGGCGACCATCGACCCGCAGCGTGCCGACCCTCACACCCGCGCCGGCGACGCGTGGCAGTTCCAGCCGGCATTCGTTGGTGCGCGACGAGCGGTCCCCGCCAGCCAGAGTGCAGGCGGCGAGGGCTGCACGACCCACATCAATGTCATAGACAGCCAGCGAAACATGGTGGCGTGTACGTCGACTCTCGGCGAGCTGTTCGGGTCGGCCGTGGTCGCCAGAGGCACGGGTATTGTCCTGAACAACGGCATGACCTGGTTCGATCCCGAGCCAGGCCGAGTGAATTCGATCGCCTCGCGCAAGCGAACGCTCTGGGCGCCAACGCCAACCCTCGTCCTGCGTGACGGCCAGCCGTTCCTGGCAATCGGTGCGCCGGGTGGCCGACGGATCATCTCGGCTCTGGTGCAGAGTCTGGTGAATGTCCTCGATTTCGGCCTGCCGGTCCAGGCCGCGGTCACTGCTCCGCGAATTCACTGCGAGGGTCCGCTGACGGAAGTTGACGGGCGCACCGATCAGGCGGTCGTGGATGCCCTCGCCGGCAAAGGCCATCAACTGAAGCTTCACGAGGAAAACAGCAGTTCATTCCGCTTCGCGCGGCCTGGCGGCATCCGCGTGGATCCCGACACACAACAGTTGACGGCCGGTGTCCACCAGTTCACCCCCGCCTGGGCCATGGGCTACTGAACTGCTCTGCCTGGAGTCGCCAGGGCTCGAGTACGCCGCAGATGGCGTGGATGATGGAGATGTGCACCGCCTGGATGGGCGCGATAACACCTGGGCGTGCCGTCGCTCTATTTCGCTACCCCCTATTCGCTGGCTGTCACCCGGCGAGCCATGGTGGAAGAACGCTTGACGGATGCTGACTATGAAGGCGATCCGCCATGTGTGGTCCGCCTACCGACGCCAGGCTGGCTTGCTGGAGCGACGCTAGATGCGCACGGCCATCGCGCGTTGACGGGCCAGGGACGAGTCATGCGACAGCTACCAGTTCCTTGCCACGCGTCTCCGGCAAGAACAGCAGCGCGATCAGGCACAGCGCATAGCCAAGGTAGGATGATCGTCGTGTATGGGGCATCACCGTCGCTTCGACGACGATACATGCCTACATAAAGTGTGTTAGCCACGATGTTTTTCGAGACGATTTAAGAGGGAAAAGCATCCTAGCTAACAGTCTTCACTTTGGTCACGGTGCCTTCTACGGGTCCGGTCGACCAGGGGAGCGTCAATCCATTGACGACCGCAGCACGATCCGCCTGAATGCCGTGGGAGAGACTGACGAACGGACGGAGCTCGCTGGCGGCCGCGTCCTACAGCCACTGATCGAGCTCATGCACACTCCGCCGCGCGATCAAGCGACGAAATCGCTGCAGCAGTTCGTATCCAAAAGCGAGACGTTCATCGTCCTCCAGGATCTCCTGGAGTGCGTCGCGCTCAATCGCGAGTTGATCGGGTGGACGGAGACACAGCCACCGCACGTTGACGCGCTTGACGCGTGGTCGGCCGCGCCGACGTCCTCGGCCAGGTTCTGGCGGTGGACGCGGGCCCCGCCAAGGCTGGAGTGCTTGCATGAGCAGTGAATAGCTGCCCTGATAGCCCTGTGCCTCCACCTCACGCTGGAGTTGGGCGACGTTGGTGCAGCCGGCCTGCCAGCGACCCTGTAAGTATTCAACGTATGGCTGGAGCGTTGGCGAACTTAAGCCACTCGGTCGCGGCCGTTCTGATGGATGGTTCCGCGGTGGCGCCGGCGTCGCCAGATAGCGGCGGACAGTCCGCCGGTGCATTCCCATCTCGCGGGCAATGCGTTGAATGCTGTATCCAGCAGCGCGCCGATTACGGACCTCGTCCCAGCGTGCGCTTCGACGCGTTCGTCGGATGGCCAGGTTCTGCTGAGTTTGACTTGGCGGTGGCAAAGGCGCCGTCGGAGTCGGACCCGGCTGCTCAGCAGGTTCGCTGACGACCACGTACTCGATGTGGCGTCGACGGCTGCGCAATACCTCATCCAGTGCTGCCCCAGCGTTCGCGCTCAAGTGAAACCGGTCTGCCACCTGGATCGCGTCGGGCGCACCTTGCCGACCATCTTCGGCGTATGCTCCGGCCCGATCGCGGACGAATGATCTCGACGCCGGGGTGCAGGCGCAA
>Ga0066709_100001282_pt1 | contig 16250 bp, 10 predicted proteins | sample GraSoiAngelo_158_FD_79665 | JGI IMG/M metagenome (GOLD analysis project Ga0066709, IMG submission 79665) | Grasslands soil microbial communities from the Angelo Coastal Reserve, California, USA - 14_1009_16_30cm | ecosystem: Environmental > Terrestrial > Soil > Grasslands | place: USA...
AGCTGAGGGCGGCAGTTACCAGCTATCAGCTATCAGCTATCAGCTATCAGCTGTCAGCTATCAGCTGTCAGCGATCAGCGATCAGCGGTAAGCTGGACCGAGCGCGGTGTGACGACCAGATCCACCTTCATGACGCGGTGACCCGATTCAACTAACGTGGCGAGGACGCTTGTCCTGATTCTGGGCACCGCGATGCTGGTGGCGCCCGGTGCGGTGCCACAAAGCACGCAGGGTGGCATCGACTGGGCCTCAGCCCGTCGGCGCATGGTGGACACGCAGCTCGAGGCTCGCGACATCACCGACCCGGCCGTGTTGGGGGCGATGGCACGCGTGCCGCGACACCTCTTCGTGCCGCCCGAGGCGCGCCCGTTTGCCTACGAAGATCGCCCGCTCCCGATCGGCCTGGGACAGACGATCTCCCAGCCCTACATCGTGGCCCACATGACCGAGGCGCTGCGCGCCGGGCCGGGCGATGTCGTGCTCGAAATCGGGACCGGGTCGGGTCATCAAGCAGCCGTGCTGGCCGAAATTGTTCGTGAGGTCCTGACCATCGAGATCGTCCCCGAGTTGGCCGAGCGGGCGCGCCGGACGCTGAACGAGGCCGGCTATCGCAACGTTCAGGTTCGTACAGGAGACGGCTATCGGGGCTGGCCCGAGCGCGCGCCCTTTGGGCGAATCATCGTCACCGCCGCGCCACCGGAAGTCCCGCCGGCGCTTGTGAATCAGCTTGCCGTCGGCGGCACGATGGTGCTGCCGGTCGGGGTAGGCTTGCAGGAAATGACCATAGTGACGAAGACCGCTGATGGTGTCGCGCAGAGAAGGACGTTTGCGGTCCGGTTCGTCCCGATGGTGAAACCGAAGTAGCTGACCGTGGCAGCAACCGAACACGAACGGTGGATGCGCATTGCGCTCCTCGAGGGCCACAAGGCCCTCCCGGCCTGTCTGCCCAATCCGCCGGTGGGATGTGTGATTGTTCACAAACGGGAGCTTCTGGCGCGAGGTCACACCAGTGCACCCGGCTATCCGCATGCCGAGGCCATGGCGCTGCAGCGCCTCCGCGTGTCGCCAGCAGGCGTTCTCGTCTACGTCACGCTCGAACCATGCTCGTTTCACGGGCGGACCCCCTCGTGTGCGGAGGCGCTGGCCGCGGCGCGTGTGGCGCGGGTGTACGTCGGCATGATCGACTCGGATCCGCGAAACCAGGGCCGCGGCATCGAGATTCTCCGGGCCGCGGGCATCGACGTCGAAGTCGGTGTACTGGGCGCAGACGTCGAAGCAACTCTGTCTCAATACCTGATTCAACCCTGATTGCGTTCAGAACCGCAAAGCCGCGGTGAGCCCTCGCCGTGTCCCGCCGACAAGGGGCCCGATCACCGCGTAGAATGGGCGTCAGAGGAGGCTCTATGGACCGCGCGTGGCATCGATCGGCCGGCATCCTGGCGCTTGCGATGATGGCCCTGCCGCTGGCCGTGGCGGGAGTGGTCGGCGGCCAGGAAGAGCCGCGGAATAGAGTTGGCGCCACCCCGAAAGGCTGGACCGCGCCGCGAACCGCCTGGGGACACCCGGATCTCCAAGGCGTCTGGGATCAGACCACCGGAACGCCGCTCGAGCGGCCGAAAGACCTGGCCGGTAAAGCGACTCTGAGCGACGAGGAGGCCGTCGAACGGGAACGCCGTCGGTTTGCGGCATTCGATGAGTCCGGCCGGGCGGGCGGCACAGGTGATTACGGCTCGGTCTGGCGCGAGGGCTCGAAGAACGCGCTGAACCGGACGTCACTGGTCATCGATCCGCCAGACGGCCGTCTGCCGACGCTGACACCAACCGGACAGCAGGCGGCGGCGGAACGGGCGCGGTCTCGACGCCAGAGTCCTGCCGATACGTGGGAAGACCGAAGCCTCTGGGAGCGCTGCATCACGCGAGGCACGCCGAGAATCCCCAACAACTACAACAGCAACTGGCACATTCTCCAGACGCCGCAGTACGTGGTCATCGAACAGGAGATGATCCACGAGACGCGCATCATTCCGCTCGACGACCGGCCCCGCGTCAGCTCTCACCTTCGTCAATGGCTGGGCGAGCCGCGCGGACGATGGGAGGGCGCGACGCTCGTCGTGGAATCAACGGGCTTCGACCCACGCCAGGAGTTCAACGGGCTGCGACTGGTCAATGCGCGCCTGGTCGAGCGCTTCACGCGAACTGGTCCCGATACCATCGACTATCGGTTCACCATCGACGATCTGGCCACCTATACCAAGCCGTTCACCGTCTCGCTGCCGATGGTGAGGGGCACCGAGTACTTCGAGTACGCGTGCCATGAAGGCAACTACGGGCTGGCAGGGATTCTAGCCGGCGCTCGAGCCGAGGATCTGGCCAGACTGAAGAAATGACCAGATCAAATGGCCAGATGACCAGATGACCAGATGAGCAAATGAGCAAATGACCAGATTCCTAGCGTCGCTTGTCCTCGATCGTCCGCAGACGTGACGAGGTGGCCGCGGGGGCTGGTGCCGGGCGCGCCGCTCGCGGTTTGCGGTCTCGAGCCGTCCGTCGCCCGGTCACCCAGAGCCGCGCTTCCTCGATGTACACGTAGTACACCGGCGTGATGTACAACGTGAGCAGCTGGGACACGAGCAGCCCACCGACCACGGCGAGTCCGAGGGGCCGTCTTGATTCGGCCCCGGCCCCATAGCCAAGCGCGATCGGCAGCGTCCCCACGAGCGCCGCCATCGTCGTCATCATGATTGGGCGGAATCGCACGAGGCAGGCCTCGCGAATCGCCTCGGTGGGCGCCTTGCCGTCCTGCCGCTGGCACTCGACGGCGAAATCCACCATCATGATGCCGTTCTTTTTCACCAGCCCCACGAGCATGATCACGCCAACAAACGCGTAGAGGTTCAGTTCGGTTCGAAAGAGCATCAGCGTCAGGAGGGCGCCCAGGCCGGCCGAGGGAAGCCCGGAAAGAATGGTGAGCGGCTGCGTGAAGCTCTCGTAGAGGATGCCGAGCACGATGTAGATGACCACGATCGCCATCAGGAGAATGAGGCCCAGGCCCTGGAGCGAGTCCTGGAACATCTGCGCGGCGCCCTGAAAGCTCGTGGAGATGCTCGCGGGCAGCACTTGCGCTGCGGCCTCCTGAACGCGGTCGATCGCGTCGCCGAGAGCCGTTCCTGGCTTGAGATTGAACGAGATGGTGACCGACGGCAGCTGGCCGACGTGGTTGACGGCCAGCGGGCCGAGGCCTGTATCGACCGTCGCGAGCGTGTTGAGAGGAGCCAGCTGTCCACCGGGCGTCCGCACGTACAGCATCGACAGGGCGGAGGGGTCGCTCTGGTATGCGGGCGCGACCTGCAGGATGACCTGATACTGGTTGTTTGGCGCGTAGATCGTGGAGACCTGTCGAGTCCCGTAAGCGTTGTACAGCGCCGTTTCGACCTGATCCACGGTCAGACCGAGCGCCGCGATCCGGTCCCGATTGAACTTGACGTTGATCTCGGGATTCTTGACCTGGAGGTCGCTCGTGACGTCCTCGAGGCCGGGCAGGCGCCGCATCCGCTCCTCGAGGAGAGGAGCTGCGCGGTACAGCGTTTCCGTGTCGGTATCCTGCAACGTGAACTGGTACACGCTGCGGGTCTGCATGCTTCCGACGTTGACGAGCGGCGGGTTCGTGAGGAAGACGCGAAGTCCCATCACGTCGGACATTTTCGGGCGAAGCCTGGCGATGATGGCGTCGACGCCGAGCGTGCGTTCGGATCGCGGCTTCAGGAACACCGGGAAGCGACCTTGATTGAGCGTGCCGCTGTTGAAGCCCACGATCGCGTCGAAGGCCTGCACGTCCGGCTCGGTATTCACGATCGAGGCGACTTCGAACACCCGCGCGACCATCTGCTCGTAGGTCACGCCCTGGGCGGCCTCGGCCACGATCTGGAAGCGCCCAACGTCTTCGCTCGGCAGGAATCCTTTCGGGATTCGCACGAAGAGATACACGGTGGCGGCAATCAGCAGCAGCGAGGCCAGCATCGTCGCGGCCTTGAATTTCAAGCTTTGCTGCAGCGTCCAGTCGTACGCCCGCAGGGACCAGTCGAAGACCCGCTCGGAGGCGTTGAAGAAGCGGCCGTGCTGCACCGCGCCGGGGGGCTTCAGGAACCGGCTGCACAGCATCGGCGTCAGGCTGATCGAGACGAATCCGGACACGAGAATGGCTACGCCGATGGTGACGGCGAACTCGTGCAGCAGCCGGCCGACCATGCCGCCCATGAAGAGTACGGGGATGAACACCGCCGCCAGCGACAGCGTCATCGAGAGGATGGTGAAGGCGACTTCCTTCGACCCGTCGAAGGCCGCGGTCATCGGGCTCTTGCCCATCTCCATGTGCCGCACGATGTTCTCGAGCATCACGATGGCGTCGTCCACGACGAACCCCACCGACAGCGTCAGCGCCATCAGCGACAGGTTGTCGAGGCTGTACGACAGCATGTACATCGTCGCGAAGGTCGCGAGGATCGACGCAGGCAGGGCCAGGCTGGGGATGAGCGTGGCGGAGACGTTCCGCAGGAACAGGAAGATCACCATCACCACGAGCGCGACGGTCAGGACGAGCGTGAACTTCACGTCGCTGACCGAGGCGCGGATGCTTTCCGAGCGGTCGTGACGGACCGTGAGCGCGACCGACGCAGGCAGCTGGGCGCGGAGCGCCGGGAGCAGCTGCTTGACGGCGTCCACGACGGCGACGGTGTTGGTTCCCGGCTGCTTCTGGATGGTCAGGACCATCGTTCGCGTGAGCGGCGACCCGCGGGTCTGCGACCACGCGGCCATCTTGTCGTTCTCGACGCCGTCGTAGATCCGCGCCACCTGCTCCAGCCGGACCGGCCGGCCCCGGCGATAGGCGATGACCGTCGGCGCATATGCTGCGGCGGTCAGCAGCTGACCGTCGGTCTGGACGCTGTAGGTCTGCTGTGAGCCGAAGATGGTGCCCGTCGGCAGATTCGAGTTGGCGGACGCGATCGCCTTCGCGACTTCGTCGATGCCGATCCCGTGGGCCGCGAGCTGCCGGGGGTCGACGTCGATTCTGACCGAGTACTTCTGCGATCCGCCGAACCCGACCTGGGCCACGCCGCTCACCATGGAGATTCGCTGGGCAACCGTCTGCGAGTACTCGTCCACGGTGGACATGGGCAGCGTCGGCGAGTTGACGCCCAGAATCAGCACCGGCTGGTCGGCGGGGTTGACCTTCTGCAGCGAAGGCGGCGCCGGCATCTGGGGCGGCAGCTGACGCGCCGCCTTGGCGATCATCGACTGCACGTCTTGAGCGGCCGCGTCGATGTTCCGCCCCAGGTCGAACTGGACCGTGATCGACGCGCTGCCGGGGTAGTTGGTCGAGTTGATGGAGGTCACGCCGGCGATTGTGGCGAACTGCTTCTCGAGCGGCAGCGCGACCGCCGACGCCATCGTGTCCGGATTCGCGCCGGGAAGGCTCGCCTGCACCTGAATGGTCGGGAAGTCGACGTTGGGCAGGTCGCTCACCGGCAGCACGCGGTACGCCATCACGCCGAACACGGCAATGCCCAGCATGATGAGCGTCGTGGTCACCGGGCGCTCGACGAAAAGCCTGGACAGGTTCACGGCGACTTGTCTCCACCGCCGCCGCCGGTTCTGACGGTGATGTGACTGCCCGGCACCAGCCGGAGCTGGCCCTCGGTGACCACGGTTTCTCCCTGCGTCAGGCCCGTCTTGACCACCGTTTCCGCACCTGCCGCACGCGCGACCTGAATGGGTCTCAGCTCGACGGTGGCGTCTGTCTTGGCCACGAACACGTACTGTCCCTGCTGCCCCGTCTGCACGGCGATCGTCGGGACGACGATGGCGCTGGGATCGGTGCCGAGCGTCACCGTCACGTTGACGAATTGCCCCGGCCACAGCTGGCGGCTTTCGTTGGCGAACGTCCCGCGCATTTCGATGGTGCCGGTGGTTTGATCCACGGCGTTGTCCACGAACGAGACGTGCCCGCGAGCCGGCCGCCCGGCGTCGTTGGGCGGGCTGGCCTCGACCTGGATCGCCCGCTGTGCCAGATAGCGCTTGAATTCGGGAAGCTGGCTCTCAGGAATCCCGAACGACACGTGAATGGGCGAAATCTGGTTGATGACGACGAGGGGCGTCGCGTCGTTGGCGCGAACGAGGTTGCCCGCGTGCACCATCAACTTGCCCGTCCGGCCCGCAATCGGGGCGGCAATCGTCGCGTAGGTCAGCTGGACCTTCGCGCTCTCGACAGCCGCCCGATCGGCGGCCACCGTGGCTTCGAGCGCGGCGCGGTTGGTCTGCTGCTGGTCGAGTTGTTCGCGTGTGGCGATGCCCCGTTGCACCAGGTCGGAATACCGATCGGTCTGGGCTCGCGCGTTCGCGGCTTGCGCCAGATCGCGCTGGAGGTTCGCCTCGGCCTGCTGGAGCGCCGACTCGAGCGGGCGCCGATCCAGCGCGAACAGGACTTGTCCTTTCGCGACATCGTCGCCATCGGTGAAATTCACCGACGTCAGCTCGCCGGTGATCTGAGCGTGAACCGCGACGGTGGAGTAGGCTTCCGCCGTTCCTACCACGCCGATCGTGATCGGCATCGGTTTCTGCGCCACGGGGGCTACCGTCACGGGGACCGCGTTCGGCGCCGCAGCGTCTGACTTCGCGGGTCCGGCGGTTTCACCCCCCACCGAGCAGGCGGCGGAACCCACGACGGCCGCGATGAGAACGCACTGGACGGACCACATGCCGGCGACACTCTTCATCGGACGACCGTGGGTACTCCGCACCCTGACCAGTGTACTGCACCCGCATCAGTGAGCGGCGACGTAGCTGACCCAAAGATCGACGACCGACCGTTGCGCGCCCTTCGTCGCGGCGTAGGCTCGCGACCACGTTGTCATCCGCGTGCGGTCCTCGTCGGTCCCGAACACCGATTGGCCCGCCAGGTGTGCGGCGTAGATCCCATGCATGGCGACGAGCAGCGCCTCCTGATCGTCGGCGTGTCGGGCCAGGTACGGCTCGATTGTGACCACGGCGTCCCGCTCGCGCTGACCGAGCGCGTACGCAACTGCCAGGTTCCGCCGCAACCCATCATCTGCCGGAAAGGCGCTGACGGCCCTGGTGAGAGGCTCAACCGCGTCTCCGTGTTGTCCGAGCCGCCGCAGCGCGTCCCCAAGCGCTACGATTTCGACAGCCGACTTGCTGCCCCCGCCGACCGTCTTCAGCCAGACGTTCGCGGCCTCGCGGTCGTTGCCCGCCGCTGCGTAGCAGGCACCCAGATAGAACGATGCTGGTGTGAAATCTGGCGCCAGGCGTTGGGCGTTGGACAGCTGGGTCGCGGCCTGGTTGAAATCGCCCTTCGCAAAGAGCTTGAGCCCGCGAAGGAACATTGACGCCAGCTGATCGTCGGCGTCGAGAGCGGCACGCGCAGCGCCGTCGAGACGTCCGCTTCGCACCTGCGAGGTCACCGTCTTCAGCGCGGGCCGGCCTTTGTCGAGCACGTCCATGAAGTAGCCGAGGGCCGCGGGAGTCAGGACGGCGCTCCGATCGAAGGCGGCGGGTGCCGAGAGCAGAGCCGACAGCGGAGGCGCGACGGTCTTGTTGCCGCCGAGCCGCTCAAAGGGTCGGACGAGGCGTCCGAGCGTGCTCGAGCCGCGTGTAACCATCGCGCGGGCGACGTACCGACCCGGGGGGAGCGCGTCAATCGGCACGACGGCCGCCACCTGACGATTCCCTTCTCCAAAGGGCTTCAGTTCCGCCGCCGCCGCCGCCAGCGCCGGGGAGGACTCCTCGGAGGCCACCTCGACTTTGACGCTCGCGTCGGTCAGGTAATCTCGCTCGTTGGAGTACAACTCGAGGTACGCCAGGAGCTGACCGCCAGCCAGCCGCGATTCGACCGTCTGAAGTCTGTCAACCGCGTTGCCTGCCGTCTGAGCGTCCGAGACCGTCAGGTCGCTCACCGCGAAGGGGACGTCGGCCATCTGCCACGCTTTGACCGGATGCTCCACGCTCGCGCGGCGCCCCTTGTCGTCCACGACGGCGAGCTTCACGGTGTACTCGCCTGGATCGACGGCGAGGCTGGTGACGTGCTGGAAAACGGTTCCACTGGTCGTGGTGACAGGGTTGAGCTTGGCCTGCTGCGGCTTGCTGAGGGTCGATCGGCCGTCGGCGTCGAGCAACTCGACGGCCAGCGTCACATCGCTCGGCGTCTGATCGGAAGGTCCCATTTCGGACGCGACCACGAGCCGCACCTTGGCAACGTTGGTGTCCTGATACGCGTACGTCGTCAACCGTACGGGGAAATCGGTGGCCGAAAACGGCGAGCTGAGCGCCCGAAGCACCCGCTCTTCGGGCGACCGTTTGGACGCCGACGCAGACCCGACACCGAATTCCTGCCGGGCCCGCACCGTGAGCCCTCGGCGTCCGACGTTCACCTTGATCGGGTGCCGCTTGCCATCCTTGTCGACTGGCGCCGATTCGACCGCCAGCAGGTAGTATCCGGAGGTCTCGTTCTCGAGGCGGTCGAAGACGAAGTCCGCGCCCGAGCTGACCCGAAGCGGCGCCCCACCGGTGAGAGCGGCCAATTGTTCCATGCCGTTGATCGCCATGTCGCGGTCCTGTCTGGCGCTCGGCGACGGCGTGCGCTCGCTGACGTCGGTCTCCGGCGCGTCGAGCAACACCACGCTCACCGTCGTGCGAGCGGCGGCGGCCATCGCGCCGATATCGGACAGCTCGCCGATGCCAGCGTTTTCGATCGCGAGACCCTCTGAGATCCAGACGAGCGACTTGGGCCCTTCGATGTCGCGCAGCGCAAGCAGGAGATCACGAAGCCCCCGAAGCGCGTTGTCCACGCGGCGCTGCACTTCCTGGGCGATAACCCCGGACTGCGCGCGGACCTGAAGCTGGCACTGCTGCGCCGCCATCCCCTGCAGCTGTCCGCACAGCCGCTGCATGACGGCCATCTCCGTCACCCGATCGGTGTGCCGATCGATCGCGAAGGCTTCGTACACTCCGATTTCCATGCTGGTCTTGGGCCGGCTGGCTTCGCCAGCCGTCCGCTCCAGCTGCTGGCGGACCGCCTGATGGTTCGTCGTGAAGTCGGCCGAGGGGCCGGGTGGCGGTACCGTGACCAGCGCGACCTTGTCCCGTGGACCGAGCTTGTCGAGAAATTTCATCGCGGAGCGCATAGCCAGCCGGCCGGAGCCAAACTGGATGCCCTCGCGGTCGACGCCGATGACGATGAGTCGTCCACGGGGTGCGTTGGCGTTTGAGCTGATGGTGGGATCGGCTGTGTCGGTGCGTGGCGCTCGAACCGCTTCCTTGGACCGCAACAGAACGAATTCCGACGAGAGCACCTGCCGAGGCCGGCCATCGACGGTGACGGTAAACTCGGGGCTTCGAAGATCCGTCACCGGTTGGCCCCGGCCATCGACGACGGTGACGTCGACTTCCAGAACTTCGACGCCCCCGCGAAACACAGGCTGTTGCGGCTGGCCAGCAGCCGCTATGGCGGTAAGCGCAATGAGAAGAAGAAGAACCGCGAGTGTGCGCATCGCATCCCCCTTCCGGAGCCTTCGAGGACCGGAGCGGTGTCCCTGAAGTCGGGAACACGCGACCCGGCGTCAAAATCCTAGCAGACGTAGGAGGTAGAATCTCCGAAGGTCGCAGGGAATGACTGCCTTGAATACATCGCTGCTGGCCCTCCTTTTGGCCACCACGGCCGCCTCATCGGCGGATCTCCACGCCCAAAGTGTCGAGCCCAAGGCCCAACGCCTCGAGCCCAAAGCCCAAGTCCTGGTCGCTGACGCCGCACAAGTTATTTCCATACAACAGTTTCCAGCCGCGCCAGGATTCCCGCCCCCGCGCCGTGATTCACCGCTCAAGGTTGGAACCGCGCGGATTCGCGGTCGGGTGGTTGCGGCGGACACGGGCGAACCGCTCCGGAAGGCTCAGGTTCGGGCCATGTCGCCCGAACTGCGGGAAAGTCGTCTGGCAACGACGGACCGAGAGGGTTTCTACGAGGTTGCCGAGCTGCCGGCCGGGCGATATCAGCTGATGGCCTCAAAGGGCAGTTTCGTGCAGCTCCAGTACGGTCAGACACGACCGTTCGAGCCGGGCAAGCCGCTCGAAATCGCCGACGGGCAGACCCTTGAACACGTGGACTTCGGTTTGCCGCGCGGTGCAGTGATCACCGGGCGCGTCGTCGATGAGTTCGGTGAGCGGGTGAGCGACGTGATGGTCACGGTCTCTCGTTATCAGTTCATGCAGGGTCGGCGCCAGTTGATGCCTGCCGGGCGGTTTGGCACGACGAATGACATTGGCGAGTATCGGGTGTTTGGGCTCCCACCTGGCCAGTATTACCTCTCCGCCACTCTTCGTACGAGCGCGTCATTGGACGCGATCGCAACCGGCGATCGGACGGGTTACGCCGCCACCTACTATCCGGGCACGCCGAATCCCTCCGAGGCCCAGCGTATCAACGTCGAATTGGGCCAGCTGCTTTCGGGCATTGACGTCACCCTTGCTCCGGCACGTCTGGCGCGGATCTCGGGTAGCGTGGTCGACGCTGACGGCAAGCCGGTGACCGGCGGCGTTCTCATGCTGATGCAAACAAACGGCGGTGGGTTCTTCACGGGTGCTTCGGCTGGCCAGATCAAGCCCGACGGGACTTTCACAATCGTCAACGTCGCGCCCGGCGAGTATGTGCTGCGCGTGATGGGCGGTCCGGGGTTTCCCGGTCCTGGAAGCGGCGCTGCCGAATCGATCTCCGCGAATGTCACGGTTGCGGGCGACGACATCAACGGGCTTCGGGTGACTGGTGTCCGAGCGTCAACCGTTACGGGACGTATCATCCTTCCGCAAGCCGGCAGCAACGCGATCCGGCCCTCGTCGATTCAGCTCGTCACAGTGTCGGCCCAGGTCACGCCGATCATGAACGGGGGCGTGGGTGGCGGTCGCGTCGCAGACGATCTTTCGTTCACGCTGAAGGTGGAGCCGGGTCACCAGTTCATACGCCTGGGGCAGACGCAGGACCTGATGTTGAAGGCCGTCAGGGTGAACGGAGAGGATGTTACAGACAGCGGGATCGTCTTTCGTCCTAATGAAGATGTGGGTGGAGTGGAGGTGGAGGTCACCACCCAGCACAGTGAGCTTTCTGGGACCGTCTCAGATGCGCGGGGTCAAGTGGCGAAGGACTACTCGGTCGTCGTCTTCTCGCGCGATCCGCGGCGATGGACGACGGCGTCCCGGTACTTCGGCGGGGGGCGGCCCGACCAGGACGGCCGCTTCAAGGTCCGCAACCTCCCGCCAGGGGACTATTACGCGATCGCGCTCGACTACGTTGAGCCTGGCTCCGACACCGATCCCGAGTTTCTCGAGCGGATCCGCGGTAGAGCGACCGAGTTCTCGCTGAACGAGGGCCAGGTCCGCGCGCTGGACCTGAAACTGCTAAGCACCCCCTGAAGTCTGCAGCCTGCAGCCCGAACTACCGCATATTCCCCGTGTGTCCGAGAGAATAGCGCCCGGGCTGTGGGTAAAAGCAGAGGCCGTGCGGACCCTTGCCAACCTTGATCCGCGCCAGCAGATGTCCGTCGCTCGTATCGAGCGCATACACCTCGGCGTGATAGCGCCCAGACAGCCACAGAACCTTGCCGTCTGCTGAGACGCCGCCCATGTCGGGGCTGCCGCCACCGGGGATCGTCCACTTGGTCGAGACCTTCCTGGTCTTCGTGTCGACCAGCGAGATGGTGCCCTCGCCCCGGTTGGAGACGTACATCCACTTCGAGTCACGACTGAAATACAAGCCGTGCGCCCCTTTGCCGGTCGGGATGAAGCCTACGATCTTGAACGCATCCCCGTCGATCAAATGAACGCCGTCGCTGGCCATGTCGGCGGCATAGAACACGCCGCCGTCAGGGTTCAGCCTCACGTCCTGCGGCATGGCATGTCCCGAGACTTTCAACGTCCCAATGAGCTTGCGCGTGGCAACGTCGACCTTCACCAGCTCACCCGAGAACTCGCAGCTCGCGATCAGATACCGCCCGTCTGCGGAGAAGTCCATATGATCCAAGCCTCGGCAGGGCACACGCACCGATTCCACGACCTTCATCGTCTGTGGATCACGGAAGTCGAGCCGCCTCAATCGTTCGGCGACGACGATGGCGTAGCGGCCGTCAGGGGTGTAATACATGTTGTAGGGATCCATCACCGGGACCGTTTCGACCTTCTTGCCGGTCACCGGGTCAATCTTGGTGATGCTGTCCCCCAAATCGCTCAGCGCCCAGAGCGTTTTCAGGTCGTAGGAGGGCGTGACGTGCTGCGGTTCCCTCCCGACAGCGAAATGCTCGATGATCTTGAAGGTCTGCGGATCGATGACGTCCACCGTGTCCGAGCCGCTGTTGGGCACGTAGACGCGCTCGGGAAAGCCTTGCACTGCCGGGCTCAGCTGGCCCGGACGGTTGGCCGCATAGATGTCCCGCGGGTCGAGCAGGGGAGGCATCCCTGGCAGCGGATCGGCCCCCTGCATGGTCAGGGTGACCGATGGGAAGGCCAGTGCGACGAGGAGGGCCAGCCCCGGCCACATGGCGGGTGGCCGCAGCGTGCCGGCTTTCCGTTCAGGAACTGTCGTCTGCTCTGTCATGAATACCACCATCTCCGAGTTGAAGCGCGCACCCTGTACAGCATATCGGCACTTGCGCCAATTTCACGCCGTTCGGCACCCCGAAAGTGCTACCTTAGCCCATCACGTGACCATCTACTCAAAGGAGCCGGAGATGTTGCGTACAGCGCTTCGAGTCGTGCCCGCTGCGGGGCTGTTGTTTGTCGCTGCCGTCTGGTGGGGTCCGACGGCGGGGGGGCAGGCAGGCATGCCAAGCCAGGCCAACGGCGAGTGGACGCACTACGCGGCCGACATGAAGGGCACTCGCTTCATGCCGCTCGACCAGATCAACGCCGCGAACTTCAACAAGCTTGAAGTGGCGTGGCGGTTCAAGACCGACAACCTGGGCCCACGGCCCGAGTACAAGCTCGAGGGCACGCCGCTGATGGTGAAAGGGGTCGTCTACACGACCGCCGGCACGCGCCGGTCCGTGGTCGCGCTCGATGCCAAGACCGGCGAGCAGATGTGGGTCTACAGCATGCGAGAAGGCAGACGCGCCGCGATCGCCCCGCGACAGCTGTCTGGCCGCGGCGTGTCGTACTGGACGGACGGAAAAGGGGACGAGCGGATTCTCTTCATCACGACCGGGTTCCGTCTCGTTGCGCTCAACGCCAAGACGGGCACGCCGATTCAAGGCTTCGGAAGAAACGGCATTCTTGACCTCAAGGAAGGCGTGGTCTACGGGTCCAACCAGCCGATCGATCTCGAAACGGGAGAGATCGGGTTGCACTCGACAGCTACTGTGGCCAAGGACATGGTCATCGTTGGGTCGTCGTTCAAGGAAGGACTGACGGTCAAGACCCACAACAACACCAAGGGACTCGTCCGCGCGTTCGATGTCCGCACGGGCAAGAAGATCTGGCAGTTCAACACGATTCCGCGACCCGGTGAGGTTGGCGCAGAGACCTGGGAGAACGACTCGTGGGCGGTCAACGGGAACACCGGCGTGTGGACGGGAATCACCGTTGATGAGGAGCTGGGTCTCGTGTTCCTGCCGGTCGAGACGCCGAGCTCCGATCTCTACGGCGGCCACCGTCCGGGGAACAATCTTTTTGCCGAGTCGCTCGTGTGCGTGGATCTGCGGACCGGGCAACGAAAATGGCACTACCAGGTCGTTCATCACCCGATCTGGGACCACGATCTGTCCTCCCCGGCAATCGTCGCCGACATCACCGTGAACGGCCGGGCGGTCAAGGCCGTGGCCATGCCGAGCAAGCAGGCGTTCCTCTATGTCTTCGATCGGGTCACCGGCCAGCCGGTGTGGCCAATCGAAGAGAAGCCGATGCCGAAGGGAGACGTGCCTGGCGAATGGTATCCGTCGACGCAGCCCATTCCGACCAAGCCGCCCGCCTACTCGCGCAACTACCTCAAGATGCCCGATGACCTCATCGACTTCACACCGGCGCTGCGGCAACAGGCGCTCGAGAACATGAAGCGATACAAGGTGATGCCCGAGGGGATGCCGTACAACCCGCCCATTCTGGGCAAGGTCAATGGTCTGCTGGGCGCCATCAATATCGGCAATCTGGGCGGCGGCACGAACTGGCCGGGTGGCAGCTACGACCCGGAGACACACACCGCGTTCGTCCAGGCGGCCAACGCCGGCATTACAGGCACCTCGCTCGTGGCTCCGCCGGCCGGGTTTTCGGACATCCGGTACGTGATGGGTGTCGAGGGTGCCCCGTTTATCGTCTCGGAAGGCCCCGGGTTCGGCACGGCCGCCGACGCGCCGCAGCCGTCTCCTGAGGCTGCGCGGCCGCCGGCTCCCTCTGGGCCTCCCGTCCAGACGAATCTGCTGAACGTCGAGGGCTTGCCGATCATGAAGCCGCCGTACGGCGTCGTCGCAGCAATCAACCTCGATCGGGGCGAGATGGTCTGGCAAGTACCTCACGGCGACACACCCGACGCGGTCCGCAACCACCCCGCGCTCAAGGGGATCAACGTTCCCAAGACGGGCCAGAGCGTGAGCGTCGGCCTGACGGTGACTCGGACCCTCGTCATCGTCGGTGACGGCCAGGTGACCAACCCGGGGAATCGTCCCCGCGGCGCCATGCTTCGCGCCTACGACAAGGCTTCAGGCAAAGAGGTCGGGGCGGTCTATCTCCCCGCTCCTCAGAGCGGATCCCCGATGACCTACAGCGTGGACGGCAAGCAGTACATCATCGTGGCGGTGAGTGGCGGCGCGTACTCGGGCGAGTACATTGCGTTTGCCCTCCCAGACTCGGAGATTCGGGCTTCGGGGCGTCGGGCGCAATAAGTAAGGCTACGGGCTTCAGGCTACGGGCTTCAGGCTTGAGGCTGCAGCTCAAACCCCGTCGGGACTTGGCGTCGAGTGCCGACGGGGTGGCTCCACACGAGGTTCCGCCACAGAAGCGCTGTCGTTTGATTCAGTTCGGCCCTCTCTCACCTGGAAGACCCGCAGCCAGCATGCTGATGCGCGAGGCCCGGAGTTTGAGCGCAGCTGACTGGGCTGCCTCGGACCCAAAGCCGGCAGCCCCTGGCGCCTGCAGCCTGAAGTCTGAAGTCTGAAGCCTGATTGGCGAGGAGATCGATGCAGATTGGAATGATTGGGCTCGGCCGGATGGGCTCCAACAGGGTCCGGCGCCTGATGCGAGTCGGGCACTCCGCCGTCGTGTACGATCGTACGACGAGCTCAATCGAGCTGGTCGAGAAGGAAGGAGCCGTGCGCGCGGCGTCGGTCACGGACCTGGTGATGCGCCTCATTCCGCCCCGGGTGATCTGTCTCATGGTCCCTGCGGGCGCGGTCGCTGGCCTCATCAACGAGCTCGAGACAATGCTTGCCCGTGGAGACACCCTGGTGGACGGCGGGAACTCCTACTATCAAGACGCCATGGCGCGGTACACCCACCTGGCCACGCGTGGCGTGCACTACGTCGACATGGGTACGAGTGGTGGCGTGTGGGGCCTTCTGAACGGCTTCTGTCTGATGATCGGCGGAGACGCCGACGTCGTCTCTCGACTGGATCCGATGTTTGCGGCCCTGGCACCAGGTGCGGGCCCTGAGGCACCGGCATCTGGTCCACTTGCGACAGCCGCGCGCGGCTATCTTCACTGCGGGCCCGCAGGAGCCGGACATTTCGTCAAGATGGTTCACAATGGGATCGAGTACGGGCTGGTAGCGGCGTATGCAGAGGGGCTCAACATCCTGAAACACGCCAATGTCGGCAGCGCGAGCGGTTCGCCCGACGCAGAGACCACACCGCTGAGGCACCCCGAACACTACCGATTCGACTTCGATTTGGCCGCCGTGACCGAGCTCTGGCGGCACGGCAGTGTCATCCGGTCCTGGCTGCTGGACCTCACTGCCGCAGCATTTTCTGCCGACGGCGGTCTTGCACGATTTTCCGGGCGCGTGTCGGATTCCGGAGAAGGGCGCTGGACGCTGGCGGCCGCGAACGAAGAAGGGGTCCCGGCCCACGTTCCGGCCGCGGCGCTCTTCGAGCGGTTTGCCTCGCGCGGCGAGGACGACTTCCAGAACCGCGTCCTGTCGGCCATGCGGCTGGGGTTCGGCGGACACACCGAGCGACAGTGATGAGCGCCGATCTTCCATCGGACGCGCTCGTCC
>Ga0066709_100001283_pt1 | contig 16250 bp, 16 predicted proteins | sample GraSoiAngelo_158_FD_79665 | JGI IMG/M metagenome (GOLD analysis project Ga0066709, IMG submission 79665) | Grasslands soil microbial communities from the Angelo Coastal Reserve, California, USA - 14_1009_16_30cm | ecosystem: Environmental > Terrestrial > Soil > Grasslands | place: USA...
GCCGCATGGCGGTCAACGGTGAAAAGGGTCACAGGCGCACGCAGGCCGACCGGTCGCACGCGACGCGCGGCGCGCTCCTGGCATCCGGACGCGCTCTCTTCGCCGAGCGGGGCTTCGCGGGCACGGCGCGCGAGGAGATCGTGGAGCGGGCGGGCGTGACGCGCGGCGCGCTCCACCACCACTTCGGCACCAAGCAGGACCTCTTCGCGGCGGTGTTCGAGGAGCTGGAGTCGGAGCTGGCGGCGCGCATCGCCACCGCCGCGATGGCGGGCGACGACCCTCGCGATCAGTTGCGCCGCGGCTGCCACGAGTTCCTCGACGCGGCACTCGACCCGGCCGTGCAGCGCATCGTGCTGCTGGACGCGCCGGCGGTGCTGGGTTGGGCGGCCTGGCGGGACGTCGATGCCCGCTACGGGCTGGGGCTCGTCACCGAGGGCCTGCGCGCGGTGTTCGCGTCGGGCCGCGGCGAGCCCCCGGCGGTCGAGCCGCTCGGCCACCTGCTGCTCGCGGCACTCAACGAGGCCGCCATGCTCGTGGCCGGCGCGCCCGACCCGGTCGCGGCGCGGTCCGAGGTCGGCGCCATCGTCGACCAGCTGGTCGACTCGCTGACGAGCTGACCGCGCGTTACTGTTGCTCAGCATTCGAGACAATGTCTCAATATCTGAGACAGGCCACCACGAGCACGCGGAGGACGACGGCATGGCAACACACGTCTGGCTGCCGGCATGGGACGGCGAGCTCTACGCGGCGAACACCGCCCACCACCGCGTGTACGACGACTGGTTCCGCGCGTCGCTTCCCCTTCAGCGCCACCACCGCGTGCTCGACCTCGGGTGCGGTGCCGGTGACTTCACGCGCACCATCGCCGACGACGTTCCCGACGGTGAGGTCGTCGGCCTCGATCCCCAACCGTCGCTGCTCGCGGAGGCGCGCAAGCGGGCCGGGCCCAACCAGTCGTTCGTGGCAGGGCCCGTTCAGCTGCTGGCCGAGCTCCGCCCGACCGACGCCGCCTTCGACGTGGTGATGAGCCGCTCGGCGATGCACTGGGTCCCGATCGCCGACCACCCGCGGCTGCTCGCCGACGTCCACCGCCTGCTCAGGCCGGGCGGATGGTTCCGGCTCGAGATGGGCGGTGTCGGCAACATCCCGCGCATCCTGCCCGTGCTCGACGAGGTGTCGCGCGCGTTCGGCGGCCCGACCTCGCCTTGGTCGTTCCCGGACCCGGCGCACTACCTCGACCTCCTCGAGGCGGCCGGCTTCTCCAGCGCCGGCGGCCACGTCCAGGCGCTCGCGCAGCGGCGGTCGTTCGACCGCGCGGCACTGCGGGGTTGGCTGCACAGCCAGTGCCTCCAGGCGTACGAGGTCGGCCTCCCAGCCGAACGGTGGGGCGAGTTCCGGGCCGCGGCCGACGTCCGCCTCGACGACCTCCGACGCCGCGACGGCACGTTCGACCAGACCTTCGTCCGCCTCGACGTGCTGGTGCAGCGCGACTAGTCCCTGCTTCCGGCAGACCGCCGGGTGCTTGGTGCGCGCGACCACCGCGACGGTGGTTGAGCGCGACAAGAACACCCGCGGCGTCCGGCGCAGTGTGGGTCGGGCCGCCTACCATCGGCCCGGATGGCCGAGCGCCTCTACTTCCGCCAGCTGCTCTCCGGCCGCGACTTCGCCACCGACGACCCGGTGGCCGCACAGATGGTGAACTTCGTGTACCTCATTGGCGACCGTGAGACCGGCGAGGCGATGGTCGTCGACCCCGCCTACGACACGGATGCCGTGCTGCGCGTGCTCGATGACGACGGCATGCGGTTGACGGGGGTCCTCGTCACTCACCACCATCCCGACCACGTCGGTGGGTCGCTCATGGGCCATCCCATCGAAGGTGTGCGCGAGCTGCTCGCACGCGAGAACGTGCGGGTCCACGTGCACGCGGCCGAGGCCGAGTCGGTGCGACGCGTCACGGGCGTGTCGAAGTCGGAGCTCGCCACCCACGACAGCGGCGACTTCGTCGACGTCGGGGCGATCGGCATCGAGCTGCTTCACACCCCGGGGCACACACCGGGCAGCCAGTGCTTCCTCGTCGATCGCCTCCTGGTCTCGGGCGACACGCTCTTTCTCGAGGGCTGCGGGCGCACCGACCTGCCGGGTGGCGATCCCGATGCCATGTACGAGAGCCTCCAGCGCCTCGCGTCGCTGCCCGACGACATCGCGGTCCTTCCAGGGCACCGCTACTCGGTCGCGTCGTCGGGCACGATCGAGGCGGTGAAGCAGGTGAACTACGTGTTCAAGCCGGCCAGCAAAGAGCAGTGGCTGACGATGTTCGGCGCGGCCTGACCGTCAGGCTCGCCTATCTGCCGGCGTTGGCGCCCTGATGGAAGCGGGCGTTGGCGGGGTCGCCAGGGCGGCAGCACGGTCGCTTGTTCGTCAGTGAGCACTTCGGGTACGGGGCGCGGCGGCAACCCAGTCCCCGGCGGGGGTACGGGCCTCCGAACCCGCCCGACGGGGTCGCGGGCGGCGGGAGCGGGGGGGTGACGGTGCCCGCGGGGATCGAGCTGGTCGGCGTGAGCTGCACTCCCTCGACCTCCGGCCCCACGACCGTCGTCGTCGTCGTGTCATCGGTGGCCCGCGGACCGCGGGGCAGGCTCCCACCGCTTTCGCTGGACCCGCTACAGCCGCTCGCCGCCAACAGCGTGAGCACCAGGGCCGCGATCACCCGGCTCATCGTCCCCCCATACAGCCTCATTTCGCCCCACCAGTCTGTACCGGAGACCTCGGTCGTTGTCCAGGGCACCTGACCGCCGAAGGGGGCGCGCCACTAGCGTGCGGCCCGTGTCGGTGAGCTCCCCAACGGCCACGTTGCCACCCGTGCGTGACGACCGGGCGAAGCTCGCGCAGCTGGCGGTCACCAAGCGGCGCGCCACCGGCCTGCTCGTCGCCGCGACCGGCGTGTTCCTGCTGACCCTCCTCGGCGAGGGCGAGCGGGGGTGGCTCGGCTTCGTGCGCGCCACGGCCGAGGCGTCCATGGTCGGTGGTCTCGCCGACTGGTTCGCGGTCACGGCCCTCTTCCGTCACCCGCTCGGGATCCCGATCCCCCACACCGCCATCATCCCCGAGCGCAAGGACCAGTTCGGCCGCACGCTCGGCGAGTTCGTCCAGGACAACTTCCTGTCGCCCGACGCCATCGTCGACCGCATCCGTTCCGGTCGACTCGCAGCCCGCGCGGCCGAATGGCTGGCCGACCCCGCCAACGCGGCCACGGTCGCGCGCCACTCCGCCGACATCGTCGTCGGGCTCACCGACACGCTCCGCGACGAGGAGGTCCACGCCCTCATCGAGGACACGGTGATCGCGCGGATCGAGGCGGTACCCCTCGCCCCCCTTGCCGGTCGGGCCCTCGACATGATGACGGCGCAGAACCGGCACCACGAGCTGCTCGACACGCTGGTGCGCGGCATCGACCGCGCGATGGCCGAGAACCGCGACGAGCTGCGGGCACGGTTCGGCCGCGAATCGCCGTGGTGGGTCCCCGAGCCCATCGACGGGCGCATCTTCGAGAAGCTGTTCGACGGTCTGCGGAAGCTGCTCCAGGAAATCGCGGCGGATCCGCGCCACGAGCTGCGGATGGAGTTCGACAAGCGGGTGCGCGCGCTTGCGGTCGACCTCGGATCGTCACCGACACTGCGCGCCCGCGGCGAGGAGCTGAAGCGTGAGCTGCTCGCGCACCCCGAGCTGCGCCAGTGGTCGTCGGCGCTGTGGCGCGATGTGAAGGAGACCCTGCGTGCGCAGGCCGCCGATCCCGACTCGGAGCTGCGCCGGCGGCTGGCGGAGCTGATGCAGGCCGCGGGAGCGCGGCTGCGCGACGATCCCGCCGTCCAGGCCAAGGCCGAGGAGCTGGCCGCGGCCGGCGTCCGCTATGTCTCCTCGCACTTCCACGACGAGATCGCGAGCCTGGTGAGCGGCACGGTCGCCCGTTGGGACGCGAACGAGACCTCGCGGAAGCTGGAGCTCCTCCTCGGTCCCGACCTCCAGTTCATCCGCATCAACGGCACGGTCGTCGGAGGCCTCGCCGGTCTCGCCCTGCACACGGTGGTCGTGCTGCTCGGTTGAGAGCATGCGCGGTGCCCCCCTCCCGGTCGATGGAGCCCGGGCTGCGGCGTGAGGCGGTACGCTGCAAAGGCGCCCGGCCGCACCCGCGCAGGCCGCCCGCCGCGCTGGTCCGTCATCTCCGACCCTGCACGACATCCAAGCGCGTGGAGTCACGGAGCAGCAGGGAAATTCCGGCGCGACCGAAGCAGGCGCCCGACGAAGACCTCGTCCGCCTCTACCTGACCGACGTCGGGAAGCACGCCTTGCTGACCCGGGCCGACGAGTCGCGCCTGGCTCAGGCGATCGAGACGGGACGCTCCGCCCGCACGCGCCTGGAGACCAACGGCAGCGCCGGCGAGCCGCTGAGTGCGATCGACCGGCGGGGCCTCGAGCGCCAGGTGCGCAGCGGCAACGCGGCCACGGAGACGTTCGTGCAGGCCAACCTCCGGCTCGTCGTCTCCATCGCCAAGCGCTACCAACCGTCTGGACTCCCGCTCCTCGACCTGATCCAGGAGGGCAACCTCGGCCTGATGCACGCGGTCGAGAAGTTCGACTGGCGGCGGGGCTTCAAGTTCTCGACGTATGCGACCTGGTGGATACGTCAGGCCATCACCCGGGGGATCGCCAACAGCAGCCGAACCGTGCGACTGCCCGTGCACGCGGGCGATCTGGTCGTGCGGGCGAACCGGCTGCGCCCCGACCTGCACCAGCGGTTGGGCCGGCGACCTTCGGTGGCCGAGCTGGCCGCCGAGCTCGGCGCGCCCGAAGGCCGGCTGCTCGAGGCGATGAACTTCGCCATCGAACCCCGCTCACTCTCCGAACCGCTCGTCGAGGGGCGCGACACGGAGCTGAGCGACGTGGTCGCGGACCGCACGACGCCATCGCCGTACGAGCACGCGGCCGCCGCCATGCTGATCGACGACGTGGCCGGGCTCCTCTCGTGTCTCGACGAGCGCGAGCGGGAGATCCTCCGGTTGCGCTTCGGCCTCGATCGCGGCGAGCCACGCACCCTCGACGAGGTCGGGCAGCACTTCCGCCTCACGCGCGAACGCATCCGCCAGATCGAGGCCAAGGCGCTGTCGAAGCTGCGTCATCCCTCGATCGCGCCCGGCGCGCGGGAGCTGCTCGACGACTGAGTTAGGCTATTCGGTACCGCCTTCGGTGCCGGTCAGACAGACGGCCGATGATTCCAAGGGCCCCTGGAGTCCTCGTGCCTGTCGAAGCAACCGCTCCGTCCGTCTCGCGCCCGGTCGCCCGTCGTCTCGTCGACGAGCTGCCTGCCACGATCCCGGAGACACCGACTCCGGAGACACCGGCTCCGGAGACACCGGCTCCGTCGCCGGCTCGCACCTTCGAGCGGGTCATCACCTGCCTGATCGTGTTCGGCCCCCTCCTTGCGGTGGTTCTCGCGGTGCTCCACTTCTGGGGCCACGGCGTGAGCGCGCGTGACCTCGTCCTCGCGGTCGTGCTCTACTTCGTCGCGGGCCACGGGGTCACCGTCGGCTTTCACCGGCTGTTCGCCCACCGGAGCTTCAAGGCCCGCCGCCCGCTCAAGATCGCCCTCGCGGTCGCCGGGTCGATGGCATTCGAAGGCGCGGTCATCGGCTGGGTCGCGAACCACCGTCTCCATCACACGTTCGCGGACCGGCCGGGCGACCCCCACTCCCCTGCGCTCCACGGTTCGGGCGCCACCGGGCGCTTGCGCGGCCTGTGGCACGCGCACATGGGTTGGTTCTTCGGACCACCGACCATGGCCGAGAGCCGCTACGCCCCCGACCTCATGACCGACGCCGACCTGCGGGTCGTGAGCCGCCTCTTTCCCCTCTGGTGCGTGGTGTCGCTCGCGTTGCCGTTCGGCATCGGATGGGTGTGGGGCGGGGGGCTCGCGGCGGCTGGGACCGCGCTCCTCTGGGCCGGCGGAGTCCGCATTTGCGTGCTGCACCACGTGACCTGGAGCATCAATTCCGTGTGCCACGCGTTCGGGCGCCGCCCGTTCGTCACCCGCGACCAGAGCACGAACGTCGGCGCCCTCGCCGTCGTGTCGATGGGCGAGTCGTGGCACAACGCGCACCACGCGTTCCCCGCGCTCGCCCGTCACGGCGTCGACCGGGGACAGCGCGATTCCTCGGCTGCGCTGATTCGGGCGTTCGAGCGGGTAGGTTGGGCGCAGGACGCCAGGTGGCCCGATGCTGCCCGCCTGGACGAACGTCGGACACCCTCCGGCCCTGCCTAGGGCATGCGAGGAGCTGCGCGCCGCCGATCGAGGAGGAAGCCGTGCCCAGAGGTGGAGAGCGCGAGAGCTTTGCCAAGCGACAGCGGGAGCGGGCTCGCATGGAGAAAGCCGAGGCGAAGCGCCAGCGTCGCTTCGACCGGAAGAGCGCGACCGACGACGGGGCGCCGGCAGGGGAGGACTACGAACCGACCGATGCGCTCGATCGACCGGACGAACCCGACGCGCCGCACGAGCAGGAGGGTGACGGCGCCGTCGAGTAGCGCGGCGGTGCCGCGCCCTTGCGTCAGCCGCGCCCTAGTTGGCGGCTGACCCGCGGCTCCGCTCGGACTTCTTCGCCTTCTTGGCGGCCCGCTTCTCCTTGAGGGTCTTGCCTGGCTTCTTCGCTTGCCCCGAGGGCGGGGCCTTGGATCCCATGGCGCCAGCCTACGACGGACGGAGCGGCTCCGGATCGACGGTCACCCGCCCGCCGTGCGTCGCGAGCGGGCGCCCTCCCGCGATCGGTAGCGTCGCATCGGCTAAGCAGCCCGACGGGACGACAGGGGGGCCGTCATGAGAAGGATCGCATTCGGATGGCTCGTGGTCGTCGCAGTCGCGGTGACCGCATGCTCGTCAGGTGACACGGCAGGGTCGAAGCGCGATGCGGCCGCGAAGCGGGTTCCGTCGGGCACGCGCGACACCGCCGTCGCCGCGTCGCCGTCGAGCGGGTGCCGCGGTGGCGCGGCGGGCCTCCCGGCGGGCGAAGAGAAGGTGACCCTTACGTCTGGCGGGGTCGAACGCTGGTACATCCGCCACGTGCCCGCGGCACACGACGGCACCAAGCCGTTGCCCGTGGTCGTCGACCTCCACGGCTACACCGAGGGCGCCCAGGTGCACGTGCACATGAGCGAGTTGGGCGCGTTCGGCGACCAACACGGCTTCGTCACGATCACGCCGCAAGGCCTCGGCCCGATCCCCCGCTGGGAGACGGCGGTGGGCTCGAAGGACGTGAAGTTCATCGGTGACCTCCTCGACCAGGTGGAGAAGACGGTCTGTGTCGACACCGCACGCGTGTTCGTCACTGGGCTGTCGAACGGGGCGATGATGACATCGGTCGTCGCGTGTGCGCTCGCCAACCGGGTCGCGGCGGTCGCGCCCGTCGCCGGGATCACGAACGTCGCGGGCTGCAAGCCGGCTCGAGCGGTGCCGATCGTCGCCTTCCACGGCACCGCCGACCCGTTCGTGGCCTACGACGGTGGACTCGGTCCCGCCGCCGCCAAGCTGCCGGCACCCGACGGCTCGGGAAGGACCCTCGGCGACCTCGGCGTGCGCGACCGGCCCAAGGGGCCCTCGGTGCCCGACGTGCTGCACGCCTGGGCCCGGCGCAACAAGTGCACGGGCCAGGCTTCCGAGAAGCAGGTGGCCTCCGATGTCACCGAGCTCTCCTATGCCTGCCCGCGCGGCGCGGACGTCGAGCTCTACCGGGTGACCGGTGGCGGCCACTCCTGGCCGGGGAGCGTGTTCTCCAAGCAGATCGCTTCGGTCGTCGGCCCGACCACCGACTCGATCTCGGCCGACGCAGTCATGTGGGCGTTCTTCGAGGCACACCCACTCCCCCACTGACGGATCCCGCCATCGCCGTCGTCGTCGTCAGATCAGCGACAGTCCCCCGTCGACGGCGAGCACCTGGCCCGTGATGTAGCTGGCCTCGTCGGACAGGAGGAACACGGTGGCCGTCGCCACCTCCCACGCCGACCCCTGACGCCCCAGCGGGACGGGCGTGCGCTCGCGTGAGGGACGTCCCCGAGAGGCCCACCGCCCGAGGGGCGTGTCGATGAGGCCCGGCGCGACGACGTTGGCGCGCACATGCCGGCGCGCGCCTTCCAACGCGACATGGCGGCAGAGCCCGATCACGCCGGCCTTCGACGCGTCGTATGCCGGCAACCGGCTGCCGGGCTGGAGGCCGGCGACCGAGCTGATGAAGACGATCGCTGCACGTTCCTGCAGGTGCCGCCACGCCTCCTGCACCACGAGGAAATGGCCGCGGAGGTTGACCGCGAACGTCGCGTCCCAGTCCTCGGCGGTCGTGCCGGTGACGCCTCCACCGCGACCGATGCCGACGTTCAGCACCAGACCGGCGAGCGCGTCGTCGGCGACCGCTTCGGCGACGAGCGCGGCGCAACCCTGGGTCGACCCGACGTCGGCGACGACCACGACGGCGTCACCACCCTCGTCGGTGATCAGGGACGCCGTCTCCTCCGCCGCGTCGCGATCTCGATCCGCGCACACGACCGCGGCGCCCTCCCGGGCCGCGAGCACGGCGATCGCCCGCCCGTTGCCGACGGGAGCATCCGGGTCGTCGGAGCGTTGGGTGCCCGCGCCGACGACCAGCACCCGTCGACCGGTCAGGCGGGGGCCGCTCATGGGTGGAGTCTTGTCGACCCGCGGCCCTGGAGCACGAAGTCAGGCAAGCACGGCCACGCTCAGCGATGTCAGGCGGGCACGAAGAGGAGCTGGAGCTCCAGCGTGCCCCGGTCGTCGGTCTCGATGAAGCCGGGAATCCTGATGGGTGCCATCCCGTAGTCGCCGAGGACGACGGGCGCGCTCCCGGCGACCGCGATCGTGGCGCCGTTCCACTTGGCTTCGAGCGCCACCTGCACCGAGCGGGTGACACCGTGGAGCGTGAGGTCGCCCGTCGCGGTGACCCGATAGCTCGTACCCCGCACCGGTGCCGAAGGAATGGTGATCGGTGCCGTCAACGTGAACGTCGTCTCGGGGAACCGGTCGGTCTCGAGCCCGCGCTCGCGGATGGCCGAGTCTCGTCGGGCCTGGTCGCTCGTGAGCCCAGTGAGATCGGCGACGACCTGCGCGGCCGAGACCGTGCGACCGGAGACGCTCATCGTGCCTCGCACCTTCGGCGTGCGCCCGGTCGCGGTCCGCTTCACGGTGGCGGCGGCGAACAGCTCTTGGATGCGGTAGCCGACGAACACCGTGTCAGACGGCTTCACGGCCCACGCTCCGTCCGGTGACGAGCGGCTCTCCGCCCCGGTGGGCGCGCTCGCGGCGACAGCATCGACGCGGGGCTTGGGCGCGGCGGTGTCGCGCAGCACGAACCACCACACGCCCACCCCGGCGACGACCAGCGCCACGGCGACACCGGCCAGGACCTTGCCGGTCCTCGACACGCGCCGCCTTCGGGAGGTGTCCGAAACCGTCAGGCGGCCACGCGGAACGCACCGCGCATCGAGGGGTGGATCCGGCAGAAGTAGGTGTAGGTGCCGGTCGGGAGATTGGTCGGCACGGTCCAGTCGAGGCGCCCCGCCGTCGGCGGCCCGGCGACGCCAAGCTCTCCCGAGTCGAACTGCACGTTGCCGTCCGCGAGCGGATACGCGACCCCGGTGGACCGGTCACACGGCGCCTTGCACGACGTGATGGTGTGCCAGATCCCGTTCCCGCGCGGCGCGTCGTTGTTGAAGAACTGGAGGGTCTGGCCCGCCTTCACGACGGGAACCTGGCTGTAGATGCCGCCGATGTCGCCCGGGGCAAAGGTGAAGTCGGCGATCGTGACCTTGTCGGTCACCGGACCGCTCGGCAGCTTCGACACGTCGGTGTACTGCTTGGGCGCGGGCTGTCCGCCGTGGTTGTTGTTCTCGGGCAGGTGCCCGTGGGTGAGCACGGGCTTGCCGGCGTCGACGCGAGCCGTGAACGGATCGGTGCCGGCCGTGCCGTCGGTCGCCCAGATGACGGCGATCCCCATCGATTCGTACCACGACGCACGCACGGTGTCGTAGGTGACCGAGATCGAGAGCGTGTCGCCCTTCTTGACTGCGACCCGCCAGTCGGGTGGGGTCGCAGTCATCGACACGTCCCACGACACCGCGCCCGCGGGCTCGTAGTAGATCGCGTCGGACCTGAAGATGTGTGCCTTGTCGCCGTTGATGGAGGGCTTGGCCGCGGCGGTGGCCTGAGCCCCGGCGCGCGTGTCGAACAGGTCGACGTGGAGCCCGCCGGGGTGCAGATGCCCCGCGGTCGCGATCAACACGGTGTCGCGGTCGGCCGTCCACTGGTTGAGCTGCCGCCGCTTGTAGGGGTGATCGGCTTGATCGGGGTAGGTGAACGTGCCGTTGGTGCCGCTGCCCTTCAGCACGTCGAACACCGGATAGATGTGACCCTTCTGCACGTCCATCCAGATCGGCCAGGCCGGGGTGATCTTGGCCGCCCCCGGCGATGACGCGGGGATGAAGTCCATGTCGTAGACGATCGACACTTCGTCCGGCGTGGACAGGAGGTTGTGGAGCATGTAGTTGATCAGCCAGGGCTCCGAAGCCTTGTAGGTGTACCCGTAGCCCTTGGGCAGGATCATCTGGGTCTTCTCCTCACCGGAGGCGAAGAACAGGTTGCTGTACAGGTCGCCGCCCCTGCCCATGTTCACCCAGACCCCGTGGTGCAGGTGGATCACGTCGACCGGGGGCACCGACCCGTCGTTGCGAACGAGGTTCGGGTGGATGGCGACGATGTAGCCGTCGACGCTGGGCTTCGGGACATCGGTGCCGCTGATCACGATGTTGTTCTGGCCCGGCTGGATCTTGATCGGCCCGTACTTGAACTTGAGGTGCTCGACGCCTTCCTGCGCCGGGGCGGAGACGACCTTCAGCCCGTGTGCAGGATCCTCCGCGGCTGCCGCTTGCGTGCGACTCGCCTTCGGGGCGCTGGTGTTCGACGCCGACGCACACGCGACGGCGACAACGGCCGTGACCGGTAGCACGAAGTACTTCAGGCGGCTGCGCAGCACACGTCTCTCCTCGGAAGGGTGGCGCCAGTATCTACCACCGAACTAAGGAGACTCTAAACCGGGCGACGCGGGTGACGGCAGCCGCGCCAATGCGTCGCGGAGCGCCACGAGCTCCGGGCGCGGGAGCGCAACGAGGTCGTCGGGCTGTAGGTCGAGCAACAGCTTGGTGGCGCCCGGGTTCAGCCCCAGCTGGCGCGCCGTCTCCATGTGCCGCAGGTGGGCCATGTGGAAGTCGAGCATCCGGCGCCACACTTCGGCAGCCAGCACTGCGTTCTCGCTCCGGACCGCCGTGTCGCTCCGCACGGCCTCGACCGGCACCGTCTTCTGGGCCACGACGTGAGTCTATCCGCCCCCCGCGAGTTTCTCCAGCATCCTCAACAGTCTGTGACGTTCGACACTTGACTCCATTCAAGCATTTGCGCGAGGGTGACGGGATGAACGACGGAGGAACCGCCCCGGCCATCGTCGTCGAGGGCCTGCGCAAGCACTTCGGCGACGTGGTCGCGCTCGACGGAATCGACTTCGCAGTGCCCGCCGGAACCGTGCTCGGGCTGCTCGGCCCCAACGGCGCCGGCAAGACCACCACCGTCCGGGTGCTCACCACGACCGTGCGGCCCGACGCGGGCCGGGCTGGCGTGCTCGGCGTCGACGTGATGCGGGACCCGGCCGCGGTTCGAGCCCGCATCGGTCTCGCCGGCCAGTACGCAGCCGTCGACGACAACCTCACCGGGCGCGAGAACCTTCGCATGGTGGCAAAGCTCGCGCATCTCCCCCGCGCCGGCATCGCGGCGCGCGCGGCCGACCTGCTCGAGCGCTTCGACCTCGTCGACGCCGCCGACCGGCCTGCGCGCACCTACTCGGGGGGCATGCGCCGACGCCTCGACCTCGCGGCGGCGCTCGTGCACCGGCCGCCGGTGCTGTTCCTCGACGAGCCGACCACCGGCCTCGACCCCCAGAGCCGGGTCGGTGTCTGGGAGCTCATCGGCGAGCTCGTCGACGACGGCGCCACGGTGCTGCTGACCACGCAGTACCTCGAGGAGGCCGACCGGCTCGCGCACCGCATCGTCGTCGTCGACGACGGGCGCGTCATCGCAGAAGGCACTGCGGCCGAGCTCAAGTCGCGCTTCGGCAGCACGGTCGTCGAGGTCGGGTTCTCGAACCCGGCCGGCGCGCTGCGGGCGCGTGCCGTGCTTGCCCGACTCGCGGTCCGCGGGCCCGAGCAGATCGACGCCACATTGCGCGTCCCTGTGGCCGACGGGCCACGGGTCCTCATGGACGCGCTGCGTGCGCTCGACACCAGCGGCCTGACCCCGACCACCCTCGTCGTGCGAGAGCCGAGCCTCGACGACGTGTTCCTCACCCTCACCGGGCACCGGCCCGATTCCGGAGAGCCCGCAGCCGAGACCACGCGAGGTGCCGCATGACCGCCGCTACCGTCTTCGTCGAGGCGCCGGCACGACCGCGCGACCGCCTGCATCACGCTGTCGGCGACACGCTCACGATCGCGCAGCGCAACCTCATCACGCTGAGGCGCGTGCCACAGCTGCTGATCTTCTCGACGATCCAACCCGTCATCTTCGTGCTGCTCTTCCGGTACGTCTTCGGCGGCGCGATCCATGTGCCCGGCGTCCCGTACGTCGACTTTCTCATGCCCGGCGTGTTCGCGCAGACCGTCGCGTTCGGCTCCATGAACACGGCGATCGGGCTGGCGGCCGACGTCAACACCGGTCTCATCGAGCGCTTCCGGTCGTTGGCGATGGCGCGCTCGGCGGTCCTCGCGGGACGCACGCTCGCGGACGCCGTCCGCAACGTGCTCGTCGTCGTGCTCATGGCCGCGGTCGGCTTCGCGGTCGGCTTCCGGGTGCACACCAACGCGGTCGCCTTCCTCGGCGCGCTGGCCCTGCTCGTGCTGTTCGGGTACGCGCTGTCGTGGGTGTTCGCGGCCGTCGGCCTCGCGGTGGGCGACCCCGAGACCGCGCAGGCCGCCGCCTTCCCGCTCATGGCGCCACTCGTCTTCGCCTCGTCGGCGTTCGTCCCGGTCGCGACGATGCCGGGTTGGCTCCAGGCCTTCGCAAGGAACCAGCCTCTGTCGGTGGTCGTGTCGGCGTCTCGCGCCCTCGTGCTCGGGGGTCCGACCGCGACCCACGTGCTCCAGGCGCTCGCATGGTGCGCGGCGATCCTGGCGGTGGCCGCACCGCTCGCGGTGCGTCGCTACCGGCGTGCGGCGTAGCGGTCGGTGTCCCCTCGGCGAGCGACCTAAGCTCGGTCGAAACCGATGCGGAGCAGGGAGTCCGAGGCCCACGTGAACCCCGAGGTGACGGACCCGGCGACGCTGGTCTTCTCGCAGGCCGGTGCCGATGCGCCCCACGAGGCCTACCGGCGGCTGCATGACCGCTGTCCCGTGGCCCGGTCGGAGTTCGGCGGCGCGCCCGCGGTCTACCTCTCCCGCTACGACGACGTCCTCTGGGCACTGCGGCACCCCGAGATCTTCTCGTCCGACGTCGAAGCCCTCTCGATCGGCCAGGAACAGCCGCTCATCCCGCTACAGGTCGACCCGCCCGAGCACACCAGGTACCGACGGCTCCTCAACCCCGAGTTCGTCCCGCGCAAGATCGCAGAGCTCGAAGCCGACGTGCGCGTGCTGGTCAACGGGATCATCGACACGTTCGCCGACCGCGGCCACTGTGACTTCCACGACGAGTTCGCCACGCCGCTGCCGTCCACGATCTTCCTGCGCCTCATGGGCCTGCCCCAGGCGGACCTGCCGATGTTCCTGCAATGGCGGGACGACATCGTGCGCCCCGACGTCGCGCCGGACGACTTCGACGGGGCGGAGCGGGTCCGCGCCGCGGCCGGCCAGGCGATCAACGCGTACTTCGAGCGCTCGATCGAGGATCGGGGGCGCACACCGGACGCCGGGCTCCTCAGCCGCCTCGTGCAGTCCGAGATCGACGGCGTGCACCTCACTCGACGGGAGCTGCTCGGCATCTCCCACCTGATGCTCCTCGGCGGCCTCGACACCGTCACCGCGACCCTCGACTGCATGGTGGCCAACCTCGCACGCCATCCGGAGCGGCGGCGCCGACTCGTCGAAGCGCCGTCGCTCGTGCCCGCGGCCGTCGAGGAGCTGTTGCGACGCGAGAGCCCGGTCATGGTCGTCCTCCGCATCCTCACGCGCGACATCAGCGTCGGCGGGGTCGAGCTGCGCGCGGGCGACCACGTCACGCTCGTGATCGGCGCGGCGAACGCCGACGCGCGCGAGTTCCCCGACGGCGAAGTCGTCGACATCGATCGAGAGCCGAACCGTCACCTCGCCTTCGGTGCGGGCAACCACTTGTGCCTCGGCGCCCACCTCGCACGTCTCGAGCTCCGCGTCGCGCTCGAAGAGCTGCACCGGCGCATCCCCGACTACCGCATCGCCGACGACACGGAGATCCACTACTCCCCGGGCATTCGCCAGGCCGACCACCTGCCGCTCGTGTTCGAGCCCGCCCGGCGAGAGGTCGCGGTCGCCCGTCAGGAAGGCTGAACTGCCCCAACTCGACCGGCGGTCCGCCGCCGGGTCTTGCCGCGATTTGCGGTCTTGACGAACGGGTCGGTTGAGGCGAGGCTGCAGTCGCGGCACGAGGGGGCCGCGAGGGGGGCGAGAGGGGATGTCCGCGGGCGGGACGCTGTCGCGACGCCGGCAGCGGTTGGGGGCACTTACGACCGTCGTCGTCCTGATCGCGCTCACGGCGCCGAGCGCGACGGACGCTGCCGCACCGAGCCTGCAGTTGAGCCGCGTCATCCACACCAACCCCTTCACAGGCACGTCGGTGCGCTTGCACGACGGTGAGGGCAGCGCCTACGTGCCGAGCGACGACTCGCTCTGGCTCGCCGACGACAACGGCAGCGAGGTGGTCGAGGTGAATCGGGCGACCGGCGCGCTCAAAAAGGTGATCTCCGAAAGCGAGTTCTCGGCTGCGCCTCGATTCGGTGGCGGCGGCACCGCCGGCAGCAACCGGGACGGCGACCTCGAGAGCATGGCGTACGACCCCGTCAACGACCTGCTGTACGCGTTCTCGGGGAAGTGCTGCGACTCCTCGGCGCTGCCGACCGCTTTCCGTCTCACACGCGGGAGCGACCACAAGTTCCACGTCGAGTCCTACCAGCCGCTGCCGTCGGGCAGCGACTTCACCGCTGCGGGCTTGCGCGCGAGCGACGGCAAGCTCTACGTCGGTGTGGGCAGCAACCTCCGCCAGTACACCTACTCGACCAACGTGGTCGGCTCGACCTTCCAGGTCTCCGGACTGAGCGGAATCCTCGGGATGAGCTTCTCGGACGACAGCGCGGATCTCTACGTCGTCAACGGCTCCCAGAAGCTCTACCGAGTCAATTGGGCCACGCTGACGATCGTCTCCGGCTGGGTGTTCGACCTCACGCCGTTCGGTGTGCGCGACAGCCGCGCGGTCGAGCGCGTCGGCAATCAGTTCTTCGTGCTCGACGGTTACGACGCGCGATCGTCGAATGATCCCCTCAAGTACGCGGTCTTCGTCCTCGACATGTCTGGAAGCGCCGACGCGACGCCCCCCGACACCACCATCGACTCGGGCCCATCCGGCTCCGTGAGCAGCACCTCGGCCACCTTCACCTTCTCGGCCACCGAACCGGGCTCGACCTTCCGGTGTCGCCTCGACGGGTCCTCGTTCGCCAGTTGCACGTCGCCGAAGAGCTACTCGAACCTGAGCTCCGCCTCACACACCTTCGAGGTGGCCGCCACCGATACCGCCGGCAACACCGACCTGAGCCCGGCCGTGCGGACCTGGACCGTGAGCGAGCACCCGCCGGTGGCGAACGCCCAGTCGGTGTCCGTCAACACAGGGTCCACCGCCACGGTGACCCTCACCGGCTCCGATCCCGACAGCGACCCGCTGCGCTTCAAGGTCACCTCGCTGCCCGCCAGCGGCAAGCTCTACGACGGCACGGGCACCGGTGGCCACGTCATCGCCGCGAGCGAGCTGCCCTACGCGCTGACGGGCGCGGGCAACACCACCACGTATCAGCCCAACGCCGGCTACTCCGGGCCCGACGCGTTCCAGTTCAAGGCCAACGACGGTCGGTTCGACTCCTCCGCCGCGGCGACGGTGTCGATCACGGTCAACCACGTGAACCAGGCGCCGGTGGCCA
>Ga0066709_100001284_pt1 | contig 16237 bp, 13 predicted proteins | sample GraSoiAngelo_158_FD_79665 | JGI IMG/M metagenome (GOLD analysis project Ga0066709, IMG submission 79665) | Grasslands soil microbial communities from the Angelo Coastal Reserve, California, USA - 14_1009_16_30cm | ecosystem: Environmental > Terrestrial > Soil > Grasslands | place: USA...
ATTGCGAGATCTATGATCGGCCAAGGCTAGCGCCGCGCCTATGAACGGTAAATAAAAATGAGAGAAAAAAAATACCTGAATTCAGTATCGGGTCTTTACCCTAGCGCTCTGCGAGCCGGTTCAGTTCGGGGAAGAAAGTTGGAAACGATACGCCGGCGCAATCCGCGTCGCGAATCACCGTGCTTCCCTCGGCCGCCAGGCCGGCTACGGCAAACGCCATGGCGATGCGGTGATCCCCGCGCGGATCGATCTCCGCTCCGCGCAATTTTCCGGCGCGACGACCTTGCACTTTCAATCCGTCCGGCCGCTCTTCCACGGACGCGCCCATTCGGTGCAGATTCTCCGCGAGCGCGGCGATTCGGTCACTCTCTTTCACTCGCAGCTCCGCCGCATCGCGAATTTCAATTCCCTCTTCCGTATACGGGCCCAGCGCGGCGAGCATCGGCAACTCGTCAATCATCAGGGGAATCTGTTCACCCGCGACCACACCACCTTTCAGTGAGGCTCCCTTCACTGCCAGGTCGCCGACGATTTCTCCATGGGCGCTCTTGAGCCCGAGGATTTGAATGGAGGCACCCATGGAAGCAAATACGTCCAGAATCGCTGTCCTCGTCGGATTCAATCCCACATTGTGAATCAGCACGTTCGAATCGGGGAAGAATGACGCTGCAGCGATAAAAAATACCGCCGAAGAAAGATCACCGGGCACATCGAGCGATTTGGCGACCAGCTTTCCGGTGCCATTTGCGCCGCCGAGTCCGTGAATCCGAATCGTTCGCCCGTCTTTTAGGATGGCGGCCCCAAATTCTTCCAGGGCCAACTCGGTGTGATCTCGGGTTCGTGCAGGCTCCGTCACCCGCGTCACGCCATCGGCAAACAGTCCCGCAAGCAAAACCGCGGATTTTACCTGCGCGCTGGCCATGGGCATTTCGTAATCGATGGCTTTGAGCTGGGTTCCTCGAATTTCCAGCGGGGCAAAATTATCGTCACGCGCGCGGATGTCCGCGCCCATTTCCCGCAACGGCCCGATTACGCGTTTCATGGGCCGTTTCTGCAGCGAGCCGTCTCCTGTGAGCTCCGAGGAAAATTTCTGCCCGGCCAAAATTCCGGACAACAATCGCATGGTCGTCCCGGAATTTCCGGCGTCGAGCGCGCGCCAAGGGCTCTTCAAGCCGCGCAGCCCGCAGCCGGTCACTCGAACCGTATCCTTGTCGGTTTTGACTTGGCCGCCGAGCGCGCTCATGCACGCCAGCGTGCTGTGGCAATCCGCAGCCGCGGAAAAATGCCGCAGTTCGCTGGTACCTTCCGCCAGGGCCGCGAGCATCGCATATCGATGGGAGACGGATTTATCGCCCGGCAGGTCCAGTCCGCCGACCAGGTGCTTCGCGGGTTGAATGGTCTCTTTTTTCACGGGAAGATTTTAGCACGCTGCCTATTCTCGTTTCGCGCTCCGCAAGTTCACCCCAAATCTGCAGCGTCTTTCTTTACCTCCTTACCTTTCTCACTCTCCTTTACTTCCCTACTCCTGTACTAGCGGCCAGTTTTTCACGAGGCACTCCCTGTACCACAGGCTGAAATCTCACGGCTTCGCGATGCGTATTATTAAAAGGAGGAGAATTTTGATGTCAGCCCGCCGCACGTTCATCCATCTCGCCGCCAAAGCCGGAATCTTATTCGGCGCACTCTTTCTCGTAAGCGTCCTTCTTGCCTCCATTCCCGGCCATCGCGCGCCCGCGGTGTCCGTGCAGGGCGCCAAGCAATCGTCCAGCTCGCAGTCACAGGAATCGCAGCCCATGGACCATAGCAAAATGTCCGGCATGGAGATGGACGATGCCAAGGTCAACGAAGCTCACGCCGTTCACGATATGACGCCCGGGCATATGGACGCGCATAGTCTTCACATGCACATGACGGAAATGCGCCGGCAAACGCCAGCAGATGCTACGCGGGCCAACGAAATCGTCAAGCAGCTTCGCTCCGGAATCGAGAAATACAAGGACTACCGCGCCGCCGTGAAAGACGGTTACAAAATCTTTCTGCCGAATCTGCCACAGCCCGAGTACCACTTTACGAATTACTTGAACGGCTTCCTCGAAGCCTTCTCTTTCGATCCGGCACGCCCGACTTCCCTGCTGTACAAGAAAACTTCAGACGGTTACGAGCTTGTTGGCGCCATGTACACCATGCCCAAGCGCGCGACCGAAGAGCAGCTCAACACGCGCGTGCCGCTCAGCATGGCCATGTGGCATCTGCACACCAATCTTTGCATGCCGCAAAAAGCGCAGTTTCGCAACGCCGACTGGAACAAGTTTGGGCTTAGGGGTGCCATCGCCACGCAAGAAGCGTGCGACGCTGCGAATGGCCGCTTCCAGCCCGTCATCTTCGGCTGGATGGTCCACGTCTACCCGTACGAAGACTCGCTCGACAAGGTCTTTGCCATGCACCATCGCGAGTAAGAAGGCCGCCATCGTGCCGAAGATAGTCGAGGTGTTGGAATCTCTTGCCCAGCTCAATGAAAATGCGGCGCGATTCTAGGACGTCCTGCTAGCGCTTTCGACTTGGCGTCCTCGGCGGGTTGGACGCGTCAAGTCATCTAAGAATGTAACCCTAGCGTTGGATTGCTTCTCGATACCGCACCGCGTATTATGGATGGCTAATGGTCATGGTTCGGTGTCAGCTGTTAGACTGTCGTCGCTCTATCCTAGGCGCCCTCCTCGCCCTCACGGCTGCCATCTGCCTCCCGGCTCGGCTCGCGGGCGCTCCGCAGTCCACCGAACTCCTTCCGCTGAGCCAGGTGCGTCCCGGCATGCAGGGTTATGCCTACACCATCTTCGAGGGCGACCAAGTCGAAAAATTTGACCTCGAAGTCATCGGCGTGCTGGAGAATTTTCTCGGTCCTAAGCAAGCCATCATCCTTGTCCAGCTCAAAGGTCCCAAAGTGGAGCACACCGGCGTGGTGGCAGGTATGAGCGGCAGCCCTGTCTATCTGGATGGCAAACTGGCGGGCGCTCTCTCTCTGAAACTCGGAATATTCACCAAGGAGGCCATCGCCGGCGTTACACCCATAGCCGATATGCTGAATCCTCCTTCGCAAGGCTCTTCGGCGCAAGCTGATGTTCAACAATTTTCCTTGCCCGCCGAATCCACCGTCCGCACCGGCCTGCCGTTCGGCTCCTCGCTTGAGCCCATTGAGACTCCGCTGGTTTTCTCTGGTTTTCGGCCCGCCGCGATTCAGCAATTCTCGAATCAGCTTCAGGCTTATGGCTTCGTCGCGGCGCAAGGCGGCACAGCGGCAGCGCGTCCGGAGGACGCGCATCTCGTTCCGGGCGACATGGCTGGTATGGTTCTAGTCCAGGGAGACGCCTCCATCAATTCCGCGTGCACCGTCACCGCGGTCGAAGCCGACCGCGTCTATCTCTGTGGCCACCCTCTTATGAACCTCGGCAACGTCTCGATTCCCATGGCCCGCAGCCGTGTCGTCACCACACTTTCCTCCAATCTCGCTTCGACAAAGATCGTCAATGTCGGCGGTGCCATCGGCACGATCACCGGCGATCATCTCACTGCTGTCACAGGCAAACTCGGCGCTCCTCCCGCCATGATCCCTCTCGATCTCACGCTGCTCGTCCCCGGCGACGATTCTTCGAGGGGTGCTGTCAGAGAAAAGAAACTGCACTTCGAACTCATCAATCATCCGAAGTTCACTCCGCTTCTCGTGGCCATTACTACCTTTAGCGGCCTTACCCAAAATTCGCTATACGGCGAGGGCACCACATTGCATCTTTCCGGCGAGATTCGTCTGCAAGGTCATACGCCGGTCAAAATCGAAAACACTTTCGCTCCGGGCGATACTCTTTCTCCCGATGGCCTCCCTATCGCCATGACGATCCAAAATGTTTTCACGCGCCTTTTCGTCAATACTTTCGAACCTGCCAAGGTGGACCACATCATCCTCCGAGTCGAAAGCATTCCGGGCCGAAAATCATTCGCCATTGAAAGCGCGTGGCTGGAAAAGGGCGAAGCTGCTCCCGGCGAAACTCTTCGCGTCCGCGTGCTGCTACGTCCGTATCGCGGCCCTTCCCGCGTGGAAGAAACCACCGTTCGCGTCCCGGAACAGGTGGCGCGCGGTACTATGCTCCGCGTCCTTATCAGCGACGCCGATTTGCTGAATCGCGCCTCCCGCGGCTTTGCGTTTGCCGGCGCCGGCAGCGGGCCAACCGGCCTGGATCAACTCATCGCTCTGTTGAATCGCGAGCGCAGGAACGACCGTCTTTACGTTGGACTCTTCGCTCCGGTCCCGACGCTTCTCTGGGACGACAAGGAACTGCCGAACATCCCGCTCTCGCAAATCAACGTCGTCGACGGCCGTCCTGCTCCGGGCAGCGTCCAGGTGCTGCGCGAATCGCTGGCCAGCGAAGCTTCCATCCCGCTCGGGGGCCCCGTCTCCGGTGTCATCTCTCTTAATCTCCAAATCCGGTGATCACTAATATGAGCAGCTCGCCGAAAAGCTCAATTCAACTGTCTCAACCACATCTGCTAAACGGGCAATTAAGGAGCAATTGCCGCCCTGAGGGGCCAGTCTTATCGGCTTCGAAGGATCTCAACTCCGCGCACCGCGATCACTCATCCGTTAAATTTCAACGCTCCGTTGCGCGTATCTTTTGTTTCTCCTTACTTCTTTGCTTCCTCACTTCGTTACCTGTTCTTGCCGAGCACACCCGCCGCTGGCGCCAGTCCACATACGAAGAATTTCTCAAAGGCACCGCGCACGGTGTGGCTGTGCGCAGTGACGGCCGCCTCGAACTCGCGCCCAAAGTCACCTTGCTTGCCGACGCAGATGCATCTTACCTTTGGTCCGTCCGGCTCGATCCAAAAGGCGCGCTCTACGCAGCCGGCGGCTCGCCTGCCAAAGTGTTTCGCTTCGACTCGAACGGCAAACCTGTCGTCGTTTTCGATTCCACTGATCTCTCCGCGCAAGCCATCGCCTTTGACTCCAAAGGTGCTCTTTATGTCGGCACTTCTCCCGACGGCAAGGTTTACCGGGTCTCTGCTTCCGGCGAGAAATCCGTTTTCTTCGAACCCAAAACCAAATACATCTGGGACCTCGCTTTTTCGCCCGACGGAACTCTTTATGTCGCCACCGGCGACAAAGGACAGGTCTTCGCTGTCGCGTCCGACGGCAGAGGCGAGCTTTTCTACTCCAGCGACGAAGCTCACGTTCGCGTTCTGGCTTTCGATTCAAAAGGAAATCTCATCGCCGGCACCGAACCCAGCGGCCGCATTCTTCGCATCTCCCGGAGTTCCTCGAAAACATCCGCCAAGGACTCCAAGGATGCTGCCGCAGCGAAAGCGGAAGGCTTCGTTCTCCATGAAACTTCCAAGCGCGAAGTCACCTCCCTCGCCGTGGCCTCCGACGGCACCATTTACGTCTCCGCGATTGGTGAGAAGCCACGGTTTGGGCAAGCTCCCAGCGCCATCGTCTCCACCGCACAAGGCACCACAACCATTACGCCCGGCGGCCCGGTGAGTCCCGGCCAGACTCCTCCGCAGCAACCTTTCGTCCCCTTTCCTCCTCTTCTCTCTAGCAGCATCTACCGCATCAGTGCCGATGGCGCCCCGGAAGAGCTTTGGTCTTCGCGAGAAGATGTCGTCTACGCCCTTGGACTCGCTTCTGATGGTCGCCTCCTGGCGGGGACCGGCAATAGCGGCACTCTCCTCGCCGTCGATGGTCACGGGGTCTTCGCCCACCTCGCCAAGTCCGGTTCCGCGCAAATCACGGGCATCGCCCGCAATTCCTCCGGCAAAGTTTTCCTGTGCACGGCGAATCCTGGAAAAGTGTTTTCGGTCGGCCCCGAATACGAAGCCGAAGGCACGTTCGAATCCCGCTCCTTCGATGCGCAACTTTTCTCGCAGTGGGGCCGCCTGGAGTGGTTGAGCCTTCCGCCGTCTGCCTCCGTCAAGTCTTCAGCCAATGCGAAGGAACCGCGCCTTGAATTTTTTGTACGCTCGGGAAATACCGAAGACCCTGGCGGCGAGTGGTCCCGCTGGTACGGCCCCTATGCGAAATCGGGCAGTGCCACGGAAGGGCCATCGGCACGGTTCGTTCAGTGGAAGGCCGTCATCCACGACGGACGCCCGGGGGACGGCATTGATTGGGTTAGCCTGGCGTACCTGCCTCGTAACGTGGCGCCGGTCATTGACGGAATCGCGCTGCAGGATCCTGGAGTGCGGGCGCAGAGCCAGGTCGGCATGTCGTCGGGCCAGCCGACGACGGTGATGCTCAAGATGCCGCCGTCGCCAAACATTGCCGGCGTTGTGATCACCCAGAGCAGCACGCCGCCGCGGTTCGAACAGCCGCCGCAAGGCACGCTGCAGAAGGGTTATCAATCCGTTGTGTGGACCGTGCACGACGAAAACGATGACGAAATGCGCTACTCGGTTTACTTTCGCGGTGAAAACGAACACGAATGGAAATTGTTTAAGGAAAACCTCGAGCAGAAATTCTATTCCTGGGATACGGCCACGCTGCCGGATGGAGCCTACTACCTGAAAATCGTCGCCACCGACGCGCCGTCGAATCCCCCCGCCCTGGCGCTCAAGACGGAACGCGAAAGCGAGCGCTTCGAGGTGGACAATACTGCGCCAGTAGTGAAAATCATGGGGACTATTTCGGATTCCCCGATGCCGAACGGCAAGCTCACGATAGTCCAGTTCACCGCGCAGGATGCGGGGACCAGCACCGAGCGGGCGCAGTACAGTGTCGACGGTGGTGATTGGATCCTGGTTGCCCCAACCAGCCGCATCAGCGATGCGCCCGAAGAACGTTACGAGATCTCCCTCAGCGGACTTGGCCCTGGCGAACACGTGATTTCCGTGCGCGCCTACGACCGGTTCGAAAATGTCGGCAGCGCGAAAACCATCATCACGGTTCCGGCCGCAAAACCCTAGCCTCGACCTTACGCAAGATTCTGTCGCTTGAGCGAAGCGGTCCTTTTGCGCTACGGATGGAGTAAGAATCTCGTCTGGACACGTTCCCCGGCTTTCAAGTGGAGGCTGCTCTGCACCTCAGTTACGGGAAGCCCCAGCATCGGAGCGCGCTCGAAGTCCTGTCGGTGTTTTGGCTGATTACTGAAAACTGAAGACTACCCAACGGCCCTTCAGCTCACCCAGCGGTCTTGGGCAGGGATGGTTTGGAATTTCTCGATTTCGGCGCCGAAGCCGATGCGCCCATCCCCGTAGGGTTCGTTGCGGACATGGACGACGCGTGCGGCGCAGCGCATCTCCTGGGCGCAATTCCCGGTCACTTCCGCGGGCATGCGCAGGGTCGCTTCAATCGGCATGCCAACCTGCAGGGGAGCCGATGAAGCGAAGAAAAATCCGCCACGCGAGACGTTCAGAGCTTCCGTAAAATGCTCGGTCTTATCCGAAGCTACCCCCAGGGCACGGAAGTGCAGGGGTGTCCGAAGGTTGAGACGCGTCAGTTGTCGACGTTCAGCTACTTTCATGTTGTCCTCCCAGCGCGAGGAAGGGTCTGTCGCGGACTCTCGCGAATTTAGTTGAGGGGACTTCCAGCGTAACAGAGTCAGCCGGGCGGTCAAGTATCAAACATGGCATGGCCAAGAAGTACCAGTACCGGCACCCGGGCGGACCTAGCCGATCCCAACATGTCCATAATGCCTCTTTAACAGCGGCAAAGAACACGTTAACGTGAAGAACTGGCAAGTGTCTCAGAGCCAAAGCGAAGTTCATGCACAGCGCTCCATCCATCGAATCTGCGCACTACCAGTCACCAAGTTGGGAGGACCTCCTCGCGGCGCATGCGCGTATCGCCCCCAGGGTCCACCGCACGCCGGTCCTGACGTCCGCATCCTTGAACGCCATGACCGGGGCAGAGCTCTTCTTCAAGTGCGAAAACCTGCAGAAGACCGGCTCGTTCAAAATTCGCGGGGCGGCGAACGCCATCCTCTCCCTGACAGAGAAAGAAGCGGGGCGAGGGATCGTCACGCAATCGAGCGGCAATCATGGCGCAGCGGTGGCTTGCGCGGCGGCGTGGCGTGGAATCGCTGCATGGATCGTCATGCCGAAGAATGCAGCCGCCGTGAAAGCCAAAGCCATCGAGGGCTACGGCGGAAAAATTGTTTTCTGCAAGCCGACGGTGACAGCGCGGAAGGCCACTTGCGACCGTGTCCAGGCAGAAACAGGAGCGCATTTGGTTCACCCCTACGACGACGACCGCATCATCGCCGGACAGGCCACCGCAGCGAAGGAACTGCTTGAAGAAGTTGGGGACTTGGACGCGGTATTCGCCCCCGTGAGCGGCGGCGGACTGCTCAGCGGCACGTGTCTTGGCGCCAAGGGGATTCGCGCGGACGTGCACGTATTTGGGTGCGAACCGGAGCGCGCGGATGACGCCTACCGGTCCCTGACCAGCGGGACGCTGCAATCGCTGGAGTCAAGCGACACGATTGCTGATGGCTTGCGCGCATCGCTGGCGCCGCGAACGTTCGCAATCCTGCGGCGTCATGTGGAACGCATCCTTCTAGTAAGCGAGGAAGAGATCATTTCGGCCGCACGGCTCGTCTGGGAGCGCATGAAAATCATCATTGAGCCATCGAGTGCCGTGGCCATTGCTCCATTACTGAAGGCAGGAGTCGTGGCGTCGCTGAATCTGCCGAAACGCGCCGACGGAGACGCTCCGAAGCTAGGTGTGATCTTCTCCGGCGGGAACGTGGATCTTTCTTTCCTGCCGTGGAAGTGACGCAAGTCGACAGTCACCCACCTCCCCCTCCAGCCAACTACGGATCCGTGCTAAATCCCTGCACTGTTTGTGCAAAGAAATAGGCACATTGTGCAAGGTCCCATCCTGACGGAAGCTTTCTTGAAGAAACAACAGGACTTAGCTTATCGGAAGTTTGGGCCACAGCATGCTTCCATGGACTGCGGAAGGAATGGGTAACGGATGATGAATAGCAAAGAGCGAGTAGCGGAGGACCGGGCCGCAGTGCTTCTGGGACTCCCGATGACGGAAATCCGGCGCTTTTCGCTTATATCTGGCCTAGGACACATCGAAAATGGTGACCGAGGTGAACAAGTGGTTTTCACGTACGAAGAGTTGCAAAGACTCTGCCTGCTAGCCGCACAGTCTTCGAAGTAGTCGCCAAGCCTTTTAGACAGCTTGCCTAGTCACCTCCTCATTCCCCCCCCCGGCCCCGGGTGCCTCCCCACAGACACCCGGGGCTTTCTTCTTCCATGGCCCGAATTCCGAAGTTGAGATTGACGAAACGCGGTCTTCCCTAGTACCGGCCTTGCTCAGCCAGGATTTTACTTCCTCCGCCACGGAGAACAGGGTTGCGGCGAGACATGGCAAAACGGGCGTCTAACTGCTAGGCTGAGCTTCGAGGGTGCCGATCCGGGAACGAGACTTCGCGAAACCTCGAACGTAAAGGTCCGTGTAACGGTCCATTCCGAGAAGGGCCATCTGCGTGGCATGGACCAGCCCGTGGATGAGCGTTCGAAGTGCGATTTCGTCATGAAAATAAGGCTGGACGGCAGTTCGCCATCCCAGGTCAGCGGGATCCATTGCGACTCGACTTACTCCCCTGGACAGCCGGACTGCACTCCTGGAGCTACCTACGGTCAACGCGGTGATTGATTCGTGCCGTCGAATTCCATGGGCGGAGACGACAACGCCATCAGGTGGCTAGTGGTCCTCGCCGGAAGATGTACTTCCGGCGTCAGACTCTTCTTTTTTCCGAACCGGCGTTCGAATAGTCGTCGAAATGGACCTGGAGAAAAAAGGCGAAGCCAGACTGGAGCGGCTGATCCAGTTTTTCCGTCTGTTCGTCCCCGAGCTTGCCATTCGATTTCACCTTCATTGCCAGCCTGTCTCCGGGGTTGGGCTTCTCCGCTTCGATTTCGATGTAGCCATCGACATGAGCGGGAACATCAATCGTCCAAGAACGAGTGCCAGCAGCGATCTTGTCGTACGTCTCGAGCGTCTGTTTTTCGCCCGCGGGTTTATCGTGCTGCGAGAAGCTAACGCGCATGGTCGCTGCGGAGGTGCTCTCGACCTCGATCTCGAGGGTGTGGCCGCCGCTCCAGACCTTGTCAGGAATACGGCTTGAAGATTGCGTATGCGAATCACCGCGGTGAATGGTCCACCACGTCAATGTGATAGCCATGCCGAGCACGGCGAAGCCTGCACGAATAGCCAGTCTTTTCATTGCGGATTCTTCGCAAGAACAAAAAGAGCTTTCTAATAGTGTAGGGGGGAATTCAGAGGGAGGAATACGCGGTCCAATGGATTCTGAGGTGTCGATAAAACCGCAAGGGCGGACGTCGCTGAGAAAAGCAGCAGCGAAAGCATAAAGGCGCGGCGCCTTCCGCGAGCTCAAGGCCAAGCAGTGGTGGCCACACCACAAAGTATTACTTTTCCCTGAGCTTCAACTTGCCGGCGGCTTTGTTGTCCTCGAGGAACGTGCGAAGTTGCGGCGTTGCTTCGAGCAGCCGAATCCATTGTTCGTAGTACAGAGTGACGGGAAAGCGCCCGAGGCCGTAGACGCTCACGCCCCCCTTTTCGCCGACACGAAATTCGAGCGAGCCGGTGCGGCGTCCTCCTCCCTGTTTCTCCAATTCCGCGAGCTTTGCTTTGAGTTCTTCGTAAGTTGGCTCGGCCATGGCGTCTCCTATAGGGGATGGATTAGAGGCAGGATTATACAATGCGTTTCGATTTGGCGGGGTGCGAGCTATACTCTGCCCGCGATTTCGCCTAAACGGTGGTGCATGCCTGAAGAACAAACGGGGATCGTCGATTGGATGAACCTGCCGCACGGCGCGGCTGAGGTGTCTCTGTGGGTGGGCCTCCACGACGCGCAAATTGTGTCGATTGACTCCAACCTGCTGGAGCGTACGGTTACTCTTCATCTGGAAAGCGATCACTTGCTTGCGTTCCACAAACTGCCACTGGATATGCAGTTTCTCCTGCGGCTGGAGGGAGTGCAATCGGCGCGCGTAGTTCACTATGCGGTCTGGCCGGGAGAGTTTTCGGTTCCCGCTGGGACCGCGCGCGAAGAAGAAGCACGATTGATCGCCGAATACCAATCCAAGTGCCGTGAGGAATCGTTAAGTTGGAGCGAATTGGAGAGTGCGGTCACGACGGAATGTAAGCAGGTGATCGATATCGTGAATGCGACGCTGGCTACGTCCGCGGACAATTCCGTGGCGCTGCGAATCAGCGGGCTTCTGAACTACACGTCATACCGTGAACTATTTCTGCGCGCGGAGCGGTTCACGCTTTCGAGAGGCGATGGGAAGGAATTGGGAATTGCAGGACTCCTCAAGATGGGAGAGGCGTACTGGGAGGCGTTCGAACGGCAGAAAACAAAGGATGGACGCTCGACCTGAAATCAGGAGTGACGCTAAGGGACATCCCTCTCGATTTTCCCCGAACATGAAACCCAGGAACTGGCAGAGAGTTTCGCGATGCCACGCCGATAGCAAATTCGACAAACTCCACATGACCTGGGCATCCCGAACCGGAAGCGATGCCATCCAACTGGTCCAACTGCGGAGAGGTCCCGAGGATTCGCAAGAATTCCAGGTCGGGGAGGGAAGATCATGTTGCGCCACCCAGCAAAATTGAGGAGCATTGGTTCAATTTCCCGAAGCACGGGTGCACTTGCCCTAGCAGTCTGCCTCAGCGCAGGCGCCTATGCGCAGGAGCCCCCAGGCCAGCAGCAAGGCGAGCAGCAGCAAGCGCAAGATGCACAGCCTAAGCCAACTTACGCCCCGCAAGACGCGGACAAACCACCCTATTCGCAGGACCGGCCAGCACCAGCGGCACCTAGCGGGCAAGTCCAACCCGTTCCCGGGACCCTGACCGTGCCTGCCGGAACGATCCTGCTCATCCGCATCAATGAATATCTTTCAAGCGACCGCAACCAGATTGGCGACCACTTCACGGCCGTGCTGGAAAACCCGATTGTGGTAAATGGCTGGGTGGTGGCCCGGCGAGGCCAAGTGCTGGTGGGGCAGGTCAAAGAAGCGCGGAAAGCCGGCCGAATCAAGGGCACCTCGGAGTTGGGAGTCGAATTAACGGACATGACCGTGGTGGATGGCCGCCAAGTGCCGATTCTTACCGAGCTATGGAAAGGCTCGGGCGGGACATCGCGCGGACAGGACGCGTCAACAATTGGCACCACCACAGGGCTTGGCGCGTTGATCGGGGCAGCGGCAGACTGGGGCACCGGTGCAGCGATCGGCGCGGGAGCAGGCGCGGCAGCGGGAATTGGCGCGGTACTCCTAACGCGAGGGCGTCCCACGATACTCGAGCCGGAGGAGCACTTGAGCTTCCGGCTGGTCGATCCCGTCAGGATTGACACGACGCAAAGCCAGCAGGCCTTCTTGCCCGTCACGCAGAAGGATTTTGACGGCTCAAGATTGGAACGTAGGGGGCCACGGCATGTGGCTGGAGGCTATCCTGGCCCGGTGTTTTATCCGTGCGGTTACTACGCTCCCTGCTACGCCTATCCGGCTTTCGTGGGATTTTATGATGGCTGGGGCCCAGGTTTCTATGGCCGCCTTGGTTTTCGTCACTGAGTCTCGTGAAATGACTCGAAGCGAAAACGGAAATGGCAAGAGCGTCCTCTTATAGTTTGTTCCGAAAAACCGGAACGCCCGCATCGCTTCTGGTGGAATAAAAGTGGCACTGGAGCGGTTGGGATTGGGTAAAGGGACAGTTTCTGCGGAGGTGGGCGCCGCGAAGAAGCACGTCGAGGCACGGCGCTCACCAAAAAACCGCTGAAGCATCCTACGGAATTCTGGGTGCGTCAGAAGGGCTGCGGGCGCGAGTGGGTGATGCTCCAGTTCGAGGACATGTCTCTGAGCGCACGTCGCAGGCAAGGTACTAGAGAGTCTTTTCATCGCCTGTGATAACCTTTACGCGTTCAACAGTGAATCATTTCCGGTCCATGCCCCAGTCCGCGAGAAGCCATTTGTGGAAGTAGTTTCTCTGTCCGAATGGCCACGCCTTCAGGCCGGACGCGTGTAGTTAGAATCGGATTCAAATCTGCAGCGTGGACGGATTATGAAACTCCAATCTCTGATTCTTCGCAATTCTCTTTTCGTTCTTACTTTAATTCTGGCGCTCCCGGGGTTTCGCGCCGCAGCGCAAACCAAGCCGGATAGTGCAAGCGCTAAAGAGAAACAATCTAGGACCCACCAGGGATTTCGGCCATTGCCCCGAAACGATGCAGGCTTGGAGAAGGCTCAAGAAGGGCCCGAGTTCCTTCGACACAGGCAAGATTGGTTCTTTAAGCCGCGGGCTTTTCCCCTGGGCTTCATCCCGCAGGGAGCGCGTGAACGCGCTTTGCAGCAGAAGAAACAGATGTATGAACGCGAGGGACGCTTGAGTCTCTTCGCGGCCCCAAGCGAAACCGGCTTCGTTACTCCCCCCACTGGGGCGACATCAGCCTGGTTTCCCATTGGGCCGCAAGCCACCAGCACGACTTTTTTCGCGCCATTCACCTCGGGGCGGGTGACCGCTCTTGTTGTTAATCCGAACAACGCCAACAATGTCTATCTTGGGGGAGCCGATGGCGGCCTGTGGATGTCCTCTGACGCTGGTACCACTTGGACAGCAATCACGGATTTCCCGCTCAACAGCCCGACCGCGACGATCGCCGTTGGCGCGCTTGCAGTGGACCCAACTTCATGCAGTGCGACGATCTGCACAACAGTGTATGTCGGGACTGGTGAAGACAATTTCGCGGCTGAAAACGTTTACGGTGAAGGCGTTTTGAAATGCACCGTTACGTCCGGCACACCACCCACGGCGACTTGTACGCAAGATAGCACTTTCCATGCGGTGAGTCCTCTCTCTTCATTTCGAGGCGGCCCTTCGATTGGCGCGCTGGCGGTCAATCGTGCGGCAGGCAAGAGCAATATCCTGTTGGCCGGTGTTCGCGGTGTCGGTGGGACTTCTATTCCGCCGGGAATCTGGTGCTCGTCTGATAGCGGTGTAACTTGGTCGCGCGTACTGCCGACAAGCGTGTCCGCCAGCGATCCAGGAACTGATGTTGCTTTCGCCAGTGATGGAACGGCGTGGGTAGCTCTCGGAAATCCGTTTGGAGACGCGACAAACAATGGCATTTACAAATCCTCTGCCATTGTCTCTTCTTGCACCATCGCTTTCACGAAGCAGACTCTCCCCGCGGCTTTGACCACCAACATTGGCCGGATCACTCTGGCCCTCTCTCCTTCGAGTGACGCAACACTCTATACAGCTATTGCCGACAGTAGCACCACATCTTCGAATCTTCTAGGAGTTGCAAAGACCACGAACGCGACGGCTGGCACTCCGACTTGGACGCAACTCACCGGTGACACGCGCCTTTCAACAAGTGGAATCTGCAATGCACAGTGCTTCTATGACATCCCGATGGCCGTGAGCCCCGCCAGCGCTAGCGATGTCTTTTTAGGCGGCGCAGCGGGAAATGGCACTTTGATCCGCTCGACTGACGGCGGGACAACTTGGACAGAAATCTCCCGGAACGACGTGCAGGGTGCGACTGACTCCATCCACGTCGACATGCATGCCTTCGCCTTCAATAACACTGGTACTGTTATGTATGTCGGCAACGATGGCGGCGTCTGGAAGACAAGCGGCTCCCCCGCTGCCGCAGCGGGCGCAGGATTTTGGACGAACCTCAATCAGAATCTGGACATTACGCAATTTTATCCCGGCGTTTCAATTCATCCTTCCAATACCGGTTTCGCCATGGGAGGAACTCAGGATAATGACGTCCAGATCTATCAAGGTTTTACCTCCCCGTCCGCCAATCTCTCGTGGAAGGCAGCGGAGATAGGATGCGACGGCGGCTTTACAGCCATTGATTTTAGTATTCCGAGCACCAGCTACGGAGAATGCGAGTACATTCCAAATTTCCCGCCTTTCCCGGTCATCCTTGTCACCTTCGCAGGGGATGGAATCCTGCGGAACGGTTTTTTAGCTAACTCAGGCATCGATCCGGCTGATCGAGGCGGCTTCATCCCTCCGCTAGTTATGGATCCCAGCAATTCGAACAAGCTCTATTTTGGGACATGTCGCGTTTGGCTGACTGCGGACGGCGCCAATTCCTGGAATGCTATTTCTCCGGATGTTACAAGTTCCGCTCATGCTGCGGACTGTTCCAATCAGAGCGGATTCGTGTTGAGCACAATCGCGATTGCAAAGGGTACTTCCAACACCATCTACGCGGGCAGCGACGGTGGCGAGGTAGAAGTAACCTCAAACGGCGGAACGACTTGGACGAGTATCTCGGGAAACGTCGGCTTACTGCCTGGACGCGCTATCACGCAGATCGTAGTGGATCCGTCGAGCGCCACGGGCGATGTTGCTTACGTTGCGTTTTCCGGCTTCGCAAGTTGTTCTGGATGCGATGGCAAGGGCCACCTTTTCAAGACGCTTAACGGCACAGCCGGCGCGGGAACGGTCTGGTCCGACATTAGCGGCATCGGAAGCAAACTACCTGATATCCCAGTTAACGCCGTTGTGATAGACCCCGACGACCAAACACACAGTACACTTTACGTTGGTACGGATGTCGGTGCCTTCTTCACCACCGACGGGGGGCTCAACTGGTCTCCGTTAGGTTCAGCCAACTCGCTTCCGAATTCGCAGATTCTTTCTCTAACCCTTCATAATCCATCCCGTACGCTCCGGGCGGCCATGCACGGACGCGGGGTATGGGACATCAACTTGGGTGCCGGACCGAACACCCCGATCTTGGCCATCGGCAAACTTTCGCCTTTCTCGGCCAATGCTCCTGCCGGGGCGACCACGCTCACCGTTAATGGAACGGGTTTTACGGGCAGCTCGATAGTAAAGTGGAATGGCAGCTCAAGGACAACCACGTTCGCTAGTGCAACACAACTCACTGCGGCTATTACGGCTGCGGACCTTGCCTGCGGATCCGTGGCACAGGTCACCGTGATGGATGGGGCCAATACCAGCAACTCTTTGCCGTTCACCGTATTTGGTCTAGCGCCGACGATTTCAAGTGTCTCGCCAACCAGTGCCCCCGTGAATTCCGCGAACACTCCCATCACTGTGACCGGGACGAATTTCTGCTCAAACTCCATAGTGATTTTAGACCCCGATCTTGGCGGGATTGCCATCGCGACGACGTTAGCGGATTCAACGCACCTTTCCGCGACCGTTCCCGCTACCTTTATGGCC
>Ga0066709_100001287_pt1 | contig 16231 bp, 11 predicted proteins | sample GraSoiAngelo_158_FD_79665 | JGI IMG/M metagenome (GOLD analysis project Ga0066709, IMG submission 79665) | Grasslands soil microbial communities from the Angelo Coastal Reserve, California, USA - 14_1009_16_30cm | ecosystem: Environmental > Terrestrial > Soil > Grasslands | place: USA...
CGTGGATCGCGCGCCGTGTCCGCCGAACCCTTTTCACCACCCACCGTCGAAAACCGAATGAAAGTCGGCGTCTTCTTGCCGACGGCGTTGAACAGCTTTGCCGTCGTGTATTTGGTGATCTCCGCGCTCGTGCAAACGAAATGCCCGTGAGCGCCTGAGCCTTTGGCGTGCACAACGCGCTCCGGAATTCTTTCCCGGTTAAAGTGCGCCATCTTTTCGAAGAGCAGAAAGTCTTCGAAGACCACCGGTCCGCGCGGCCCCACCGTCAGCGAATTCTGGTTGTCGCCAACGGGACGCCCCGCGTCCGTCGTCATGATTCTCTTTTTTTCTTCCGCCATGGATCCTCCTCAGTTCGATACCAGTGGCCCCGCGAAGCGAGATCCCTGCCATCGCACCTCGAATCCTAGATGGCGGCGAGCTATGCTTCCAATATATAGTTCGGATAGGATGGATAGGCATAGCCTATGGAACTTCACCAGCTTCGTTACTTCTGTGCGGTGGCGGAAACCGGCTCGTTCAGCCGCGCCGCGGAGCAGTCTCACGTTTCCCAGCCCTCGCTTTCCCAGCAGATCCTCAAGCTGGAAGATGAGCTCGGCGCGCGCCTCTTCGACCGTCTCGGCCGCTCCGTTCGGCCTACCGAGCTTGGCAAAACGTTTCTCCCGCGCGCCCGCGCCGTATTGCGCGAACTGGAAGCTGCCAAAGGCGACGTCGTCGAAGGCAAAGAATTCATCGGCGGTTCTATCACCGTCGGCGTCATTCCCACCGTCGCCCCCTATTTCCTCCCCCCGCGCCTAACTGCCTTCTCGCGCAAATTCCCACAGGTGCGGTTTACCGTCGTCGAAGAGATCACGCCTGTCCTTCTCGACCGTCTCCGAGCCGGCACCATGGACGTCGCCATCCTCGCGCTTCCCATCCGTGGCCACGAATTCGAAGCTTTTCCGCTATTGACCGAGCGGCTCTTCGCCGCGCTCCCCAAGAAACACAAGCTCAGCTCGCGCCCGGCTCTTTCCCTCAAAGATCTTCGAGCCGAGCCGTTCCTGGTCCTGCGCGACGGCCACTGTTTCCGCGATACCGCCATTGCCGCCTGCGGCCGCGCGCGTCTCCATCCGCAGATTGCTTTCGAAAGCGGCCAGTTCAGCAGCCTTCTCAGCATGGTCGGCGCGGGTATGGGCGTTTCCATCGTTCCCGAAATGGCCATCGAGAAACAGTCTCAATGCCGCTATGTCCGCATCGCCGATGACCAAGCGGTTCGCACCATCGGCACCATCGTCCTTCGCGGCCGCTCGCTTACCCGCGCACACAATACCTTCCTTTCCCATCTTCGCGAAGCCTGATCCGCGTCCTTGCCCGTCGATGCTAGACTTTTAGCCCGCTAAAGCGGTAGGGAGTCAACTTCATGGCCGGGAATTCTCTGATATTTCGCGACATCGCCATGGTGTTCACCGTGGCGTTCGTCTGTGGCCTCCTGGCCTGGCGGCTGCGCCAGCCGTTGATTCTCGGCTACGTTTTCGCGGGCCTCATTCTCAGCCCATTCACTCCCGGCCTGCGCGTGCATGACGTTCATACGTTTGAAACCATGGCGGAAATCGGCGTCATCTTGCTCATGTTTTCCGTTGGCATTGAATTCTCTATTCCCGATCTGCTCCGCGTGAAATGGGTTGCTCTTGCCGGTGCGCCCTTGGGCATCCTTCTCTCCATTGCTCTTGGCGCGGAGGCGGGCATGCTCATGGGCTGGCCCTTGCTGCAGGGTATTGCCGTCGGCAGCATCGTCTGCGTGGCCAGCACGATGGTGATGATGCGGCTGCTTATGGACCGCGGCGAACTCTCGAGCGAAGCAGGCCGCGTCATGATCACACTCACGCTGGTCGAAGATCTCGCCGTTATCGTCCTGACGGTGTTACTGCCCAGTCTAGCTGCTTCGGATGGCGCGAACTACGCTCAGGTAGCTTGGAAGATCACCAAGGCGTTGCTCCTTCTCGTGCCCGTAGTGCTCGCCGGATGGAAGCTCGTGCCTCGTTTACTCGCCCGCATCGAGAAAACCTGCAACGACGAAATCTCGCTGCTTCTCGCGCTCACGATTTGTTTGGCAGTAGCGGCAATAACGGAAGCGATTGGGCTGTCGCTGGCCCTCGGCGCCTTTCTTGCCGGCCTCTTGCTTGGTAGCTCGGACTTTGCTCACAAGCTGGCCAAGCAAACGCTTCCTATCCGCGACGTCTTCGTCGCTCTCTTTTTTGTCACCGTTGGCATGCTCATCGACCCGCATACTTGGCTTACCAGCTGGCGGGTACTGGCTCTTCTGGTTGGATTGATCATGGTGGGAAAATTTCTCATCTGGACGGGTATCGTCCGTGCCTTCACGTATTCCTGGCAGACTGCCCTCAAAGTGGGAATGGGTCTTACTCAGATCGGAGAATTCTCTTTCGTCCTGGCTCAGGTCGCCCTGCATTCGGGGCTGATTTCCTCAGAGATTTTCAACGCGACGCTGGCCGCCTCGTTGGTCACAATCTTGGCGAATGCCACGATTTTCAAATTCGTTCCGCAGAACAAGGCCGCGGAAATGCCGGCGCTGAGCTTATAGACGGGTGCAATCTTCCGATGATAATATTAGAAAGTTGCGACCCGGTGGGGCCGTGGCGCAGTTGGGAGCGCGCCTCGATGGCATCGAGGAGGTCGTGGGTTCGAATCCCATCGGCTCCACCAACTTTGTTCCTTCTTTTCAATCCGATAGCAAAAACTTCAAGGGGCATTAAGGGGCATTAAGCCACTTGCGTCGGCTCTCGTCCGCGATCATCTGGACCTCGTCGACGACAACGGTTCCGACCTGTTCGAGCACATGGGGATTCGTTAATGCAATCGCACTGAATTTCTCGTAGGTAAGAAGCGCGATGTCATATCGCCCGCGCAACAATGGGCTGATATCGTCGGTCTCCCCCGTTGCCTCGATCGTGCGGATGCCAAACGGACCATAGACGCGCTGAAACTGCCGAAGCTTGTCGTTGACCAGGGCCTTGAGGGGCAACAGGAAGAGCGTTCTGCGTCTATCGAGGGCACCACGCACCGCGGCGAGCTCACCCAGCATCGTCTTTCCCGACGAAGTCGGCGCAGACGCCACGACATGCTCGCCCCGAAGAATGCCAAACTCGTTGATGGCGTCCAGCTGCAACTGACTAAGCCGCGGAATGTCACCGGCCCATGCGTCGATCACCGCTTGTGGAAATCCGAAGGCCGCCAGGCTCCCGATTTCCGCCGTAGCGACTGGCATGCCCCGGTCGGGGAATGTGGCGCGATAAATTGCCCCGGGCGATAACACCGCCCAAGTAAATTCGCCATCGAATGTCCCGCGCACCGCCGGATGTTGCTCCCTGCGAATCTGGCGCGCGGAATCCACCACGCGACCAACGACATAATCGAGCAGCCGCAAGACCGCTATTCGCCCTCCTTCCCGGATTTCCTCCGGTCCCTGCAAACCTTCGACTAAATGAAGAGTTAAGAAGCCATGCCCGAGTTTGGGACTCTCCCAGGCTTTCTGCGTCGGACCGGAGGCGGTCAGAACAACCCGACCCTCGCCGCTGATTTGGTTCAGCTTGCCGTCCACTGACTGAATGTCGCGCGGTCCAGCTTCAACCTGCAGGCCTTGGCTCCCATGCCGCCAGAAAAGCAGCAGTCCAGCACAATCAAAAGTCGGCGCGACGGGATGCGTGAACACCATTCGCCGAGTGTCGTCAGCGGAATCGTGGTTCTTGCAAGGTCGTAAGGGTCCGTATCATGTCCGACGATTCATGCGTCTCCGTCCCATGCCCGGAAAAGGGGATGACCACAACATCATCAGGGTCGCAGGCGGCGAGCCCTTCGAAGCATTGTCTGATCGCCGCGACCGTCGCTTGTTCATCCGTAAGCAGCGTGGTCTCGCCGCCAAGTGTGTCGGTGAAAAGCGCATGCAGCGCTTTCGCGTCACGGTTTGCGCATCTGAGCCAATTGATTTCCGGTGAGTCGTATCGGTCGATCCCGATGAAAAGCCCTTTGAACGCCATGCCGTTCTCTACACCCGCCCTACTTCAATAACAACCTGCTTGATCACAGGTCTTCGGAACCGATGAGAACAGACCCGTCCGTCTCTCTCCGGCCCGCAAGATATTTCCGCCGCGCTATCTCTTCGATGGCCCGCCGGTTGGCTCTGAATGCAAACAGATCGTCCTTGCCATCCCCGCCAAAATGATCGTCCAGTGCGTCTCGAATGATTTTGCAGCGCACTCGGGTTTCCCCGTCCTGTCCCCAGAACACGACACCGTCGCCTTTAAAATCTTCCTTCTCTTCCGGTGCCGGGAAAGTCAGATCATGTCCTTCGCGCACGTTGACTTTTTCCGGGAACAATCCTGGCATCCACCGCGACGCGAGCGCCGCGGGGAAGACGAGACGGAGAGGAGCGCGCACGCCGTCGGCAGTCAGCACACCCCGTTCCGTCAGCGCCGAGACGATGCGCCGCGCATGACGCTCGGTCGCGCCCACCGCACTCGCGGCGTCGCCGCGCGGAAGTTCTCCGCGATAAAGCACGGCTTCGAGAATGTTGCCGGATTTTGGCGGCAGCGTGCCCAGCCTGATTTCTTCTTCCGCCCAGAGAAGGATGCGCGCGCGCAGTTTCTCCGGCTGCATAAGCCCTTCCATGAACTCGACCTGGTCGATGCACATGCCCAGAAAGAAATTAACGAACCGGGCCAGCGCCTCCTCGCTTAAGGCGCCCCTGCCGTCAAGATCATTGCGCCGCGGGCTGTCGCAATCGGCGAGGTGTTTCTTGTAATCCTCTACCTTGCGCGCCAGCCGGCGCGCGACCGACCACACCGCGCCCGTATCGAGCGTTTCCAGCAGCATCGCATGCGAAATCAGGCGCGCAAGGCGTCCGTTGCCGTCCAGAAACGGGTGAATCCACACAAGGTGGTGATGCGCAGCCGCCGCGCCGAGAATGGAGTCCGTCCGGTTCAGGTGGCCGTAAACCTCTTCGAAACGTCCCAGGAAGCGCGGCACCGCGCCGGGGCTGACGGGGATATGCATGCCCACTTTCACATCCCTGTGGCGCAGTTCGCCGGGGACGACCTTTATCCGTTCTTTGCTCTTCGGGTCCTCCACCCACAGCAAATCCTCGGGCAGCAGCTCGCAGAAACGGCGATGGATTTCACGGATGCCGTCGCTCGTGAGCGCGCGCCCCTTTAGACTGCCGCGGTCAATCCATTTCTGGACATTGATATGGGCTTTGGCTTCGAGCTGCAGGTCGCGCTTGCGCGCGTCATTGCTATAATCGTTTTTCAGGGCGCGCTCGATGTCGACAGGATGAGTGTCGTGCCCTTCGATCAGGTTGCTGTAGTAGCAGTTCATCGCCCGCACGAGATCGGCCAGCGATGTCACCAGGCTCTCCGGCAGGCTGCGGCGAAAGCCCGACGCCTTCTGCGCCAGTTCGACCGCCAGTTCGGTCAGCGCACCCCGGTGACGGGAGGTTTCCCCGATCAGCAAGGGCTCCATTAAGGAGGTCGATTCCCCGCGATCTTTTGCCGCTTTTATGTCCGCTTTTATGTCCGCTTTGTTATTCATGGCAACACTATATATATCATAGCTTTATTAGTATTTCAATAGTCAAAATGTCCGCATAAATGTCCGCTTTAATGTCCGCTCTCCTCCGCGTCCACCACCAGCAGCGTCCCCGCCGCAATCATCGCCGTCGCAGCCTGCGGCGTCATCACCACGCCCATCACCACCACCAACAGCAGCACCAACGCCACCACCATCGCCATGGCCATCATCATCATGATCATCGGCATCGCGTCCATCATGGCCATCGCCATCGTGGTCATCATGGTCATCGTTCTTTTCTTCCTTTTCCTCCTCCGCGTCGTCCTCCGCTTCCTGTTTCTCCGTAACCTCCCTTCGTTCGTTTTTTCTCTCTTTTCCTTCATCCCTCGGACCTTATTGCGGCCTTTTCCCGGAGCCGCGCACCCCCGTCAAGGGTCTGGCGATGAACTCCGGCTGCGCCTCCGCCCTGTGACAATCCCCCCGAGGGGTTCGACTCCAACCCTGATAGTCCGCGGCTCTGTTAATCATCTCTCTAGGTCAACTGCGATGCTGGATCAGTACCGCTATACGCGCTGCCGGTCAGAAGATCGGGGACAGAATCATGCTTTTCGCCGCGGCACTGGAGTCCGCTTCCAATGGCGAAGAGCAAACGCAAACGAATCCCGAAGACCGTCCTCACGCTACCGGATCTTGAACAATCGAAGTCTGCGGTCCTGAACAGCCTCACGTCGGCGAGTTCAAAGCGCTCGTACGACCGTGCCATTCGTGAATTCATCGACTGGTACTGTTCGGAGCCTCGCCTCGCGTTCAACAAGACCATGGTCACACGGAATTGGCTGAGGGCAGAGGAAGGCAAGAAGTTACTCGGCGCTGAAAACGCTGATAGAACGGGTGACGCGCCGCTGCCGGGAGATCTGTCGTCGTCACCCACATGGCCGGCTGGCGATTGCGTTTGCGTTTGCCCATCGCCATGGGCGAAGTGTAGTACAAATATTGACGCGATCGGTCATCTCTTCGGGCCCAACCCAGGACTGAAAGGGGACGTCGTGGCGAACAAGCGAAAAATCATCGTCCACATCGCGACGAGTGCAGACGGCTATATTGCTCGGCCCGATGGCGATATCGAGTGGCTAACGAAGCGTCCCGCCCCCAAGGGTTTTTATGGCATCGGCAAGTTCATGAACTCGATTGACACGAAGTTGCTTGGCCGAAAGACCTACGACCTTAGCGTGCAGATGGGCGCGACATTCGATACACAAACTCCGCACTGCGTCTTCTCTCGTCGGCCAGCGCCGGCATCGGTCCCAGCGGGTGTTGAATTCATCTCCGAGGCCATCGGCGCGTTCGCCAAGCGCCTTCGGACGGGAAAGGGCAAGGACATCTGGATGATGGGCGGCGGCGAGACCATTGCTTCTTTCCTTGACGAAGGGGCCATCGACGATTTCATCATCAGTGTGATCCCGACGTTCATCGGCGAGGGTATACCGCTAATCGCTCACCGACATCGGCATGTGCCACTCCGCCTGCAGTCCGTGCGACGGTTCTCGGACGGTGTCGTCCAAGTTCACTACAAGGTGCAACAAACGGCTGGGTGACGTGACGAGTGTGCTGTCCCGGAAATACGTTCACATAGTGGACTTTGGCAAAGATCGAATCCGCCGTGGCGGTCCAAACGAAAGGCTGGGCGTCGGTGTTGGAAGCGCGCACATATTCGCGGGGCGGGGTCATCCAGCGCGGCTTTGAATTCGTTGTCGCTGAAGTACTTCCTGAGGATTTCAATGTCCTCATCCGAGGCGTAGGTCATCGCATAGGTCAGAAAGCGTATTGGGAATTCCAGCGCTTCTTCCGGAGTGCCAAAACAGAAGATGCGTTTCGCAACAGCCAGAAGTTCGTCGGAATAAATCATTGTTCTCTGCCCTGTGGAGCCAGGTCGCGCTTCCGGATGAGCACAGGAAGCTCTTCCAATCTTACGCCTGTCGCTGCGCTCAGCAGCATCGAGGCCGAGTTTAGGTAGGTCTAGGTCTACGAAGTAACTTAGGGCATGTGTTGCATTCTGAAGGGCGTCGGCTATCTTTGGCCCATTAGGCCCAGCACAGCTCGGGCAATCTGCCTTAAGATCGCTTATGGGATTGTTGATTGCATTGTTCATATCGCCGATCTTGTCCGCTGGAAAGCCAACAAGCTTGTAAAAACCGGTTGGATCTCGCGAATCAATAGGGGAATTGTCGACGTAGACATACAAATTCAAGCCTTTATCGTTGCCGACCCCATCTTCACTCAAGAAACGGCCGATGGAAGAATCAAAGTATCTGGCGCGGTAATAGTAGAGATTTGTTTCACTCTCGAACTCGCGGGCCGTGTACGCAAAGGATTCACGAGCGAGCCCGTAGAGTTCGCGACCTTGCCAAGCGAATCGCCATGAAAACGCCTTCAACTTCGGAATTCAGGTTTAGAGGATCGCGTGGCCTTGTCGACTTCGCATTTCCTTTTCAGGTCCGTGAAGTTTTTGCCTGTCGCTAGATGATGGAAAATCCCTTTACTACCCGTAATCGGCCCGGAGCGGCGGGGCCTGCCGCTCCGGGCCGGCCCCGGCTCAATTTTACGGTCTAGAAGAGGAGCCCGCGTCGTACCCCGGGCCCCGTAGCGGCCTGCCGGCGAGCCGGCCGGTCACCTTGCCGCGCTCCAACGAAACCACCCCGTTCACGATGACATATTCGATCCCGGCTGAGGGACGATGCGGATTTTCGAACGTAGCCATGTCGTTGACTGTTTCCGGGTCGAAGATGGTGATGTCGGCAAACGCGCTGTCACGCAATATGCCCCTGTCGCGCAGACCCAGGCGCTGCGCCGGCAAGCTCGTGAACTTCCTGATCGCCTGTTCCAGCGTGAGCAGGCGCTGGTTGCGAACGTATCGGCCCAAAATACGTGGGAATGTGCCGTAAGCGCGCGGATGTACCTTCGACTCGCTCAAAGGCCCCTGGACGTTCACCGCCCCCGCGTCTGTTCCCACGCTCACGAACGGCTGCTGCATCGCGAACTTCACATCGTCTTCACTCATCGTGAAGTACACGGCTCCCACGTGGTCCTTGCCGGCAACAACCAAATCCATCAACGCGTCGAGCGGGTCCTTATGTTCATCGGCGGCAATCTGCGCAATGGTTCTGCCTTCGTAATGCTTGAGCATTGGATCCAACACCGCAGCAACCAGAACGCCCTGCGGTCCGCCGGTGCCCCGCCACATGTTCTCGACGCTTCCGCCGACACCCGCAAGCTCTCGGCGAATGGCCGCACGCACTTGCTGATTCTGGAGCCGGGTCACAAAGGCTGTCGACCCATCCTCGTGGTATTTGGGCGGGATCGTTGCGCCCAGCGATGTGCCGGAAGCCGCGTAGGAATATTGATTGGCGGTAACATCCAGACCGGAAGCTCGTGCGGCCTCGATCGCGGCAATCACGCTGGGCATCTTGCCCCAGTTCTGCCGGCCGGCCACTTTCAAATGCCATATCTCGACTGGAATTTTCGCTTCGCGGCCGATGCGAAATGCCTCGTCCAAAGCTTCCATCTCGTGATCACCCTCGTTGCGGATGTGGGACGCATAGATGCCTCCGTATTTCGACGCTGCTTTAGCCAGCGCGATCAATTCTTCGGTCTTGGCGTAAAAGGCTGGCGCGTAGATCAGGGAAGTGGAAACACCCATCGCGCCTTGCCGCATCGCGAGCTCCACCAGTTGTTCCATGCGGGCGAGTTCCTCGGCAGTGGGCGCGCGGTCCGCGCTACCGATGACGTACCGTCGCACCTGGGTAGCGCCAACATAAGTACCAAGATTTATGCCTGCGCCCTGCTTCTCCAGTCGGCGAAAGTAGCCGTCGAGATCGCGCCAGTCTACTGCCAGGTGGTAGTGCTGGAGAAAATCGCGACGGTCGGCCAGCGTCTCATCGTTTTGCGGGGCAATGGACCCGCCCTCGCCCGTAATCCCGGTGGTAATTCCCTGCGTCAACTTGCTGAAGGCCTGCTTGTCAATCAGCAGGTTCCACTCGGACTGCTCCAACATGTCGATGAAGCCGGGGGCGATGATCAATCCCTTTGCATCAATCACTTGCTTGGCCGTGGCGTTGGCCGGCGCACGGCCTACCAAACTGATGCGATCGCCCGTGACGCCGACGTCCGCATACACCCATGGGTTTCCCATGCCGTCCACGACGCGCCCGTTGCGGATGAGAACGTCGTACTGCTGACCGAAAACTCTCGATGACGACAGCAGCAGGACGAAGCCGACCACCCACTTTCTCATGGTTGCTCCAAGGATCGAAATTGCATTCGCGCCCGTGCCATTCTCGGCTGCGGATTATAGCGCTTGGCTCGCATCATCAGCCCACTAAATATGCTTCAAAGACGGTGCCAAGCGCCGCGGTGGAGCATTTCTAGGAGATGGCAGCGATCATCCTCGATGTGGCAGGGCCGACATGCGTGCAGATGACATGACGGCGGTGGCGCTGTTTCCCTCACTTCGCGGGCCGGCGTTAATCAATCCTTCCTTTCGAGGACCAACGCTGCGTCATCAATTGCCTGGTCCACAATGTAGCCCTTCGCTATGTCGGGTTCCGTCTCTATCGCGAATCGGTTCCACTTTTGGACGCTCTGGTTTCATGGCTCAGAGAGCCTACCACTCGCTTCGTAGAGCGACAATCACGCCAGGCACGCAGACCGCACGACTGCGCGGTCAATCACCAGGCAGGAGATCGAGGGGCCAGCGGGCGGCGATTCTATCGCAAAATGCCGCCATGCCGTAGTTCTGAGCGAGCCATTAGTCTGTCTTCAAATAGCGTAGATCGTCCGGGACTCCACAATCTAAGACTTGTGTCCGTTGCATTGCCTGCATTGCCACTTCCTGTTGACGAAAACGAATTTCTGGAGTAAAAAGCGCGTTAACTTCGCAGTTTGCCAGGTCCGTTTGCCTTTCTAGCACGCCTACGAAGACTTTTGCATCCTGCGGGTAAGGGATGGGGGCGTTCCATGAAACGAATTCTTGCGGTGTTGTTTCTGTTGCTGGTGTTTCTGGGTGTCCCAACGGTTTCCGCGCAAGTCAGCACATCCTCTATCAACGGCCTGGTGACGGATGTGTCCGGAGCGGTTGTCGCCAACGCCAAAGTGCAAGCGAAGAACGAAGATACCGGGGTCGTGTTTGAGGGCGCTACGACCAGTGCGGGCACCTATTCTTTTGCTTCCCTCACGCCGGGGCGCTACAGCATCACGGTGACACTCGCCGGGTTCCAGACCTATACCAGCGTGCACAACGTTTTGACGGTCGGGACGCCGCTGGTCGTGGACGTCAGCCTGAAACTAAGCACCGTCGGCCAGACCGTGGAGGTGGTGGAATCGAACTATCAACGTCTGGAAACTTCAAACGCCACCGTCAGCGACATCATGGACACAAAGCAGGTGCAGAATCTGCCGCTCAACGGCCGCAACCCTCTCGCGCTGTTGACACTTGAGCCCGGAGTGGTGCAGCGCACCACCAACGGAGCAGGCTCAGACACGCACGTCTTTGGTTCGCGCGATCGTTCGCACAACGTCACCATCGACGGCATCGACGCAAACGAGTCCACTGTCCCGAATCCGCAGGGAAACATCCAGCGCCTGAATCCCGACAACGTTGAGGAGTTTCGCACGATCACGCTGGGCGCCACGGCCGAGCAGGGCCGCAATAGCGGCGCCAACGTCATCGTTGCCACCCGGGGCGGAACAAACAACGTGCACGGCAATGTCTTCTATTACAACCGCAATACCGTTTACAACGCCAACGAGTGGTTTAACAACTTCAACGGCAAGCCCAGGCCGGACCTCAAGCTCAACGAATACGGATTCCAGGTGGGGGGACCTGTCATCAAGAACAAGACATTCTTTTTCGGCACGTTCCAAAATAACCTGATCAAACAGACCGCGCCGATCAATTCAACCAATGTCGGCGTTTTCGGGTTCCCAAGTGTGTACACCTCAATGGCGCACACCGGCAATTTTCGATTTGTGCGCGGAACAGTGACGGCCAACGGCACGAACTTCACGCGCAATTCACCCGGCCTCGTGGATGCTAGCGGCACCCTGCTTCCCGGAGTCGCTGTCTGCGGTGGCGCAATCACCGGGAACTGCGTGGACACCTACAATATTTTTGCCAATGACCCGAGTGGCACGGGCGCAGATGCTTCTGTAATCGGGCTGATCAACAAACTCCCGCTGCCAAACAACTTCGGCGTCGGCGACGGCCTGAACACGGGCGGCTTCGGCTGGAACGCGCCTTCCCAGTTTAAGGGGCCAAACTACATGGCTCGTGTGGACCACACCTTCGGCCCCCACGATAACGTGTTCGTTCGCTGGCTGCAAAATACGTTCAACACAACGGAGGGCGACTTCCTGAATGCTCGTCCGGCAGTGTTTCCCGGCTTTCCGCCGCTCGGCGAAGTTAACCGGCTGGGAAAGAACCTGGCCATTAGTTATCGCCACACATTCTCACCGTCGCTTGTTAACGAGTTGACCGCCGGATTCAACCGCTTTGCGTTTGTGTTTACTTTCGGCGAGTCGAATCCGGCGTTCCCCGACCCGACAAAGGTGCCCATCTGGGCTGACGAGTGTGTGCTGGGCTCGTTCGTGAACGTGGACGTGCCGTTTTGCCTCTCTCCGCATACGGCTCGCGCCGTGACTACTCCGCAGATCGTTGACAACGTAACCTGGGTCCACGGCGCACACACGCTGCGTGCAGGAATCAACTTCCGGTTCTATATTCACAATGACAGCCGCGGCTTCTTCGGCGGTAACGTGGTTACTCCGATCATTCGCTTCAATCGCAGCCGTCTGGGGAATTTCTCCGCTATTCCGTCAGGCACCGGAGCGAGCGCGCCAAATTCGACGGACATCAACCGTCTGCAGCAGGCCATCGATGAGCTCGCCGGAATACCCAGAAGTATCCAGCAAGCCTTCCTTGCAAACTTCGGCAGCAACACGTACGGAAGCACGAACTTCGCCACTGTCTACACCCGTGCTCACCAGTATGACTCCTTCGTTCAAGACGAATGGAAGCTGCGGCCCAACCTGACCCTGAACTTGGGCGTGCGCTGGGAGTTCAACCCGGCTCCTTATGACGCCAAGCAATCCCTTGTCCCCAACGTATTCCCCGATGGCTCGCAGGGAACAGTGAGCTATGTGAAGGCAGATACTTGGTTCAAGAATGACAATATCGGCGCCGTCGGGCCGCGCGTAGGTGTGGCGTGGTCACCCGACAGGAAGACCTCGGTGCGCGCCGGTTACTCCTGGCTGTTTGACACCTTGTCCACATTCCAGGTCACGGCAATGGCTGGCAAGATGCCGGGCTTCCTGCAGAACTGCATAACCACGATTAGCTCATCTGGGGCCTCAACCACAACCTCCGGTTGCGTGCTCCCCACCGGGATTACTGCCACTGGAAACACCAGCCGAATCTCGTCGGGATTCCCGGTTACCGTACCGGCTCCGACCATTACTCCCTCCGCTGCCTTGACCCCGCCGGCCCAGTCGGTTGGTGTCGCCCCCGCGGTGGGCGCGTTCGATCCCAATCTCAAGAACCCCTCCGTCCACGAGTGGGCCCTCACCATTCAACGTGAACTTCCAATGCACTTGGTGGCGGAAATCGGCTACGTTGGGAAGCGAGGAACGCATCTCTTCAGGGCATACGACCTAAACCAGGTCTCCATTAACGGAACGGGCTTCCTCGACTCGTTCAACATCGCCATGAAAAATCGGCAGCAGGGTTGCAAGCCGGACGGTACGGGCTGTCCCACTGGTGTAAACAGCCAGACGCCAAGCGTGCTGCTCAACTTGCTCAGCCCGCTCAATACCCCTGCCAACCCCAACAACAGCAACGACGCCCTGAACGGCAGGACATCTGATTTCGACACCTTCAATATCGGAGACTTGGCTAATTTCATCGATGGCCAGGTTAATGTAGGCAATTTCTTCCGGCCCAATCCACAATTTGGCCAGATCTTCTTCCAGGATTCGGGTGGTGACTCTTACTACCACGGCCTGTTCATTGGCGCTCGTCGCCGCTTTGAACAGGGCCTGGACTTCGGTCTCTCGTATACATACAGCAAGTCCATTGACGATATGTCTATCGACCCAACTGGCGCAGCCACTGGCGGCGGCTTGAGTACGACCAACAGCCGCACTCCGACGGACATTCACAACTGGCGTCTGGATCGCGCGCTTTCAGACTTCAACAACACGCACGTGTTCCTAGCCAATATGCTCTATGAGGTCCCCATCGGCAGGAGCAAGAAGTTCGCCGCCGGGGCGCCCAGCTGGTTGAACCAGATTATTGGCGGCTGGTCAATGACTGGCATCTTCAACTACCAAAGCGGCGAACCTTACAGCATCACCAGTGGATCGCTGACCGCCAACGGAGCACACGTAAGCTTCGCCCAGGTCCGCGGTCCCATCGCCAAAGGCCACCTGCAATTCTTGAACGGCATTGCGGCACCCGTGCTGTACAACGCCGGCCAGCTCATCACTAACGTAAACGACGCGAACTTCAACTGCGTGAACGTCAACGGGACGCAGACGTTCTTCTGCATTCCGCCGCCAGGCCAGAACGGCAACGGCCGCAACATCGTCCAGGGGCCAAACTTCTGGAACCTGGATTCTGGCCTGTTGAAGGACTTCGGCATCACGGAGCGCTTCAAACTGCAGTTCCGGGCAGAATTCTTCAACGTCCTCAACCACGCGAATTGGGAAAACCCGCGCAACGCCACCGGCGGTTCGCCCAGCATCCAGAGCAGCCTCTTCGGGCGTACCTGCTGCGTTTCGGCTTCGCTACCCTCTTCGGCGACGGTCATCGCCATCGGCGAGCCGAACCGCGTCATGCAACTCGGACTGAATTTGAAGTTCTAACTTGCCAACCAAAACTCAGGAACCACTAAGCAGAGACGAATCTTTTTACGGGCATGGGCGTGCTAAGACACATGCGGTTTCTCCTATCTTTTTATCCTTCTGCGATGCCACGGTTCTCCGGACAGGAGCGCTGCTTGCGGGGATTTTGGCGGATGCCTGAGCCGCACGGTACCCTGCCTTGTATTTTTGACAACTTTCCCTTCTGGAACCTCCCGGGGCTCTTCAGCTTCTGCATGCCGGTATCTGGTTTGTTTTCTTAGACTGTCAAATAGCGACCTTCCAGCATTAGCTATTGTTGGTAATACCCCCCGGTGAATTGGGGTATTTCCCTGATTGTCGGTTCTTCACCATCGACGTAGCTTCATTTGTTGGGAACGTACGGAGAACGTTCCTTCCCGGCTCGGGGCACTCTCTGCCTCGCTAGCGTGCGGCACGCTGCAGTACCCTGGCTCGTTTGCCCAAGACCGTCACTTCGATTTACGAGATTCTCGCTGTTGCCGAACGGTGGCAACCAAAGGAGGCGGCCTAGAGGCGTTGTCGGTTTTCGCACTGAAGCGTAACTGAGAGACCAAACCCCCTCTATCCTTCCTTGTTCGGACGCAACTCGGCCGGCATCCGACAAAGGTACCGACAGGGAGCAACTGCTTGATAGATGTACTCTCTGGCCGATATGACAAACGCACTGCGAGGGCAGTGACGGTAGAGGTTTTGCGTCTGGACGAATCGCAACTTAATAAGGTGGCGGTCACCGAAAATGTGAGTCCTCGAGGCGCGCGTATCGTGACTGATTGGAACTGCACTCCTGGGAAGCACGTGCTGGTTACGGTTCCAGAGGAAGGCGTCAAGTCGCTGGCACGCGTGGTTTACTGCCAACGCCTGGAGAGCACAAAATTTGCAGTTGGCCTACAGCTTGTAGTCCGGGTGGAGGAGTGGGGGAAACCCGCTAGCCGCCAATGAGTACCATCGAGAGACCTCGCCGGAAACGATGCTTGCCGTTACAGGCCTCCGCGGCCCCTTCCCCCTGCAACAACCTGAAGCGTTTGCTATGGTTGCGACGCTTGGGCGCGCGGGCGTGTCGCTACGTCCAGGAGATGAAGCGAGTTACCCGGCTAAACGACTATTGGTTTTAGATTTTCGCTGCAACAACTTCCTGCTTTAGATCTGGCGCTACTTAGCGCTCAACTCCTCGAGCCACTTGAGCAAGACTTCCAACTGTTCCGGCTCCACAGCCGAGAACTCAACCCCCATTCCCATGTTTGCTTGCGGCTAGCTAGATCACCTTTGCGAGCGCGGTGAAAGTAGCATCACCGTGAAAAATTAACAGCCTGATCGGCATGCCCTTGGGAAACGGGTTTAACGTATCGAGGTAACACCCTTTCAGACTCAGTTCGGAAACCCGAGCTGACAGTTGGGCTCCTGAAGTTAGGTGGTCTCTTCTGCGCTGGCTATGAACGGATGGCGAGGCGCTTCGCGTCGCTCGCTACTCGACAGGCCGCTTGGCGAGGCAGATAGCTCGTGCCCTTGGAAGCATCATCAGGCACGGCTATCGAAAATTTTCCGTCTTCACTGACTTTCTATACGAATTGTGCATCTGCAGAGGATAGATGGCAGTGGCCTTGGAGACATCGCGTAGCTGTTGTCTAACCGGCTTACCGTAGCAGCCGATCTACCAAAGATTGGCAGGAATACACGGCGTAACCGGCCGCGTCGTTGGTGACAAGTTCGGGACCTTACCGGCTCCGAGGAGGCTCCTCTA
>Ga0066709_100001289_pt1 | contig 16229 bp, 10 predicted proteins | sample GraSoiAngelo_158_FD_79665 | JGI IMG/M metagenome (GOLD analysis project Ga0066709, IMG submission 79665) | Grasslands soil microbial communities from the Angelo Coastal Reserve, California, USA - 14_1009_16_30cm | ecosystem: Environmental > Terrestrial > Soil > Grasslands | place: USA...
CCGCGAACAGAACGCCGCGCGTCGCGCTACCGGCCGGCGCGCCCGCGCAGTAGTGGTACGCCAACCGGCCCGCCAGGTCCGCCGCGCCCGGCTGCGCCTCGATGGCCTCGCCGATCTGCCGGTGCAGCCGGGCGCGGCGCGTCGCCGAGAGCGCGTCGAGCAGGGCTTGGCGCACGAGCGTGTGGTTGAACCCGAATCGCCCGGGCGGTCCGTCCAACTCGACGATCAGGCGGGCTGCACACGACTCCTCCAGCACGTCGAGCAGGGCCATCGGGTCTTCGGCCGCCGCGGGCGCCAGCTCCAATGTCCGGAGATCGAACTCGTGCCCGATGACGGCCGCGACCTTGAGCGCGCGGTTGGCGGCCTCGCTCAGCCTCGACAGCCGCCGGGCGATGACCTCCCGCAGACTGTCGGGCATGCCGTACTCGCCCAGCGGCAGCTCGGGCCTCCACCGTCCTTCCCGCGGCGAGACCGCTCCGATCTCGGTGAGGTGGTGCAGCAACTGGCCGACGAAGAACGGGTTGCCTGCGGTCTCGTGCTGCAGGACCGTTGCGAACTCCAGCCCGCGTTCGTCGAGCGGCCCGCCGCCGCTCGCGACCTCGAGGAAGGTGGCGACGTCGGTTGGGTGCAGACCACTGAGCTCGACGCGGTCGACGTGCCGCTCGCGATGGAGATCGGCGAGCAACTCTGTGAGCGGATGCGACGTGCCGAGATCCGTATGGCGATACGTGCCGACCACGAGAAGGGCGGCATCGCGAGGGTCGCGTGCGAGATGGCGCAGGAGCTTGAGCGCGCTACGTGGAGCCCAGTGCAGGTCGTCGAGCACCAGCAGCACGGGGGCCGTTCGCGACGCGGTGGTCAGGAGCAGGCTCACGGCCTCGAACAGCCGCAGGCGGTCGCCGTGGGGGTCAACCGCTGACGTCGGCGCCGGGTCGCCGCCGATACCGGGCACGAGCCGCGCCAGGTCATGGGCGCGACAGCCGAGTTGGCCGACGATCTCATCGGTAGGGAAGTGCGCGAAGAAATGCTCGAGCGCCTCGACGAAGCTCTGGTACCCGACCTCGAGGTCCTCGTCGGAACGCCCCCACAGGACCGTGCCGCCATCGTCGTGGACCTTCCTTGCCAGCTCAGCGGTCAGACAGGTCTTGCCGATGCCGGGTTCGCCGCCGATGAAGACGAGCCGCCGCTCGCCGGCCTTCGCCCGCTCCCAGGCCAGGGCCAACCGCTCCGCCTCGGCCTCGCGGCCCACGAGCGTCTCCCGCGCCACGGGTGACACGGCCGGCGGCAACGGCAGCGGGACCACATCGCCGTCCGCCCAGTCGACCTCGCGGACGAACACGGGCTCGTCGAAGCCCTTCAGGCTACGGGAGCCCACGCTGACGATGCGGTGCTTGGTCCACGTGCGTATCAACGCGGCGACCACCTCGGTCAGGAGAATCTGACCGTGCTCGGCCGTGGCGCAGAGACGAGCCGCCTCGACGACCGGCTGGCCGTACCAGTCGTCGTTCTCGACGGTCGCCTCCCCCGCGCTCAGCCCGACCCGCACCTCGGGGCTGCAGGGCTCCTCGCGACGCAGGCGTGCGACGGCGCGCTGAATCGCGACCGCACACTCCACCGCGTCGAGCGCACTCCGGAAGACGACCATCAGGCCGTCACCGGTCGTCTTGATCTCCTCGCCTCGGCATCGATGGATCGCTTGACGCAAGGCGCCAAAATGGGTTCGGCGAATGGTGTCGCTCCGATCCGCGCCGTCGTGGTTCAAGATCGCGGTCGAATCGACCAGATCGGTGAAGAGCACCGACACGGTGGCAGTTCCTGCTCCGAGATTCACGGTGCGGTCACTCCTCCGCGCGTCGACGTCGGCGTGCGACAGGGCCATCTCAACCCTCCGGTGCGATCGTGTCCGGGCATGGGTCGAACGTGGCCGCGAAGCTGATGAGCTCGCCGACGGTCTCGAGCCATGGCAGGACATCGGGATCGTCGACGTCGTCGATCGAGAGCCCTCGGTCGGCGAGGACCTGCTCTCGGAGCGTCATCAGAACCTCGATCAGAGCGAGCGAATCGAGGCCGACATCGGACAGTGACGCGTCGTCGGTGAGCTCGGCGACCGGAACACCGGTCCTGGTCGCGAGCTCCGCCCGCACCCGGGTGTGAACGTCTCCGGAGAGCGCGTCTTCGGAAAGCATCGTCATGGTCATGCGAAGTCCTTTCGCCACAAGAGGCTCTCGCCTTCGGCAAGAACGGTTCGGATCGCCAACCGCCGCAGCTTTCCGCTCGGCGTCTTCAGCAGGGTGCCACGGTGGACGAACGCAACGGTCGCCGCCCCGACACCGGTCGCAACCGCGACGGCCCCACGTATCGACCGGCACACGCGGTCGAGCTCGGTCGGCTCCATGCGCGACGACGTCGCCTCGGCGACGATCGCCAAGCCGCCACCGGGGGCCTCGACCGCGGCCACACAGCCGGGTCGCACCATTCCGTCGGGAAGGGCCGTCTCGATGTCGGCGGGATAGAGGTTGCGCCCCGCGACGATGATGACCTCGTCGCTGCGACCGATCACGAACAACTCGCCGCCGTCGACCAGACCGAGGTCGCTCGTCCGGAAGTAGCCATCGTCGGTCAGGCGCAGCTCGGCGCCGATGTACCGGTCGAGGAGAGACGGGCTACGGAACTCGATCTGTCCGACCGCTCCCTCCGGACCCGGCACACGCACGTCGACCCCGTCGATCGGAGGCCCGGTGGAAACGAGCGTGTGCGAGTCCGGTCCGCCGAACGAGGCGCCCCCGAACGAAGCGCCGTCGAACGACATGGCGCGCCAGTGCTGCTGCGGACGGACGGCCGTCACCGCGACGGTCGCCTCCGCCATGCCGTACGCGGGACAGAACGCGCGGGGCTGAAACCCATGGGGCGCGTAGGTGTCGGTGAAACGCTTCAGGGTGTCTGCTCGCACGGACTCGGACCCGACGATGCAAACTCGCACGCGGGAGAGGTCGAGCGATCCAGCGCGCTTGGCGGTACGCACCGCGAGCTCGAGCGCGAAGTTGGGGACGACGGTGAACGTGGAACCGAACTCCGAGCACGTCCGCAGCCAGCTGTTCGGGTTGGTGACGAACTTCTCCGGCGTCATGAGCACCAGGTCGTGATGACCGAAGCGCGGTGCGCCCGCGGCGAGCGGCGTCAGGAACAGCCCGATCAGGCCCATGTCGTGCGACAGCGGCAGCCACGAGCACGACGAGTCACCGACGTCGGGCTCGATCGTGGAGATGATGGCCTCGACGTTGGCGCCGACCGCCTCCAGGGAGAGGAAGATGCCCTTGGGAGTGCCGAGGCTTCCAGAGGTGAACTGCACGAGCGCGCCGCCACCGTCGAACGGGCACGTGGGTCCACCGCTGAGCACCTCGTCATAGATGTGCACCGGCACCGGAGGGCTCTCGATCAGCCGTGCGTGGGCGGCGTCGACCATGAGCGTCTCGGCGCCGGCCGCCGCACAGAACCGTCCGAGCTGCTCCAGGTAGGACTCGATCGAGATCCCCCGGCCCGGAAGTGGGAGCGACGCGACGGTGCAGCCGGCGCGCCAGGCGCCGATGAGGAAGGCGGCACACGGGCGGGTGTTGCTCAGCAGGGCGGCGATCGTGCTGCCGGCGCCCACCGTGTCGGTGATCCAGCGGGCAGCGTCACCCGACTGGGCCCAGAGGGTGCTGATCGACGTTGCCTCGGTGTCCGAGGCCAGGAACCGCACGGTGCCGTGACCGCTCGCCGCGTCCTCCAACAGGTCGAGAACCGAGCGCCTCGCTGTGTCACGGGGCACGGTCATGGGTGATTCGAGGGTCAGGGTGGACATGTCTCTCTCCCTTTCAGAGAACGATCGGGATCACCGCGGCGCTGAACCCGGCCGCGCCCCCGACGAGTAGGACCTTGTCGCCGGCCACCGCCCGACCTTCCTCCCGCGCCACGTCGAACGCGAGCGGGATGCTCGCGGCGGCGGTGTTGCCGAAACGGTCGAGGGTGACCATGCAGCGGTCCTTCGGGAACCCAAGGAGTGCGGCCACCCGCTCGATGACCGAGCGCGACACCTGGTGGGGAACCACGAGGGCGACGTCGTCGAGGCTCCAGTCGAGCTTCAGCAACATCTGCTCGACGAGCCGGGGCACGCGCTCGACTGCGAGCTGCTGCAGCTTGGCGCTGCGGCACTCGAAGAACATCCGATCCGGCGCACCTCCGTAGAGCGAGCCACCGCCCAGCACGGTCGAGAGCTCCCAGTGCCGGCCGTCGGACTCGAAGGCACCTGGGAAGAGACCGCGGTCCCGTTCGGCGCTGGCCTCCACGACGAAGGCCGCGCCGGCATCGCCGAGCGTCAACGCCGCCAGGCGCGCCGCGAGATCGATGTTGTCCGCGATGTTCCACTTGATCGTCGGGGACAGCCGCTCACCTGCGGCGACAAGCACTCGCCCCGCGCGCCCGGTCTCGATGAAGGCGTGGGCGACCTCGAGCCCGTTGAGGAAGCTGTTGCACGCGTTCTTCACGTCCATGACCGCGGCGTTGTCGCAACCCACGGCCGCCTGGAGCATGTTCGCGGTGGCGGGCTCGGCCACGTCGTGCGACGCGGAGGCAAAGATCAACAGGTCGATCGCCTGCGGTTCCAGACCGCTCTCGTCGAGCGCGCGACGCGCGGCGCGCGCGGCCAACTCTGACGACGACGTCCCTTCGGGTGCGTAGCGTCGTTCGACGACCCCGGCTGCCATTCGGACGATGTCTTTCGGGATCGTCCAACCGCCGCTCTCGCGATTGACCCGTGCCTCCACCATCTCCGATGTCCAGACCTCGTCGGGTAGGTGACGGCCGGTCCCGGAGACGACAGCCCTGATCTTTGAATCGTGCCTGTGCTCGTTCACGTGGACGAGCGTCTCATTCGATGGCTCGCACGTATGTCGTGGCGCTGACGCAGCGAACGTGCGCCCCGTCACCGACGACGCCTCCCGGGAAAGGGAGGGCCGCGGACGCGCCGGAGCCTCCCCGAAGGGAGGCTCCGGGCTCGGACGTCGAGGTTCTCAGACGCGGCTGACGACCAGATCGCCCACGTTGGAGATGTTGAAGTGCTTGAGGGGGTTTGGATTGCCGGCGGTGGTGCAGTCGAACGAAGCCTGGTTGGGACTGAAGGCAAAGGTGACCCTGGCCTTCGTGGTGTGGCCTGACTTGAAGAACGTGCCCGAGGTGAAGGTGGTGATCACCCGCACCTGACCAACGGTGGCGGTCTGCTTCACCGCGACCGTGCCATTGGACGTCGCTCCGGTGTTCCAGGAGATGTGGGTGGTGCCCCTGAAGATGATCGTGCCGACGGGTGGGTCGGTCGGGCCGCCGAGCGCGTGCGGGCACGCCAGCGGCTGGGTGCTCGTGATCGAGGCCGTAAAGAAGCCTGAGCTGGGCCCTCCACCTGCGGTCTTCGAGCAGCCACTGAAGCCGTCGGGGGTGGCGCCCGTCTTCGTGTCGGGACTTGTACCCGTCTGACTCTTCTTGTCGTGACCGAGGCCCGGGAGCAGTTTCGTGCTGCCCTTGGCCGAGGTGCACCTTGCGATCACGGTTTCTGCTGCGCTTGCGCTGCCAACGCTGATGAACGGGGCGGCCACCAGCGCGGCAGCCGCGACAAGTGCGAGTCGTCGAATCATGGTGAACGTATCCTCCTCGGAGAGGCGTCTCGTCTCAGAGCGCAACGGCGGGAGAGCCGGGGGGGCCGACGCCGTTGGCCGGGCCAACCTACCCCCCCGGTTGGCCTCCGCAACCGCGGGACAAACTGCGCGTACCGACCGTCAGCCGGGGCGGTGAGCTGATCTGGCGGACACTCGTCATCCTGGTGCCGCAGGGTCAGCGCCGCGCAGGTTCGCCCTTGACGCGGCGTCATGGCAGCCGACGATCCGTGGCGAGCCCGGTTGGAGCGCTACTCGCGGCGTCACGCGGTGAAGGCGACGCGCGCGTGCCGGGGGCGTTCCACCTCGACGACCTCCGGTCGCACTGCAGGAGACTGGCGCGCGACGCGTGCCAGGAGCTTCGATTCGATCGACGGAGCAACCCGGATCATCCTGACGAGCTCGGCTCGGCTGGAAACCAGAAGGTCCATCGGGGTTGTCGCCGTCACGGTGGCGATCTCAACGCTCCCCGGTAGAAGCGACTGCTCTCCGAAGAGCGAGCCCGGGCCGAGGCGTTTCGCGCCGCCATGGGGACTGCTGGCCTCGCCCTCCCCTGAGACCACCAGGACGAGCTGGTTGCAGCTGTCCCCTGCCTGCACGATGACGCGATCGGGCGTCACCGAGATCGGACAGGTGAGTTGGGCGACCAGGCGAAGCTGCTTGGCGGTGCACTCCGAGAAGAGGTCGAGACCCTCGAGAATGCACGCGGTGAGGTTCCCGCGAATCCGCCACCGCCGTGTCCGAGCTCTCACATCCATCTCATCACCTCCGCATCGGCCCAATCACCTGGGATCCATCCTGAGCCGTTGGACCGAACACTTCTGTCGCCGCGACGACACATCGGACGTGATCGAGGCGACGTGGCGTGTCGAGCTCTCACGCAGCCGCGAGCGCAGCTGCCGAGTCGAGCCTGGCGCGGACCGAATGGCAGGCGTCGATCAGGGCGGCCACGAATCGATCGGGCGCCGCGATACACCCGCTGTGCCCGGCGCGCATGGTGTGAAGCGTCGCTCCGGGTATGTCATGGGCGAGCTTGAGCTGGCGGAGCGTCGGGACGACCCGGTCTTGGAGCATGGCGACGACCGCGGTCGGCGCTCGGGTGTCGGCGAGCCAGGGATCGGCACAGAACCGACCGATGGCACAGCCGGCCTCGAGCACCGTGAGCCAGTCATGGCGCGAGATCTCGTCGAGAACCCACTCGTGGACGCGGCGGGTCCCACCCCGCGTGGTGACCAGAGCGGCCGCCAGACGCTGGACGGCCTGCGTGCGGCCGACGTGGCAGGCGACGCTCAAACCGCCCAGGAGCCGGAAGAGCACTGACTCACGTCGGGTCAGGGCGAAGGAGCTGCTCGTCGCGCACAGCACGAGACCCTTGATGCGGTCGGCGTGCCGTCGCGCCGCCAAGAGCGCGATCGGGCCACCCATCGAGTACCCGAGCGCCACCGCCTCGCGGATCCCCAGCGCGTCGAGCACCGCGATCGCGTCGTCGGCGCAGTCCTCGAGTGTGAACCGGGCGGAGGTCCGTAGCCCTCGTCCGTGGCCCCGGTGATCGAGCGCGACGACCCGCCACGACTTCGACAGTGAGGCGTAGGCGGTGGAGAAGTTGAGGTCGGCGGTGGCGGTCCATCCATGAAGGAGGAGCAGGACCGGGAGGCCGGGTGGCCCTCCGGTGTCACGAACGAACGTCACGTCGCCGCTGCTGAGCGTCACGTGCCGTCCGCGAGGAAGGGGCCAAGGTGAGCGGGTGGGGAGGACCTGGTCGGCGGCCGCTGTGCCCATCATCCCCTCCTCTCCACGTAAGAGACCTTTGAGAAGACGCTGACGCAACGACGCCCGAAGATCTGTGGCCCGCGCCACATGTCGGGTGTGTGCCGCGACACGTGCCGCAGACACCCGACCGTGGGAAGATCTAGCCGGTTCGCCAAAGGGTGGTGCTGGGTGGTCAGCTATCAGCTGCTTGCCGGGATGCCAGACGACGCACAGCGATCGCTGCTGGCGCTCTGTCGCCGTCGGCGCTTCAGGCGCGGCGAGGTCGTCTTCCACGACGGCGATCCGGGTGAGACGCTCCACCTCGTGGCCAAAGGGCACTTCGCGGTGCGCGTCACGACACCACTCGGCGACACCGCGATGTTGCGCGTGTACCAGCCGGGCGACTCCTTCGGCGAGCTGGCCGCGCTCGAGCCGGCACCGCGGGCCGGCACCGTCGTCGCGCTCGACGAGGCCGACACACTCTCGCTGAGCCACGCGCAGCTCGATGAGCTGCGCGCGAAGCATCCCGGCGTCGACCACCTGCTGACCGCGGCCCTGATCGGCGAAGTGCGCCGACTCGCCCGTGCGCTGGTCGAAGCCCTGTACCTGCCGGTCGATCGACGCCTTTGGCGACGGTTGGGCGAGTTGGCTGAGATCTATGCCGACGGTAGCCCGACCGTCACGGTGCCGCTCACCCAAGAGGACCTCGCGCAGCTCGCGGGAACGACGCGCCCATCGGCCAACAGGGTGCTCAGAGCCGGCGAGGCGGTCGGGGTCGTGCGTATGGCTCGCGGCCGCATCGAGGTCGTCGATCTCGAGGCGGCGAGAGCTCGTGGCCGCTGACGACGACGGGGCGTCCCTGGCGGTGAACGTGGGTCCCGCCGCGATCGAGACGACGCGTGAAGATCCCCGGCCGGGCAACCGCGTGCGTTTTCCCGACGCCGTCATCGGCCGCGACGATGTCTTGACCGTGCTCGAGCAGCGCGTCGCGAAGCTGAGCAACGGCGGCCGCGCCCTCGTGGTGCTGGAGGGAGAGTCGGGGATCGGCAAGTCGACGGTGCTGCGCGAGATGCGTCGGCGGGTGCTGGCGACCGGCGGCAACGTCGCCGGCGGCGAGTTCAGCGCGAGGGCGGCTGCGGCGCCCACCACCGGCCTGCGCCGCGCCGTCGGAGACCTCGTCGAGACGATGCTCGGCCTCAGCGACGACCAGATGCAGGACTGGCTGGCCGATCTCCGGCAAGCGGTCGGGGGCTCGGTCGAGCCACTCGCCGACCTCGTCCCAGAGCTCGGGCTGCTGCCGAGCAGCGAACAGCTCCCGCCGGTCGACTCGCCGACCGGGCTGCGCAACCGATTGCGGCTGGCGGTGCTCGGCGTGGTGCTGGCCTCGGCGCACAGGACACAACCGCTCGTGATCACGCTCGACGACTTCGACCGAGCCGACAGCGAGTCCATGCAGATCGTGCACGACGTCATGAGGTCCGATGCCGACGGCCTTCTCGTGCTCGCGACTGCGAGACCCGGAGCGCTCGACGGGCTCCCGATCCTCGACGACCCCACCACCGGACGCATTCGCCTCGCCGAGCTCACGAAGGGCGCCCTCCGCGACTTCGTGGCGGCCGCGCTCGAGACCCGAGCCGAGGTCGTCGATGAGCTCGCCTCGACCGTCTCGGAGTGTGTCGGCGCAAACCCCCTCACGGTGCTGCAGTTCCTCCAGCGCGCGGTGGCCGGCGGCGGACTGACCCCCTCGCCGGGCCCGCCCGGTTGGGTCTGGGACGAGTCTGCGCTTCGAGCCCTCGAGCGGACACCCACCGAGGAGGAGATCGCCGCGTCGGCCTTGCGTGAGATCCCTTCGGTCGCGGTGATCGAGGTGGCCTCCTGCCTCGGCGAGCACTTCACGATCTCGTCGCTGGCAACCGCCACCGACCGGTCGGCGGACGAGGTCGCTGAGACGATCCTGCACGCGCTGCGACGCGGCATCTTGATGCGCGGTTCGGCGACCGATCCCGGCGGAACCTTCCTCGACACCAACGACGAGTACCGCTTCGTGCACGAGCGCGTGCAGCGAGCGGTGCGATCCCGCCTCTCCGACGACGAGCAGGCCGCGGTCCACCAGCGGGTCGGGCGCGTGCTGCTCGGATCGGCCGCGGTCGACGACCTCTTCGATGCCGTTCGACACCTCAACCAGGCCGTCACCCAACTGCACAGCGACTCGGAGCGTATGGAGCTGGCCGCGCTCGACGCCCGGGCCGCGGCCCGGGCGCGCCAGACCGCGGCCTTCGCGCTCGCCCTCGAATTCGCGAACGCGGGACTGGCCTGTCTTCCGACCGACGGCGACAGCCGCGATCACGCGGTCGTGCTCGCCCTCCACCTCACCGGGGCGGAGGCGGCGTGGATCACCGGCGACCTCGACCGGATGCTCCAGCTCATCGAGGCCGGGCGTGCGTTGCAGACGACGGCTCTCGAGCGCGCCGAGCTCGCGTTCCTGGAGGTGAAGGGGCTCGTGGCGGCCGAGCGCCCAGCCGACGCGCTGGCCTGCGGGCGCGCCGCGCTGGAGGAGCTCGACGTACGTCTGCCGGCCGCGCCGACGCAGCGGAATGTGCTCGCCACGCTCCCAGGGGTGTGGCGGCGACTCCACAACCGGTCGGATGCCGACCTGCTCGCGATGCCGGAGGCGACCGACCCGGAGACCCTCGTGGCCCAGAAGCTGCTCGCTGAGATGTTCGGTCCCGCGTACATGGCGGAGCCCGACCTCTGGCCGCTCCTGGCGCTGCGTTGCCTCACCATCACGCTCGACGAGGGACGGGCGCCGATGTCGCCCGTCGCGTTCGCCGGGTACGGGCTCCTGCTGGCGGCCATGGGCCGGTATGACGCGGCTCAGCGCTTCGGAGACCTCGCGATGCAGATGGCAGAGGCCCCGGAGAGCCGCGAGTTCCGCCCGTGGACGAAGTTCCTGTTCTACGACTTCATCCACCACTGGACCCGCCCGGCTCTCGAAGCCATCGAGCCGCTCCGCGAAGCAGGTCGCGAAGCGCTATTGATCGGAGACCTCGAGAACGCGGGGTTCATGACCGCGGTCGAGCTCTACCAGTCGCTCGCGTACGGCGTGCCGCTACCCGAGATCGACGCGCGCGGCCTGGAGCTCGCCGTTCACCTCCGCCCGTACCGCGCCCAGTTCAGCCTCTGCGAGTCGACCCGACAGATGGTGCACAACCTGATGGGCCGCTCCGCCGACCGCTTCGAGCTCGCCGGCGAGACCGCGTACGACGAGCGGGTTGCGGTGCCCTCGGCCATCGAACGGCATGACGTGACCGCCCTCACCGCGTATCACCTCACCCGACTCGCGCTGCACCTGTGGTTCGGCGATTTCGAGGGTGGGCTGCTTCACGCCGAGAAGTCGGAGGAGCACCTCGTCGGCATGCGGGGGACGCCCAACGTTCCGATCTTTCACATGTCGAACGCAATCCTGCGCCTGCGCACGGCGCCGCACGCCGCCGCCACCCGTCGCGCCGTCCGTCGCGCCCGCAAGGGCTTCCGGACCTGGGCGCGCACCTCGCCCGAGAACTACCGGGGCCCAGCCCTGCTCGTCGAGGCCGAGGAGGCCCGCGCCGCAGGGCACGACCGTCGGGCCGAGGCGCTGTACGACGAGGCCATCGAGGCGGCCGACCGATCGGGGAGCGTCACCGTGTTCGGCGCGCTCGCGCGCGAGTTCGCCGCCGAGCTCCATGCCCAGAAACGACGCGAGCTGGTCGCCCGCTCCTATCTCACCGCCGCGATCGAGTCGTGGGCCGCGCTGGGCGCCTACGGCAAGGTGGATCAGCTCACGGGCCGGCACCCTGGTGTGGTGGAGCCCGTGCCCACAGGGCGGTTGTACTCCGACGCGGACGCTCTCATCGAGGAGACCATCGCCGGCGAGCTCGGGCTGGACGAGCTCCTCGAACAGCTGCTCGCGACGGTCGGACGCGACACCGGCGCGGAAAGAGGCATCCTTTTCGTCAACGACGGCTCCGCACTCGTGCCCCGCCTCGTTCTCGACGAGCACGGGTTGACGACGATCGCCGAACCGACGGCCGGCCACGACGCTCCCGCCTACGGCGCCTCGGTCGTCCGCTACGTCGAGCGCTCCGATCGCCCGGTGCTCATCACCGACACGGCCACGAGTGTGCACGGGCGCGACCCACATCTCCGAGCGACGGGAGTCCGCTCGGTGCTGTGCCTTCCCGTTGCCCGTGGCGGCGTGCTGCGCGCGATCGTCTATCTCGAGAGTCGGGTGGCCCGCGCGTTCGAGCTCGCGCACGTCGAGTCACTCCGGCTGCTCTCTGCGCACGTCGCCACCGCGCTCGAGAATGCCCAGCTCCTGCTCCGGCTCGAGGACGCGCTCTCCTCGCAGACCGATCTCGTCTTCGCCCAGTCGCGGTTCATCCCGGAGCAGCTCCTGCAGGCGCTCGGTCGCGACAACCTGATCGCGATCGAAGCCGGCGATGCGGTCGTACGCGAGATGACCCTGCTGTACTCCGACATCCGCGGTTACACACACATCCAAGAGGGTCTCGATCCGCGTCACGGAATCACCTTCCTCAACGACTACCTGCGCCACATGGAGCCCCCGGTCGTGGCCCACGGAGGCTTCGTCAACTCCTACGTCGGCGACGGGATGATCGCAGCCTTCGACCGAACCTCCGACGGCGCGCTCCGCGCCGCGCTGGCGATGCGCCGCACGGAGCGCGAGGTGACGGTCGAACGGCGTGCCCGTGGCCTCGAACCCGTGCGGACCGGCATCGCGATCCATACCGGAGATGTCGTGGTGGGCACCTTCGGCGGCGTGAACCAGCTGCGCTGCGGCGTCGTCGGCGACGCGGTGAACCTCGCCGCCCGGCTCGAAGGCCTCACGCGCCACTACGGCTCATTGCTCATCAGCGAGAGCGCACGCGCCGGGCTCGAAGACGTCGACGCCTACGACCTCCGCCGGGTAGGGACCTTCCGCGTCGTCGGCCGCACCACACCCGTGACCGTGTGGGAGGTGTTCGACGAGGACGAGCCTCCGCTGCGCTCGGCGAAGCGCACCACGTCGGCGGCGCACGAGGCTGCACTCGACGCGTTCGCAGCCGGGCGAATCGCCGAGGCGTCCGCCGCGTTCGAGGAGCTCGCTCAGCTCGTCAAGGGCGACAAGGTGGCGCCCGCGTACGTCGCCCACTGCCGTCGCCTCCTCGAGTACGGCCTACCCGACGACTGGGACGGCGTCATCAGCCTCGATCACAAGTAGCCGAGCGCGTTCAGCAGGGCAACCTACCGCCGCCGGCGTAGATGCGGGGGAAGGTACTTCAGCGGTTGGTCGAGCAAAGCGTTTTGGTTCAGCGGATCGCCGAACGGATCGACCCCATAGATCCCGCCGCCACCCTGATCAGGGGGCCGGTCGACGAGGCCGATGCGGTCGAGCAGGTCGCGGTCTTGGGACGGCTGCGGAGCGCCCGGGCGCGGGCCGTCCGGGCGTGAGTCGACCTTCGACGCCGCGCAGGTGGACTCAACGAGCTTGCGCCACTGCCGCACCTGGTCGACGATCCACATGGCCGGCGCGTACGGGTCGACGGGCGGCCCATACCCGCCGAGGTTGGAGGCGACGGCCGAGGCGTTGTCGATCCCCCAGACGTGCCAGGGATGAGCGAGCCCGGCCCGGAAATAGTCCGAGTCGAGGGCGCGGGTGGGGCGGGCGTCGGCCGGCTCGCGGTTCTCGCAGTCGAAGATGAAGCAGAAGTCGCCGGCGGGCGTGGGCTGGCGGATGGGACTCGAGAGCTCTTGGTCGACGAATCCGAACGGCATCCGCCAGGACAAGCCCGGTAGGTCGCGTTCGTCATCCTTCTCCGACTGCTTATACACATAGTGGTCGAGGATCGCGTTGACTGCGTGGCGGCCCGATTCGCAGGCCGCCTCCATGCTCGTCATGCGGGTGAAGGTCTTGCACCACGTTCCGGCGAACACCAGCTTGTCGTGATGCACCTCATAACCGCCGTGGCCCGCCTGCCAGACGTGCAGGCGCTTCTGCATTTCGCGCATCGCTTCGTTTGGGACCACAGTGATGGACGTGCCCTGAGGGTTCCACGGGTAGGCGCCGGGCCGGTTCTTCCAGTCGCCGATGAGCGGGATGAGATATGGAGCGCGGTTGTAGCGCGGCGTCTCGTATTCTTCGAGCCCCTCGGCGTCGGTGGCTCGCGTATGGTCGTCTTTCGTCTTGAACACGATGAACTCGTCCACCGCGTACCAGATGGGTCGGGGAAGCTGTCTGGCCACAACGTCGTGGCCGAACGTGTCCAGGAGCTCGACGGTGATCTGACGCCAAACCTCGAGGGCGATCTCCCTGCGGGTGCATTCGCGGGCGGGCTTCTCCACACAGGACGCCGTGTTCCAATCGCCGATGTCGACGGACATCACCGACACGTAGCCGTGCGTCTTCAGATTCGGCTTGTCGGTCCAGAACCCCGACTGGTTGATCGCGGACAGGCCCCACTCCGAATTTGAGTAGTACACGTGACCTCGGACGATCTGGAACTCCGTGTCGAAGAAGAACTGGATGCCCGACAGCGCTTGGAACCGGTCCCAGCCAACCGTGCCGAGCTGCTCGAACTTGAACGGATTACGGCGACCGATTCTGGCGCGATTCAGCGTACGCGGGTCTGCAGGTGGCTCACTCGTCGCCCACCCGTCGAGCCCGATGACCGTGCTCATCGCACGTACGGCACGCTTTCTCTCGATCTCCGTCGGCGCGTCCTTCACGAGCTTCTCGTAGTAGGCCATGGCCGTCGCGTAGTCATGACCGTCGCGGAGGGGTCGGGTCGCGAGCTCCGCCCGGAACGCGTCGGTCGCCACGACGTAGTAATCGGGCGCGGGATCAAGCGGTTCAGCCTGATTCCGAGGGTCCTCGTCGGAGTCTTCCCGCGGGTCGAGCCTCAGATCGTGATCGAGCCAGTCGGGGGAGCTGGAAGCCACCCAGGCAGTGAGGACCCCGTCCTCGAGTGTGAAGCCCCGGAGCATCTTCGCCTCGAAGTCGACGCCGAGCTTCCTCAGGTGCACGTACCAGTCGTCGAACCATGCGTCGGTGGTCGGCCCGTTGAGCACGCCGTCGGCCTTGCTGTCGTAGCGGTCGAGTGCCATGTTGAGCTGGACGTAGGTGCTGATGTTGGTCCGGGCATCGCCGAAGCGGGAGTCGAAGCCGGCGAGGATCTTGGGCATATTGAGGATCTGTCGCGCGAACGCGGGGCTGTAGCGGTAGCGCTGGACACCCGTGTCCGGGTCGACCCCGACGAAGAACTCGTAGGCCGACACGTCTTCGAGCTCCTTGGCACGACGCTCGGGCGACGTCACCAAGAACCGCAGGATCCGACCGAGGAACGTCGAGATGTCGCTCTGGGTGAAGCCGAGTTGGCGGATCTCGTTGAACACGCCGTGGAGCTCGGCAATCGATCGCGGCGTCTCGCGGGGAAGCACGAGCGAGGGCAGGCCATCGAGTGCGGTCACCGCCTGCGTGATCACCCGTTGCACGTTGTCGTACACCGTGCGCGGGGTCACCTTCGCGGTCGCGACGTCATGGCGCTGGTCGTAGACGGGAATGCGCTGAAGCATGTCCCAGAGGTGGAGGTAGTACGCGGGGAAGAAGCGGAAGCCGTGTTCGCCGATCGCACCCGTCGGCGCATCGGCCGAGCTTTCCGTCCCGTCCGGCCTCGGGAAGGGACGGAGGGTCGGGTACTGGGTCGCGGCCATGCCGCCGATCCGAACGACGAGCCCGTCGGGCTTGCCCAAGCTGCGTGGATCCAGCGTCGGCTCGTAGACCCGCACCCCGAACCCTCGCTCCGCGAGCTCGTGCGCGGCGGTCAGCCCGGCGATTCCAGCGCCGAACACCGCAACGGTCGGAGGATGCTCACTACTGGCCGGTGTAGGGACGAATCGGTCGCCGGAGTCGCTCGAGGACTGCGCTGCGGGCATCACGCCACCCTTTCATTCTGAAACTCGTCGTAGAGCTGAGCGACCTCGTCGCAGCGGACCGCGCCGTGCACGAACGCCTCGAGCGCCTCGAGCAGGGTCACGAGGTCGGCGAGCCGACCCTCGACGCGCACCTCGTCGGCGCACACGGCGTCGGCCAGCGTGCGCCGGCCCGCGAGGACCGATCGCACCGCGGCACGCGTCGTGCGCACACACACGCTCGCCTCTCCGTGCGGAGAGTGCACGCGGGGAATGCCCTTCTCCACTCGCACATCGAAGACCTCACCGTCCACGGAAAGGCGAACCGTCGATTCGCCGAGCCGCCGCGCCATCTCCGCGTGAGCACGAGGACAGGCCCCTCGCAGCACTTCGAACGCACGCTCCAGAAGCGTCGCGATCGGAGCTGTCGTCCGGCCGTCGTCAACCAAGGAACTCGAAGACACCTGATCCCTCGAGGTCGAGCGCCCGACCGCCGATCTCCCCCGCCGCACGCACCGCGCCGCTCACCTCGTTGAGCACGACGACGCCGAGGTCGTCGTGCTCGTCGGGCACGACGATGCGCACGTAGTGATCCGGCTCGAAGCGCAGTTGCACCTGATCGCCGTCCTGATGGCCGCGGATCCTCACAGCCGCGGGCAGGTCGCTCGCCAAGCCCGGCCGCAGCACACGCATCACGGTCGGCAGCGTGAGGGCAGGCGGGCGGCGAAGCAACCCATCGTGCGCAACGGTCACTGCGGCGTCACGCCACATCGCGGCGGGGTCGCGCTCATGCCAGACATAGAGGCCCTGCCGGGTGGCGCGCCGCCGGAACCGGTCGGTCATGCACATGAA
>Ga0066709_100001293_pt1 | contig 16214 bp, 13 predicted proteins | sample GraSoiAngelo_158_FD_79665 | JGI IMG/M metagenome (GOLD analysis project Ga0066709, IMG submission 79665) | Grasslands soil microbial communities from the Angelo Coastal Reserve, California, USA - 14_1009_16_30cm | ecosystem: Environmental > Terrestrial > Soil > Grasslands | place: USA...
GGATGCCCTCCGCGGCGAGTAGGTTCGGGGTGTTCGGCGTCTCCTGGAAGTCAGGGCCTGACCAGCCAACGGGACGCGTGCCTGTGGCCTTTTCGACCGCGTCGATCGAAGCGCGGATGTATTGCCGCTCCTCATCTTCGGACATCCCGATATGGATGATGCGGCGGCGAGACAGGCCGTGCGCGATGAACTCGCCGCTGCGCTTCTGGCCCTCCTGAACGAGGAATGGGTAGTGATCGGCCACGGCCTTATCGAGCGCCAGGGTGGGCTTGATGCCGTATCTGTCTAGCACGGCGAAGATGCGAAAGACGCCGACCCGATTGCCGTATTCGTGATTGCCGTAGCCGCCGATATCGGGAAAGAGGTTACCCGGCGGATTGCCGGTCCACAGCCCCTCGGGGCCGCCCAACGGACTCACAGCCACCGGCGTACCTTCCGGCACTCCCCAGTCCCAATGCTCGAGATTGACGATGACGGCAAGGGCGACCCTGGCGCCCTCTGGCCAGCGCAGAACCGGGCGCGTGATGATCGGCGACCAGGCATAGAAATCCTGGTCCATGCCATAGGCGCGTTTTGCCGGCATCTTCCCCTCCGATTGCTTTGTACGGACCAGCGCCCGTCGGCTTGGCAGTTCCCGAAATCCCGCCCGATTATTATGAGTCTAAGCCGCCTCGGCGATCGGCCGCTCTCCTTCAAGCAGCACACGATAAAGGTAGCGATACTCGTTCATATCGTAATCGGTGGTCGCTTGATGGAGGACGCTTCGGTTGTCCCAGATTACCATGTCGCCCCTGCGCCATTTGTGTCGATACATGTATTTAGGCGGAGTTGCATAGTCGAACAGTTCGCCAAGTAGAGTGAAAGCCTCATCGTCCGCCATGCCCGGAATCCCGGTGACGCGGTTGGGGCTGAGATAGAGCCCGACCCGGTCATTGTCTGGGTTTCGGCGGGCGATCGGATGCACCGCTGACGGCGTGGCCGCCAGTAGCTCCGGCGTCAGGTCGGTCGCCTTGCGGTCATACCGCGCGCCGCGGTAGGCGTGCACCGCCCTTAGTCCGGCAATCCGGCGCTTCGTTGCTTCGGGCAGACCGTCATAAGCGGCCTGCACGGAGACGAATTCGGTGTCGCCGCCACCGTTTGGCGGGATCACGACACCGTAAAGAACGGTCGCCTTCGGCGGCGCCGCGTAGTTGGAATGATCCGTATGGAAATCGGCGCCGCGAACGGCGAGGCGTTCACCTGCCTGCTCCAAGTCCCGGTTGGAGAGCGCGCTAACCAGAGGGTATTCCGGCAACCGATAATTGTCGAACTGCTCCGGAATGATTTTGCCGAACAACTGCGCAGCGGCGGCGAAACGCGGCGGATCGAACTCCTGATCCCGAAAAACCAGCACCGCGCGGTCGGCAAAATACCGGTAAAGACGAGACTTGGTCGTCTGATCGAGCGGCTGCCCAAGATCGATCCCGACAATCTCTGCGCCGATAAGTTCCGTCAGTGGTCGAACTTGCATATTCATCAAAACGGCTCCCGAAGAAAGCTTGCCGCTGTGGCCCAATCAAACCCGGCCATGGCGGGCGGGCCAGACCGATCGATAGCGCACCGCCCGCGATGCGCCTATATGGCCACGCTTGATCACCCCGATATCGAGCAGTCGAGCCGGCTACCGCCTAGTCCCGTGAGTACTTTGGCGGATCGAGAATTGTTCTCCCTGCTCGGTTCGCTCTCCGAGTTCATCCACGCAATCTCGGGCAAAGGCGGAGGGCGTTCTCGCCGAGGATCTTACGCTTGGCGCTATCCGTGAGCCGCGGGCGTTCGACAGTCTGCTCGACGCTTTCCGGCCAGGCGGTATCGCCATGTGGCCAATCGGAGGCGAACAGCCACATATCCTCGCCCAGCTCCTCGACGCAGAATTCGAGCGAACGCTCCCAGCTGTCCATGCCGTGGAAATAGCGGCCCTCGGCCAGCACCTCGCGCGGCATGCGCTTCAAATTCGGCACATGGCCGGGCGACATCAGGTAATGCGTGTCGAGACGGTCGAGCGCGGCTGGGACCCAACCGCCGCCGGTCTCGATGATCGCCGCCCTGATGCGCGGGAACAGGTCGAAGATGCCGCCCCCGATCAGCGCGCCCATCGCCGCCATCCCGGCCCATGGATTGCTGAAGCCGTGCAGCAGGAACCAGGCGCCGTCGAGATCGTGGGTGCCGGGTGCGTAGGGCGGCCGCGCCGTGCCGCCATGCGCCAAGAGTGGCAAGTCAAGGCTCTGAGCCGCGTCGTAAAGCGGATAAAGATCCGGATTGTCGAGCAGCTTGCCGCTCGGCGCTTGCGGCGAGATGTAGACGCCGACGAGGTTCGGGTCGCGCTCAGCCCAATATTTGATCTCGGCGACGCCCGAGGGCACGTCGCGCATATTGGCTACAACGGTCCATTTCAGCCGCGTCGGCGCCTGCGCGCAGAAATCAACGACCCAGCGATGGTAAGCGCGGTAAAGCGCGTTCTCAAAGCCGACGTCGCGCAGCGCGCAATAGCTCGACACATGCGTCGGAAACATTACGTTGACGTCCACCGACGCTCGATCCATGTCCTCGAGCCGCGCTTTGATGTCCCAGTTCACCTCCGGGCGGATTGGCGGCAGCGCATCCTTGCGGCCCGGTGGGAAGGCGATGCGGCCGTGCTCCATCTCCGATCGCCGGCTGAGACCGTAGGTGTCGCGAACGCCAAGCGGCCGACCGGTCTCGATCTGTTCGATAACCGAGTTACGGCTGCCGAACAGCGAGTAGCGGTCGCCCTTCGCCTCCTGCTTTGCGACCGCCTCACAGAGCTGCTGGTACGCGCCGCGGTATTCCGGATCGATGTAGTCCTTGTAGAAGCGGTCGGCGCGCTCGCGGATATGGGCATCCATGTCGATCACGGTGTAGCCGTTCCAGCTCATGGCTTCCTCTCTGATCTGGCCGGTGGCCTAAGCAAAACTGTTGGTCGGCAACTAATCGCAGCGGCGAAAAATTACTATACCTTGTTCCCGTGATCACTGCGCCGAAAGATCCAGCGCAACCAACTGGTAGCGTTGCAATGTGAGCTTGAGAAGCAGGATCCCCACTGTCAGGCCATATAGCCCGGTCCATGTCGATAGGACGACGATGTCCCCCGCCGTGTACGACAGCAAGGCGCGCGCGAAGAGGCCGGATGCGATGCCGCTCAATAGCAACAGGTACTCGCTGTCCGCCCGCCGCAGGGTGGCACACGAGACCGTAAACGTCGTCCCCAGGGCGACCGCCCAGACCGTCATCAGGTTGACCAGGTCGAGCAGCGTCGTTCCGGACGACGCATAGGCTGCGACCGCGGCCGCGAGGTCGACACACCCGCCGGCCAAGAGCGGCCAAACGGAACGATTGGCGAGAGCCCAACCTCCCGACGAGAGCGTCAGAATCCCATCGACAAACGCGTATGCCGCAAACAGCTTGATCAGCATTGTGTCGGTGATCGTGGGCCAAAAGCACGCAATGGCGAAGAGGATCGCCGCCGCACTTCGGAGCGCCAGTGACGCACGCCGTTCGTGCAGCAAGGCGCTCGCGTCATTCGTCATCAACGTCTCCGGTAAATCCGGTCTTTGCCGGAGCGCGGCGCTCCTCCCATCCGAAGACGCTGCGGCCGCCATAGGACGGAGAGCGGTCACGCTCCCGAGCGCTTAGCTCCCTCACCCCCGGGCCGGAAGCATGGAGTTCGAGTTGCCGCGCCTGTTCGTCGAGCCGTTTGAGCGCGCCGAGCGCTTCCTCCTGCCCCAGCTTGGCATGTTGTACCGCCGTTTTTAGCACGCGGATCGTCTCGTCGTACACGCGCAGCGGCACCGGGAACGGGTGCCGATCCTTGCCGCCGTGCGCGAATGAGAAGCGGGCTGGGTCGGCAAAGCGACATGGCGCGCCATGCACCACCTCGGCAACCATCGCCAACGCCTCCACCGTTCGCCGTCCGACCCCAGGAACCAGCAGGAGTTCCGGAAAATCGGTCGGGCCGCGGTCTGCCGCAGCCGCCAGGCTGCCGCGCAATCGGCGTTCGAAGACGTCGCTGGAGCGCACATCATGATGCGCCGGCATGACGAGGTGCGGCAGCAGCGGTTCAGCCGGGTGCCGCGACATTATTCGATCGGGATCCTCGATGACCCGCAATTCGCGGGCGATCCGGTCCGGGCCCAGCGATTGCAGGATGTCGATCTGGGTACAGCGCGACGCCGCGGCGCGCCGATCGGTCAAATTGATGATCTCACCCTGGCCGGCTCCTTCGATGGCGGCGTGCGGCTCCTCGACAAAACTCCTGAGCCCTTCCGAAAGCCAATGATAGCGCCGAGCCTGCCGACGCTCGCCATGCATGCCCTGCTGAACCACCACCCAATCGCCCTCGTCGGTCACAATGAAGCCATGCAGGTAGAGATCGAAGCCGTCCTGCACCGCCGCGCTGTCGACCTTGGCGACGAGCCGGCTGGCTTTGGCTAGCGTGGCGCCGTCAAATCCGACGCGCTCGCCGATCGCGACCAGCTCGTGCGGGGTCTGCCGTGAATATTTTCCACGGCCGCCGCAAACATGGATCCCAAGCTCGTTGCCGAGCGGCGCAAGACCGCGCTTCAGCGCTCCGATGATGCTCGTCGTGATGCCGGAGGAGTGCCAGTCCATGCCCATAACGGCGCCGAACGACTGGAACCAGAACGGGTGGGCGAGGCGTCGCAACAGCTCGTCGCGCCCGTAGTGATGGATGATGGCCTCGCTGATCACCGCGCCGAGGCGGGTCATCCGGTCCGCCAGCCATTTTGGCACATGCCCACCGTGCAACGGCAGATCAGCGGTTCCGGATCTACGAGCCATCAGACGCCACCGTGGTACGGAGCGATACGCCCGCATCCCTTGCCGACCTGCATCACGCTGCCCGGGCGTCCCGTATCGCCCGCCACACTCGTTCCGGCGTTGCCGGCATGTCGATATGGCGGATGCCGAACTCCGACAGCGCGTCGATGAGTGCGTTCATGACCGAGGGCAACGCGCCGGCGCAACCCGCTTCGCCGCAGCCCTTGGCCCCGAGCGGGTTTGTCTTGGCCGGTACCGGATGACTGGCATGGACGAAGAACGGCGCATCCTCGGCGCGCGGCATCGCGTAATCCATGTAGGACCCGGTCAGCAGCTGCCCGTCATCGTCATACACGGTGCGTTCGAGCAGCGCCTGGCCTATCCCCTGCACAATCCCGCCATGCGCCTGGCCGTCAACCAGCAGCGGGTTGATGACCACGCCAAAATCGTTGACGAAGGTGTACTTGGCGACCTCGACCACACCGCTTTCCGGATCGACCTCGACCTCGGCGATGTGGCAGCCATTCGGAAAGGCCGAGGGCGGGCCATCGTAAATATCGGCAACATCGAGGGTTTGCGGCAGCTCGGGCGGCAGGCTGAGCCCGGCATGGATCCTGTCGGCCAACTCCATCAGCCCGATCGAGCGGTCGGTGCCGGAAATGACAAATCGACCGCGATGAAACTCGATATCGGCCGCGGCTGCTTCCAGCACATGGGCGGCAATCTGGCGCCCGGCCTCGACCACTTTTTCGCCTGCCTTCACGATGGCATTGCCGCTAACGATCATCGACTTCGAGCCGCCGGTGCCGCCGCCCGCGATCAATTCGTCGCTGTCGCCCTGTATCAGGCGAATGCGCTGGAAGGGAATGCCGAGGTGGGTCGCGAGAACTTGCGCGAAGGGCGAAGCATGCCCCTGCCCGTAATCGAGGGTGCCGGTGATGATCGTGACATTGCCATTCGGTTCGAAGCGAATCCCGCCCATCTCGCGCCCGGGCGGACCGGTCAGCTCGAGGTAATCGCTGATGCCGCGACCACGCAGGCGACCGCGCGTCCGGCTCTCTTCCTTGCGAGCGGCGAAGCCGTCCCAATCGGCGAGCGCCACCGCCTCGTTCAGAAGATTGCTGAAATCGCCGCTGTCGTAGGTTGTGCCGTTCGGCGCTTTGTACGGCATCGCTTCCGGCGGAATATGGTTGCGACGGCGCAGCTCGACGCGGTCGATGCCCATCTCGGCCGCGGCCGTCTCAACCAGCCGCTCCATGTAGTAATTCGCCTCGGGCCGTCCCGCCCCGCGATAGGCCCCGACCGGCGTCGTATTCGTGAACACGCATTTGGTCGAGACCTCGATCAGAGGCGTCTTGTAGACCCCGAGCGTATTGCGCACGGCGTTGCGGGTTGACGGGCCGGGCGCGCCGTAGGTGGCGCCGAGATTGCCGTAGCCGGTCAGTCGTACGGCCAGGAAATGGCCCTCGCGATCGAGCGCCAACTCCGCCGTCATCTGGGCGTCGCGCCCATGGGTGTCGGACACGAAACTGCCCGATCGCTCGTCGGTCCATTTGACCGGCCGGCCGAGCTCGCGCGCCGCATGCATGATGCAGTAATGCTCCGGATAGGTCGGCTGCTTCATGCCGAACGAACCTCCGACGCGATCAGTCAGCACCCGGACCTTGTCGCGCCCGATGCCGAGCACTTGGGCGATGTAGTTGCGAAACCCGAATACGCCCTGGCAGCCGATATAAAGGGTCCAGTGCCCGCGCTCCGGATCGTATTGAGCGTTCGCCGAGCGCGGCTCCATCGCATTGACGACGATGCGATTGGCCCGCAGCTCCAGCCGAGTGACGTGCGCGGCAGAAGCAAAAGCCGCTTCTACAGCGTCGCTATCGCCGAAGTGAAAATCGAGTCCGACATTCGCGGGCACATCGTCGTAGATGAGCGGGGCACTGGGTACAGCCGCGTCACCCGGCTCAGTTACAGCCGGCAATGGCTCGATATCGACAACGACGGATTCTGCCGCATCCTTGGCCGCAGCTACGGATTCGGCGATGACCACCGCAACCGCCTCGCCGACATGCCGGACTCTATCAGTGGCCAGCGCGTAGCGGACCGGGCTCAGCATCGGGGTTCCGTCGCGATTGTTCATGACTTGGCGCGGCGGCAGCGGACCGATCCCGCCTGCCGCGAGATCGGCCGCTGTGTAGACAGCCAGAACTCCGGGCATGGCGCGCGCGGCGATGACATCGAGACCGCGGATTACCCCGTGCGCATGCGGGCTGCGCACCATCACGGCATAGGCTTGACCGGAGAGGTTGACGTCATCGGAATAGCGCCCCTCGCCGCGAAGCAGCACGGGGTCTTCAGAGCGCGAGACCGGTTGGCCGATCGCAAACCTGTCGTCAATGCCAAGCTCGGTTCGATCAGCGTAGTCGTTCATCGCTTATTTTCTTCCCTATCGGTTGCCGCGCCCATCGAGGTCCGGCAGTCGCGTACCTCGCCGCGCTCGTGGCCCGGTTGATGCTCATTTGCGTGTGTGCCTGCGGGCGCCCGCACACGCACGCACGCACGCACCTAAGTCGTTAACAGGAGCATCCCTTCGAAGCCTTCGCAAGTCGCCCGATGACGGCCGGGTCCTCCGGAGGGAAGGGGGTCAAATCTCTACGACCGACCCTACCTGCAACCACCTTGGGGTCACGCGCGGAAAAATTTTCGTGCCGGAGGAAGGTCTAAAATCACGTGAGTTGCCGATAAACAAACTCCATGACCCTTATCTCAATCGGAAGATTTATTGACCGACCCCATAAGCCAGACTCGTGCGGGAGAGAGCGGCAGTTGGTTCGGCATTGCCCCGAATGAGGCCAGGGCGCTGGCGACTGCGTTGGCCATCAGTCCCCCGACGGGGATGATCGGTCCCTCGCCGGCGCCCTTGACCCCGAGTGGATTGCTTGGCGAGGGATGATTCTCGAGGGCAATCGCGCGGATTGTTGGGAAATCAGTTGCCGTCGGGATCAGGTAATCGGCCAACGTGCCGGTCAACAACTGCCCCGCGGCGTCATAGACAAGGTTCTCCATGAAGGCGCCGCCAAGCCCCTGCACGACGCCGCCAATCGCCTGACCGTGCAAGGTCAACGGGTTGACGATGCGGCCGACATCCTCGACGACCAGAAAGTCCAGCAACTCGACGTGACCGGTCCCGGGATCGACCGCCACATGCGCCGCTGCCGAGCCATAGGTATAGGTCAGCTTGTTGTTGTTGGCGAAAGCAGTGTCGACCTTCAAACGTTCGCTCGCCAGTTCGGCGAAGGAAAGCGAGCGGCCGTCGCTGATGTTACGGGCGCGGCCATCGACTAGCTCGATTTCCTCGGTAGAGCCGCCGAACCGAGCGGCGGCCGCTGCCCGGATCTGTTCGAGCAGCAACTTCGCAGCCTCGAACACCGCCGAGCCGCCGAGGACCGTCGAGCGCGAGGCGAATGCACCGTATCCCTCGTTCAGATAGGGGGTCGAGCCGTGCAACACGCGCACCTGGTCGAGCTGGATGTCTAGCGTGTCGGCGGCGATCTGAGACATTACCGTTTCGAGGCCCTGCCCGACCGCAGCAGACCCGACATACACCGCCACAGAGCCGTCCGATTCCAGTTCGAGCCGCGCGGTCTCTTTCGGTCCAGCGCCGGCGCCCTCGATAAAGCACGCAACTGCGAGGCCGTGATAACGCCCGTCGATCAGGCGCCCCTGCAAAGCACGCTTTTCCTCCCAGCCGAACTCTGCGAGGCAGCGTTCGAGCGCCTCGCCGTAATCCCCGCTGTCGCATTCGGTATCCACCGCCGGGCCGCCAGGCTCCAGCCGAGGCAGCTTGTACGGCATCTCGGCGGCGCCGATCAGATTGCGCAGGCGCATCTCGGCGTTGTCTATTCCCAGATCGCCTGCCGCCAACTCGATCAATCGCTCGCAGAAGAACGAAGCCTCGTAGCGGCCGGGCGCGCGATAAGTGCCGGAAGGCGTCTTGTTGGTCAGCAGCGCCGTCGAGGTGATGTGCACGTTGGGCACGCGGTAAGGACCACTGAAGAATTGCGCGAGGGTGCGCGGCTGAATCAGCCCATTGGTGCGGATATAAGCACCGAGATCGACAAAGATCTCGCCGCGCAATCCGATGATCGTGCCGTCGCGTCGACAGGCGATCTCTACCTCGCAATCCGCCTCGCGCGCATGGTTCATCGCCGTCAGGTGCTCGCGCCGATCCTCGATCCAGCGGACCGGACGGCTGACATGCCTGGCGGCGAATGGGATCAGGAAATCCTCGGGATAGAACTCACCCCGGGCACCGAAGCCGCCGCCGACATCATTTTCGATCAGCTCGACATTCGTGAGTGCGAGCCCGAGCATCGCGGCCAAGGTATCGCGATTGAAGAACGGCACCTTGGCGGCCCCGAGCACCGTCATCCTCCCTTGCACCGCATCCCACTCGGCGAGGACGCCGCGCGACTCCATCGGCAACGCCGTGTGGCGCTGCACGCTGAACCGCTCGCGCCGGGTGTATTCGGCTTCGCGAAATGCCGTGTCGGCGTCACCGCTGAGGGCGGTGAAGGTCATCGCCCGGTTGGTGCCGGCCTCTTCGAACAACAGGATCTCGTTTTTACCCGAGGCTCGGCGATCCGAGACCGGCCGCAGTTCTTCAATGTCCAGGGCTATCGCTCCCACCCCATCCTCGGCCAGCGCCGCGCTGTCGGCCAGAACGACCGCGATCGGCTCCCCGACATAGCGCACACGATCGGCGGCGATTACCGGCTGCAGGAACCGTTCCGTCCCTGGCAGCGGCAGCAGCCGCAGCGGGATTTTCGGCACCACGTCGATCTCCGCCGCCGTGATGACGGTGCGCACACCGGGTATAGCTCGCGCAGCGGCCGCGTCGAGGTTGCGGATTCGGCCATGTGCGATCGGGCTGCGCAGGATCGCCGCGTGCAGCATGCCCTCACGCCTGAGATCGCCGACAAACTCGCCGCGGCCGCGCAGAAAGCGGAAATCCTCGATCCGCTCGACCGGGCTGCCGATATAACGGTTTGTCCCGATCATGGCTTATCGGTCTTTCGATAGGCAGCGCGCGCTTCGAGCACCGCCTCGACGATCGGGATATAGCCGGTGCATCGGCACAAAGTACCCGACAGCACCGAACGGACGCGGGCGGCATCGGCATCCGGTTCTTCGGTCAATAGGGCATGCGCGGTGGTCAGCATGCCCGGCGTGCAAAAGCCGCACTGCAAGGCGTGATGCTTACGGAAGGCGGTCTGCAGCGGGGTCAACGCATCGTCCGTCGAGAGGCCCTCGACGGTGACCACGCGGCTTCCCTCGACCTGGACCGCCAGCATCAGGCAGGAGCGGACTGCGGCGCCGTCGACGATGACCGTGCATGCCCCGCACACGCCATGCTCGCAACCAAGATGGGTTCCGGTCTGCCGCAACTCGTCACGCAGGCAATCGGCGAGATGCATGCGCGGCTCGACATCGATCGCGACCGGCTTGCCGTTAAGCTGAAACCTTACCTGCATCACACGCTCCGGGCCTGTGTCGCACTGCGCAGACCGCGCTCGACGAGCGTCGCGACGAGGGCGCGGCGATAAGCGGCGGGCGCGTGCAAATCCTCAGGTGGATCGACTGTCCGAGCCGCGGTCTCCGCCGCCTCGCGGATCAAGGCTTCGTTGACTGGGCGGTCGTTGAGCACACTCTCCACCTCCGTCAACCGTCGCGGCCGATCGCACGCGCCGATGACGCCGATATGCCCGTTCCGGACCCGGCCATCCTGATCCTCGTCATAAAACAGGGCGATGCCCGCCAGCGCGAAGTCGCCTTGCCGCTGAGCGAATTTCAGGAAGGCCCAGTGCCGGCCCTTGGGCCAGAAAGGCAAGTAGAGCTCGGTAATGATCTCGTCCCGCTCCCGCACCGTGAATAGCGGGCCGGTGAAGAACTCCCCGGCGCGGATCGTGCGGGATCCGGCCGCACCGACCAAAGTGATCTCGGCCTCGCAGGTCACCGCGACACCCGGCAGTTCCGCAGCGGGATCGCCATGAGCAAGGCTGCCGCCGACTGTGCCGCGGTTGCGGATCTGATAATGCGCGACATGGGCGATCGCCTCACGCAACAGCGGATGCGCGATCTCCAGCCGGCGATCGTCCTCGATGTCGCGCCAACGTACTCGGGCGCCGAGGCGGACGCCGCTGTCGCCAATGGCAATCGTGTCTAGCCCCGGAACCCGACGCAGGTCTACGAGCAGGCTCGGCGTCGCTAACCGGAGAGCGAGCACCGGCATCAGGCTCTGCCCGCCGGCGATTACCATCGCCTCGGGTTTCGATGCCAGCAGGTCGATCGCTTCCCGGAGGGTGGCCGGAGCCTGGTATTCGAAGGGGGCGGGCTTCATCCCTCGCCTCGCAAAGCAAAGCCAATATAGTCCAAACCCGTGGCGCAATTTGCGCGCAGCCGATGCTCGGTGTCACCCGTGACGGTGGCACGCGCGTTCCGATCCAGCAACCGGTGCTCCGGGACGGCGGCGCCGCGGCCGTTTTCGCGGGGCCGTGGGAGAAGCACGGGCCCGAGGCCGACGCAGTGTCGTGCAATCTCGCTGCGCGAGCTCGGAAGGCGCGCAGAGATACCTCGCAAAGCGTTGTGGCGAGGGCGACAGCCGCGGGGCGCCCCAGCTGCATCGCCTCTCCCCGCTTTGCCTACTCGCGGAGGAACGTGTTCATCTCGGCGCTGCCAAGGGAAGTGTCGATATACCCAAATGTGCCGTGTTCCCGCACCTCTTTGGCCGCGCTTAGCAATCCGGTCATCGCCGCGCGATAGAGAGAGGTCGCCAAGCTGATGCGCTTCACTCCGGCCGCTGAGAGAGCCGCGACGGTAAACGACTTGCCCTTGATCCCGGCCATGAAGTTGAACGGCTTGCCGACCGCCCCGCACACCGCTCGGACGGCTTCGAGATCCGGCAGCCCCGGCGCCATCAGCGCGTCCGCTCCCGCCGCCTCGTATGCTTTCAGCCGCCTGATTGTGTCGTCCAGATCGAGACGGCCACGCAGGAAATTCTCGGTCCGCCCGGTCAGCGTGAACGGGAACGGCAGTGCCCGCGCTGCGGCCGCGGCAGCCGCGATCCGCGCAGTTGCCTGGGCGAGATCGTAGATCGGCGCGTCGGGGTTGCCGCTCGCGTCCTCGATTGAGCAGCCGACAAGCCCGGCCTCTGCCGCCAGCCTGATCGTCTCCGCCACAATTTCCGGTGCATCCCCGAAGCCCTTCTCCAAGTCGGCGGAGACGGGCAAGTCAGTGGCGTCGCAGATCACCCGAGCCTGACCCAATGCCTCGTTTCGCGTGACCCGGCCGTCCCGGCGGCCCAGCAAACCCGCCGATGCGCCGCTCGAGGTCGCGAGCGCCGCAAAACCGAGCCCGGCCATCATCCGTGCCGAGCCGCCATCCCACACATTGGCGATGACGAATGCGTCCGGTGCCTCATGCAGAGCGCGGAACTGCTGTGCCTTAGCATCCTGGGGCACGGTCATCGGTTTCTCCTTCGTCAGCGCAGATGGAGGTCATGCAGCAAATCGCATCCGGATTCAAATTCGCTGAGGTAACGTCGATGCATCCGCTCAACGGCCAGCCGGCGAGGACCGCGACGTGCCGCATTTGAACTATCTGCCCGAGCGAATGGGCACAGCAGAGATCTCGCCGGTCGGCAGCTTCGAAGCGGGCAGCTTCGAGTCGTTCACGCTGGTCTATACCGCCGGCTATTTCGGCGTCGACGATACCGGATCGATAAAGATCGTGCATCGCTTCGCCAGCGACATGGGACGGCCGCAATGGAGCGACCCGCAAGCAGCGAACTACACCACGGTCGAGGCGTCGAACGGCGCGGTGCTCAACGTGCTGTACGATCCGAAGCTCAATATCCGACCGTGGGACAAGACCCTGATGATCCGCGTCATGCGCGGCTTTCTTCGCGAGGGTGACACGATCACCGTGCGGTTTGGCGATCGGCGCCAAGGGTCGCCCGGCATGCGGGTCCAGACCTTTGTCGAGCCGACGTTCGAGTTCCGCGTCCTGGTCGACGCCTTTGCGACCTGCGATTACGTGGAACTGCCGATTCAGCCGACGATCTCGATCGTCGCCGGCCCGCCGGTGAAGTGGAAGGCGATCTTGCCCACCCTGCGCCGCATCGGCGAGGAATTCCGGCTCGGCTTCAAGGGCGAAGACAAATGGGGAAACCCCAGCGACCAAGCCGACGGGGTGTTCTCGTTGCGTCCCAATCATCCGATCCGCGGCCTTCCGGAAACCTTTTCGATGGAACGCGGCGCGCATGCCAAATCGATCGAGGGCCTATCGGTGAGCGAGGCTGGAGACCTGCTGGTCGAGGTGCTTGATACCGCCGGCAAGGTGCTCTGCGTCAGCAATCCGCTGCGCATCGCCACCGAGATGCCGCTGCAATCCTATTGGTGCGACCTGCACGGACAGTCGGAGGAAACGATCGGGACCAATTCGGCGCGGGAGCTGATCGAATTTGCCCGAGACCGTGCCTTCCTCGACGGCATGAGCCACCAGGGGAACGACTTCCAGATCACATCGACGTTCTGGAACGAACTGAACCACCTGACGCGCGAATATAACGAGGACGGGTCGTTCATCATCTTCCCGGGCTACGAATGGTCGGGCAATACTGGCCTGGGCGGCGACCGCAACGTGCTGTTCATGCGCGAGGGCGAACAGATCCACCGCTCGTCGCACGCACTGGTCGAAGACCAGGGCGATCTTCCGACCGACGCCTACACCGCCGAGCAGTTGTTCAATGCGCTGAAAAACAAGGATTGCGTCGTGTTCGCGCACATCGGCGGCCGCTATGCCGACATCAAGATGTCGCACGATGCGCGGATCGAGCGCTCGGTCGAGGTGCATTCCGATTGGGGCACCTTCGAGTGGCTGCTGCGCGACGCTCTGGAACAGGGCTACCGCGTCGGCATCCTCGCCAATTCCGATGGCCATAAGGGCCGGCACGGCGCGAGCCACCCGGGCGCCTCGCTGTTCGGAGCCTACGGTGGGATGTCCTGTCTTCTCGCCAACGATCTGACCCGCGCCGGGCTGTTCGACGCGTTGCGCCGACGCCATCACTACGCCACGACCGGCTGTCGCCTGGTGCTCGATGTCCGTGCGTCGTTCGATGCCGAGGCCCAGCTCCACGCCGACGACCCGCAGCTTGGCCCGACGAGCAGCACGCCGGCACGCGCCGCGATGATGGGGGACATTCTGCACTCGACGGAAGAAGCGGTGGACCTCATGGTCGAGGCGCTGGCTTCGGCGCCGATCGAACGCCTCGAGATCCGCAACGGCCTCGAGGTGCTGGAAACCTGGCGGCCTTACGACGAAGCCTCGCTGGGCGGGCGAATCCGGGTGATCTGGGAGGGTTCGGAATACCGCGGCCGTGGCCGCCAGACGATCTGGGACGGAGGATGCGCGCTGACGGACAACGCGTTCGAACGGATCGCCCCGATCAATTTGTGGAACCTCGACAAAAGACTGGTGCAGAGCGGCCCCGCGACGCTGAACTGGGAAGCGTTGACTACCGGCGGCTTTGGTGGTTTCGATGCCTGGCTGGCCGACCCGCGATCCGGCGCGCTTCGGATCGATACCCCGCTCGTAAAATGCGAGGTCCCGATCGCTGATATCGGCCTGGAAGATATGGTGTTCGAGGCGGGCGGGATCGGACGCCGCATCCGCATGTTTCGAGTGCCCGACGACAACCCGCACCGGCGGCTGCGATTGTCTCGCCGTATACCGCTCAAGAGCATCGGCGACAACGCCCTCTATGTGTGCCTGACGCAGGAAGACGGTCACATGGCCTGGTCAAGCCCGATCTATGTTTTTCGCTGAAGCCCGCTGCCTTATGGTTGCAGTGCCGAGGGGATGAGAATCCTGGGCGAGCGCCGTGCCGGTCGCGCCCTGGAGTCCGGTTCTCCGCAGGAACGGTCGGGTAAAGAGCTCTCAAAACCGCAGTGTCCCTCGCAAATGAAAGGATCGCGAAAATGAATATCCGCCACACCCCGGCTTCGGTCGCCGCGCCGTTCGGCCCTTACAGCCACGCCGTCGAGGTGCCCCAAGGCTCGCGGGTTCTCTACATTTCGGGAGAAGTAGGCGTACTGCCGGACGGAACGGTGCCCGAGACCATTGAGGCGCAGGCTGAAGCCTGCTGGCGCAACATCATCGCAATCCTCGCCGACGCGGGGATGGGGATCGATGATCTCGTGAAGATCACCACATATCTCGTTCGCCCGGAGGATGTTGCCGCGGCCGGCGCAGCACGCGCCAAGCACTTCGGAGAGGCACGTCCCGGCTCGGCGACGATCATCGTCAAAGCGCTGGTCAATCCGGCGTTGCTGATCGAAATCGAGGCGGTGGCGGCCAGTGCCGCTCGCGCACGCTGATGTGTCCTATAACGCTCTGCGGAACGTCAGGTTGATGCGTTGCTCGCCAAGAAGCGCGTGCTCGCCGGCCTTCAGCTCGGCAACGCCGTGGTAGGTGAGCCGCGACAGGCCGCCCCATACGACCACCTCGCCGTGTCGGACGGGGAAATTGCGCACGGGGTCGCGACGCTTCGGCCCGCCGAACTGGAAGATTGCGGGCAGCCCCAGCGAGACGGAGACGATCGGGTGTGCATAGTCGCGCTCCTCCCTGTCTTGATGCAACGTCAGCCGGGTGCCCGGTGAATAGCGGTTGATCAGGCACGCATCGGGGGCGAAACCCGCATAGCCGGCCTGAGCCGCGGCACGGCTTGCCAGCGCGCGGAAGCACTCCGGCATGGCCGGCCACGGCTGGCCGGTTTCGGGATCAATCCGATCGTAGCGATAGCCGGCGCGATCGGCTAGCCAACCCGCGTCGCCGCAATTGGTCATCGCGACCGACATCGCCGCGCCCCATGGCGTTGTCATATGCCGGAACGGCGCCTGCGCGCTGATGTCGCCGAGTGCAGCAAGAACGTCATCGACGAACGGCAGGGCGAAACCGCGGAGCAGCACGGCACCGGGCGCAATCATTTCGTCCCGTGGCCCGGCAGCTGCCGCGGTAGCAAACAGATCAGGCATCAGCGATTGCCGGCTGCATCCCCGCCGCGGTCGCGATGCCCATTAATCGCCATCAGCAAGGCTTGGGCTATATTACAGGGCCGCTTCATCGTGGGGGAGTTTCATCGATGACCCCGGGCATGGACATCTGGCGCGCGGCCAATCTGGTCATCAAGCAGCACGGCGGAAATGCCGAGATCGTGGCTGGCAGAGAGCCGACCTGATGCTCGAACGCGGTGATCCCGAAGGTCAGTTTGTATGGCTAAGGATCAGGCGGGCCATCGTTGAGTTACAGGCGGCTCCGACCGGGCCGAC
>Ga0066709_100001295_pt1 | contig 16206 bp, 20 predicted proteins | sample GraSoiAngelo_158_FD_79665 | JGI IMG/M metagenome (GOLD analysis project Ga0066709, IMG submission 79665) | Grasslands soil microbial communities from the Angelo Coastal Reserve, California, USA - 14_1009_16_30cm | ecosystem: Environmental > Terrestrial > Soil > Grasslands | place: USA...
CTTGCGTGGTGTGGACGTGGAGATCCGCCAAGGCGTATAAGTGGCCATTATGGGGCCATCCGGAGCGGGCAAGGCCACGCTGATGAATCTGATCGGCTGCCTGGATTCGCCAAGTTCCGGGAAGTACTGGCTGGCGGGGCGGCTGGTGAGCGACATCGATGATGATGAGCTCGCTTACCTCTGGAACAAAGAGATCGGATACGTGTTTCAGACCTTCAACCTGCTGCCACGCGCGACGGCGCTCCACAACGTCGAATTGCCGCTGATCTATAACGGTACGCCGTCCGAAGAGCGCATCGAGAAAGCCAAGAAGGCCCTTGAACGCGTGGACCTGATGGACCGGATCAGCCACAAGCCGAACGAACTTTCCGGTGGCCAGCGGCAGCGCGTGGCAATTGCGCGAGCGCTGGTCAATTCCCCATCAATCGTGCTGGCGGACGAGCCCACCGGAAACCTCGATTCGAAAACGGGCGAAGAGATCATGGCGCTCTTCGAAAACCTGTACCAACAGGGAAACACGATTATCCTCGTGACCCACGAACACGACATTGCACAGCACGCGCACCGCATCATTTTCATCCGCGACGGCAAAATCGCTTCCGACGAGGCAGTCGCCAAGAAGTAGGCGGACAATTCGGCTCTTTCCTTCCTCCAAGATCTGAGTAACGTATCCGCGCGGGCAAGAAGCCCGTCTGCGCCGTGGTGCCATTGCGCGAACAAAAGCGTGCAGAAACAGAAAGGCCAAATCGAATGGCAAATGAGGCAGGAACAGGAGCACAAGCGCAAATCAACGACGTACTCAATCTAGCGGCGGAGCGCGCGCGGAAATACGTTCGAGAGTTGGCCGAGCGAAGAGTGGGACCTTCCGACTCAGCTGTGACCGCACTTGCTGAGCTTCATGAACCTTTTCCTCCTTCGCCGAGCGACCCGAGTGAGGTAATCGCGAGGCTCGACCAAATCGGCTCCGCCGCCACCGTGGCGACGACCGGTGGGCGTTACTTCGGTTTCGTGAACGGCGGGATGGTTCCTGCAGCTCTGGCTGCCAATTGGCTGGCGGCGGCGTGGAACCAGAATGCGACGCTCCGGGTGATGTCTCCCATTGCCGCGGAATTGGAGGAAGTGGTCCTTCGCTGGGTTTGTGAGGCACTCGGATTGCCCCCGGAATGCGCCGGAGGCTTGGTTACCGGCGCCACCATGGCGAATTTCACTGCTTTGGCCACAGCACGTTGTGCGCTGCTCGCACGCGTGGGCTGGGACGTCACTGCTGACGGGATGTTTGGCGCGCCGCCGATCGAGGTGGTCGTTGGCGCGGAGGTGCATGCGTCGATTCTGAAGGCGTTGAGTCTGGCGGGATTTGGAAGGAAACGCGTAACCATCGTGGAAGCAGATGGCCAAGGACGAATGCTTGCCGATAGGTTGCCGCGTCTATCGGAGCGAACAATTGTGTGCATTCAAGCTGGGAACGTAAATACGGGAGCTTTCGATCCCGCCGCGGAAATCTGTCAAGCCGCGACGGAGCAGGGTGCCTGGGTGCACGTGGATGGCGCGTTCGGTTTGTGGGCCCGGATGTCGCGCCAGTACGAACATTTGACGCAGGGGTTCGAGAAGGCCGATTCGTGGGCCACTGACGCGCACAAGTGGCCCAATGTCGGCTATGACAGCGGCCTGGCTATCGTCAGAGATGGCACTGCGCTACGGGCGTCGATGGGCATTGCAGCGGCGTACCTCGAACCTGGTTCGCGTCGCGAGCCTATGCACCACTCTCCGGAGGCGTCGAGGCGCGCACGGGGCGTGGAGTTGTGGGCGGCGCTGAAATCGCTCGGGAAGTCAGGGCTGTGCGCGCTGATCGAGCGAACGTGCGCCCATGCGCAACGGTTTGCCCACGGGCTCCGGCAGGCCGGCTTCGAAGTGCTGAACGATGTGGTGATCAACCAGGTGCTGGTGTCCTTTGGCCGCCCCGAAATTACACAAGAAGTAATCCGGCGCGTCCAGCAGGACGGAACCTGCTGGTGCGGGGGGACAGTCTGGCAAGGAAAGACCGCCATGCGGATCAGCGTGTCTTCCTGGGCGACCACAGAGACGGATGTGGAACAAAGTCTACAGGCGATCATCCGCCTCGCGAATGAATGCCGCGCGATGTAACGCAGCGCGAGGTCAAAAGGGCTGGGCGAAGGTTTCGATCGCTGACGGTCCGAACAATCAATGGCCGTCAACTGCGTTCTTGCGGAGTGGCGTCCTCGGCTGCGCGGAAACTGTAGAAAAAACTACTGGCTGTGTGCCACGTTTGAATTTTCGAGATCGGCAAAAGTCTGCGCCACACTCAGATGCGTGCGCGAGAGCCGATCGTGCCAAGTGAGTCCGTCTTCGTCCCACATCGCCCAAAGGAAGCCCAGGAAAAAAGTTCCTGCGGAGAGCATGTAGCCCGTGCTGCGCAGAAGCATTTGCCTGGGCGTGGGCGGTTCGCCGGAAAAGCTGACGACCTGCAAGCCTCGCATCATCATGCCCGGAGTTGTGCCGCCGAAGATGGTGAAGAGGGCGAAATATTGCAGATAGACGATGGCAAAGGTGGCAGCGTACACAGCGGCGTTCAGCTTGCTCAACGTAAATTGTCCGCCGAGTGAACCGAAAAGCACCAGGAATCCACCATAGGCAAATAACAAGCAGCCAAGATCGATAAGCGCCGCTAGGCGTCGATCGTCGATCGATGCCACGGGATGAAGACCAGGCTGAGATTTTCTATGTTCTGCAAGGAGCTGTGTTTGCGGGGGAGTCTCAGAATCGGGCGGCACAGTGACATCGATCACCATCCGTGATTCTTCGAGAACCCCCTTCTTTGAAGGGCGGCCAATCGCGATGGTAAAGGAAAAATCTTCCTGAACGGATCCAGGAAGTTCCGCAAGTGCAGCGGAAGCGTACGGCGGCGCTTTGCCGGAAGGGCTTTCGAAAGAAAAATGAGACTGAGCGGTGTTTGGCGCGAGCCCGCGCCGCCGAGTGCGATAAGCCTCGAGACGCTGAGAGAGTTCACCTCGCCAGGCAGTGTCTTGCTCCAGGCGTTGTGAGACGACGAGGCGCTGCTTGGAACCAGCAAGCCCAGCTGAGCCAGGACCCGCGTTCGCCGCGAGAGTCTCCCTCGCGGAAATGTCCGAAGATTCATTCCAGGAAAAAGGACCGACCGAAAAAGCTGAATCACAAAAGTTACAAGCCCGTACGCTTGACGGCAATACAGCGCCACACTGCAAGCAAGTTTTTGTCACCGGTAAGTTTTGCGCTGCGGACGCTTCCACTCCGGTGAGGAGGGAACACCGTGAGAATAGCATGTACTAGAAATGTTAAGCAGATAAAAGAGAGGGGTTGTAACGAAAAAGACAGCAGGTCAGCTCAGAATGCCTAAGGAACGAGGTTTCAGGCGTCCATTTGCTGCGCAAGCATATCCCTGCTGAAGGAGATGCGGCGCTCCAGGGCGACGGCGGCGAAATAGGCGCACTGTCCGCGTTCCGATTCCGTCCATGCCCGCATGGACGGAACAAACCGTGCCACCGTCGAGCGCAGGAAATTCAAGAGGCTGAAATAGGCGCCGATTGCCTGGTCGCTGTTGCGATCTTCCCGGCGTTCCGGACAGAGCTGCAGAAGCTGCATAACACGTTTGAAATCATCTCCGGAAGCGATCCTCTGGATGCCCGTAACGTCCTTTACCTCGGCCGAGAGAACCTGCTTCGAGGAGGCGGCGATGAGCGAGCGGCAATAAGAGATGAAAAACTGCAGCAACGCCGCTGCCGAGAAAACGAAAATGACGCCGGCCATCATCGTGGCACCACGGCGAGCCGGGCGGGCACGATACGAGCATCTTCGGGGATACGCCAGAAAGCATAGGCCCAAGCCAGCGGTAAGAGGCAGCCGGAAATTGGGATTATATATGGCCAGATTCCATTCAGGCTGGTAGAGAGATTCCGCAGGGCATAACTGGCTGCAAAGACGCTGAAATAGAGGCCGAGAGCCAGAACCAGTTGAATCAGGCGCGTTCGCGTCTCGCGCAGCTTGAGCATGGCGCCCCACAGAACGTAAGTCAGAACAAGACCCACGAAATAGAGGTTTTGTGAAGCTTCCAAAACTAAATGGCCCATGACGCGGCTGTCCAAGATTAGATGGCCCATGATGCGGCTGGAAGATTGCTGGACGATCGCGAAAGAGAATCCTGCCGTACCGAGAAGAAGGAGCAGCGCACCCAAGCGCACATATTGCTCCGCACCCATCTCTTCGAAGACGTAGGAGTACAGGCCCATGAGAGCGCAATAGAGACCGATGGTCAGAAGCAAGTCGGAGTAGTAGTAAAAATAACCGTACTCGGGAGATCTGAAGCCATACGTGAAGAGGATCTTGAAACGCGCGATGTTGACGAAGGAGGCCGCCAACATGTAGACATTCAGGGAAAGATAACGCCGGAATGAACCCTTAGCGATGGAGCACAACACCACGCTTACTTCGAGGAGTGTACACAGGAACCAGACAGAGTATTCAAATGGACCAGGCACGCTTCGGCCTATCTACGCCCTGGCCTTTTCCGCAAGTGTTTGTCAGTACAACCCTGCGGAAAACACGCCGTTACTTCCAGGGCGTCGGTGGTAGCGGTGCTCCGCCGTTCTTCCAAGGCGTCGGCGGTAGCGGTGCGCCACCATTCTTCCATGGGGTCGGCGGGAGTGGTGCTCCACCGTTCGCCATGATTACGGAGCCATCACCATGAGTGACGACCACCGTCTTCAGACTCATTGCCCCGACCAGTACGAGCATGGCGAGGAGAACAACCGTAAGCTTACGCGACATTGTGCCTCCGAGGTAGGATACAACCCCAGAGACAGTCTATCTCTTAAGTCAGCAATGTCAAGCAGCTCGGGATATGAGCCTGTTTCGAATCGATAAACGCCTACCTGTCCCCTCCTTTCGATAAGCTTTCGCCTACCTCGATGGGTGGGACAGTTTCGATCCCGTGCAGAATAGGTTTTGCGACTGTGCTGGTCAACGGTACTGTGGTACTAGAATTGATAGAACCAGTCTCTCACCGGAGTCCCGAAAGAAGTCTGCCAGGACTTCCTGTGGCATCCCGATAACCGCATTTCTCTATATTTTAGTCCGGCCAGCTTTGATTGGAATGTTGGTTGGAACCTCGCTTGGAGGGGTAGTCCGCCGGCAGGTCCCCCCAGGTACAACAGGTACAACGCCTTGACACATTCGCAAGCGAATCCGTAGCATAAAGAACTGCGTCATGCCGGCGTAGCTCAGTGGAAGAGCGAGGGTCTCATAATCCCTAGGCCGTGGGTTCGATTCCCCCCGCCGGCACCAATGTATTCAAGAACTTAATTGGGCCTATTTGCCACCGCGGTTGCACGATTGGTGCATAACGCTTCCACTTTCTTCATGGCTTTTAGCGTAACCTCGGGGACTTCTTTGATGTAGTGCTTTTGCGTCGTGGTCACGCTGGCGTGCCGCAGCAAACCTTTCGCGGCCAGTGTCTGGTGGGATAGCCGTAAACGATTGATTATGCGACTCGAAGCCCGGCGCTTTTCACCCGCTATAAGAGAAAGTGGTTTTGGAGCGATGTCCGGTTGATGCCACAACGACGCCGGCCGTTTATCACTAGGTCCCTTGGCGGTTGGAAACATTTGGCTGAAATCGCCACGTTCCCTAACTGCAAGCCGCATTTTCGAGACCCGCTAGGACTTCAGTTTCATCCTCTCGTACTTTCGCTCCATTGCTGACTACGGAAGGACTCTGCATTCTTCTCCCGAAGTCTTTCAAGCGGGAACGAAGGTGCTTGATGAAGCTCGAAATCTTCATCTCATTGCTCGTCGCTAATCTTCCCCGTGGAGTTTCGTATGTCAGGGGCGTCGAAAAATCGGCAACCCTGTTCAATGGCGGAATTTGAACTCGCGCCGGTCAATACATTTTCCGGAGGAACAGGCATGAAGGCACGATATATAAAAACTCTAATCATGGCAGTTTTGGCTTTGACGATTTCAAGCGCAGCGAAGGCCCAGAAAACTTCGGACATCATAAACACGGGCGACGATTTCTTGGCGGTTTGTCAATATGATAACAATCGTCCGCCTGATGTTTGCCTCGCCTACGTTGCTGGCGTGGCCGGCACGCTCGCGCTCAATTGGTCCGACACCGGTCAGCGTATTTGTATTCCCGATAACGCGACACTCAGAACTACCCTTGATTTGGTTCTCCAATACATCAAAGACAACCCGGAAAAGCGAAATCAAAAAACTATCTTTCTGATTGCGCAAGTAGCAATCAAAACATATGTGTGCGAGGCGCAGAAACAGCCAGTTGCATCGGCTCCGGCGCCAGACCCGAAGGTGCGCCAGTGAGCATCCAAATCCTTGCCTGGGATTCGAGAACGAGTAGGACCTACCTTCAGGCAATACTCGCTATGTGGGGCAAGGATCAACGTAAGCTCGCCAATGATCCTGCGAGAGAATCCCCCGGTCACATCACCAAGAGTTGAAAATAAAAAAAATCACTTACTGTTTGTCGTAAACGACGACGTTATTTACATCCTGTCCCTGCGCGTCCTTGCCCTTGAATGTCGAGGTCCGCGTTTTCCCGTTTTTAGAAACCACCGATGTCACGGTCATCACCACTTGGTCGGCTTTCTTCAACGTGGACTCGGTCGTGCGGGCGTCAATCCGCTTTAACGCTACTGTATCAGCGTTCGGCACGCCGGTAAGGGGGTAGTCTTTGCCGTCGTATTTTGCGGTGTACGCGACGTGAGTTGGATTCCCAACGGCGTCGATTCCGTCTGCACTGAGCTTGATGTTATCCGCGTCAGAGTCGATCGTTACGGTGATATCCTTCGGTGCTGGCCCCGGGCTGTACTTCGACTTGGTAGGGTTCATCTTCCAGGTCCCAGAGTGCTGATCGGCTGCCGCGGCGGAAACGTTCAGAGCGAGTGCCACGAGCAGCAGTGTCGTTGCGATAGCGGCAAACATCTTGATTCGCATAAATCCGGCCTCCTTCATGGGATATTACTGCTGCAACTCTTATGCGCGGACCTTTGCAGAAAGTCCAGAGGATTCTTGCGGATTTCCACAGGGGCTCGCGTGCACGCAAGAGAAGTCCTCGATTGCCCCCGGGAAGTCCGATTATCGAAGAAGTCCACATGTCCGAGAAGCAGCGTTATAGGTCCAAATCGATCATTTCCGAATACCCCTCCATCCGACGCCCGCGGTAGCGCGTTACTGGGGATAGATCACGCGCGCTTGCGAGCAGAACCCGGTCTGCATGCGCGTTCCCTGCACTGTAGCGAACGAGTTCGCATACGGCCGGTCCACGAATTTTTTCTGTAGCGTGGATTGCCGCGCAACCGCCGCAGACAATTCCGCCTGCGCGGCCTTCATCTTCGCATCATATTTCTCAGTGATGGCAATCTCTTGCGGCCCCAAGTTGCGCGTATTCCCGGACCTTCTCAACTCATCGGCTTTGTCGAACGTTAACTGGCACACTTTCTGGTGCGCTTCATATAGTTCGTGAAGGTACGCCTGCCATTCGCCGTCCGACCGAACCTGATCGAGCTGTTTCAGCACATCCCGCCGCCAGTCCGAATTTTTATCGGCATTCAGTTGCGCGAACAGGCGCACTTGATCGAAGCAATTTGCATCGCAGTCGTTGACCGACCCGGAGTTGGTATAAAAAAGTCCTCCGAAGCCCGCAAAGGGAGAGCTTTTGATGTCATCGTTGGTGATGACCTTCTTCGGCTTGACCGCCGTAGCCTTCTTTTCATCCTGCTGTCGTTCTTGCGCCGCGGCCATAACGATCGACCGCGGCAAGAACAAGGAACCACCTGCAGAACACCACAAAAGCCCTGCGAGATACGCGAACCGGAACACGGCACACCTCAATCTGCTCATTCTCACAGACTCTTGCCCGCAATGGATGGTACCGCGCAAGCGCTCACAGAATCGATTAATAGTACCAACGGCTAAAAACCGGACATCTCTCCGCAGCTATTGGGCCACGAACACCTTTCGTTTTTTCACGAGAACAGACTTCTCGTCAAACCACAGTCGGCATTGCGTATTGGATTCCTCCACCAACCACGCGCGGCCACCAGTAGGCTCTTCGCGGAAGGAAAGATTGTGTTCGGTGAGCAGGTCGCGAATGTTCTGCTGGTCCGTTCCCACCGAGACTGAATCACAAACGGATGGGGAGTGCGGCTCCAGCCGGCTACCCACAACCTCATAGTTATTGCCACCGGGGCCGGCGGGCGCGCCACTATCAGTAATCTTACGTCGCCATAGCTGGATCCCATTGGCTGTATATGCCGCAACGTATTCACCATCTTCACAACTACTCTGCTCGAATATATCGGGCCCGTTTGGTCTTGGCACAGCCGGAATAATCTTGGTGGTCTTGCATCCTTTCATCTTCCCTGAAGACCATTTCACCGTGCCCGCCGGAAGTGCCGGCCCTTCCATCACTTTGACAGTGGCCTCGGCGGTTGCGAAGTCCGTGCGCGCAGTAAGGCGGAAATCCCCAGCCCGCTTCGGTATCAGCCACAACTCGTCGCCGTCAATGGATTGAAAGGCATCGGCATCCGAAATGGTCCAGGCGACCTTGTGCTGGGCATGACCGTTTTGGTCAACCATGCGGAAGGGTCTCGACTCACCGATGAGCATGGTCGTCTTGTCTGGAGTGATCAGGTAGGTACTCGATGCCTGCCCGAAAAGAGCTACCGCCCATAGCTGCAACACGTGGAGGCACAGGATTTTCGGCAGTGGAAAACCAGTTATCCTTTTCATACTTCGATAATCCTTGGACCTGAAAACGCGGGTGTCAAGATTACTTCAGGATACCGATTCGCCACCGGCAATCGGCTGTTGAATGCTGCCAGAAGTCCGCCCGTGGCATGCCCCGGCCGCGACTGCCAGCGAATGGGGGCTTCCGTTAGGTCGCGGAGTCTTCAGAGAGCAGGTCAACACCCGATAAGTTCGCATTGCGGGGCAGCAAGTGCCGATCACTAGCCAGATGGCGTTGGGGCGATGTCTTTTCCAATTGGATCTATCGCCACGTTGCCCGAAATCCGGTGTACCCCCGGCGTACCTCACTTGGGCGAATCTGCTTTTTTTGCCGTTTTTCCCGTTTAATGAAACCAACAAGTTACGCGTCATCAGTCGGGCTCAGAATTCCGATTCCCCCGCCGGCACCAATCTTTGGGTGCACTATCGATCCGGATCGGACGTGGTAATCCAGCGCTCATGGCGTCAGCGCTAAGAGCGCTGGTGGGGTACCTACCCCTCGAAGCCCACATCGACTTTCCTGAGGGCCTTCTCATCTCATGGAAGGCGAAAGCGTTGAAACTGGCGCCCGGCGCGAGCCTTGACGACAGGTCGCTCCACGTTGTCCTGATCGAAGATATCGGTACGCTTGAGGTGTTGCGGCTGCTACCGCGGCTGCTGGGGAGCGGTGAACTTCGAGCTTCACGCGTGAGACGCTGGCGCGCCCAACGCGTGCGGCTCACCACGGACCGGCCATGCATGTTCCACGGTGACGGGGAGATTCTGGGGCCAACGCCGGCGGAAATCGAAGTCGTGCCAAGAGCAGTGCAGGTCCTGGCTCACGCACTGCGATAGGGCATTCGTACATGGCAGGCGGCGCCAAGCGACCGCGTATTCTCGTGAAGGATTCTGCGACTAGTATGCGGCCCCATAATAATTTCCCTCACGGGACGTTTTCCAATTGAAATGCGGCATCGAAAGTAAGGCCAGCGGCCCCGGCCCGCCACCAAGCTGCGCAGTCGCTTCACGCGAAAAAACTTGGCTGGAGCAATTCGGGGAGCAATTACACAACCGCGGCAACTGCGGGACTCCTACTGAATCAGATCTAAGACGAGGCCGGTGTAACGCCGCTGGAAACCCGCGAACTCGCCAAAGATGGGAGACCTGACGTTGTTATATACGTCGTGTGGGTTTTGGCGATTCGTGATGTCGGTCGAATATACTCCGAGACGAACCTTGCGAGCTTTCGAACGCTCGGTGTGCGGTATGTGGATGGCAAACTCCCGGTAAAGTCTTACGTCAAGCGAGAAGTAAATGGGGAAACGCTCGTCATTGGGCACACCGACATAGTTCTGCAGAACGTCCACATTTGAAAATGGCAATCCCGAATGCACGTCAGATACCGGGCTAACAACCATTTTCCAAGGAAGTCTGAAGAATCCCGAAGCTACAACGCGATGAGGAACGTCCGAAGAGAGGATACCCGTAACGTTCGGTCGAATGACCGGAGCCTGGAAAGGGACAAGAGTATCCGAGAGCGGGTTGAGGTCACCGCGCCCCCGGCTCCAGGTGTAGGACAAGCTCATATCGGCGCGCTCGCCAAGGCGATAGTGAGCGGTGACGTCAGCCTGGCGATACTGTGAAACTGCGGTGTTTTTAAGAGCCAGCAATCCGCCTCCTCCGGCAGCATTGAGGACCGGATCCAGAAAAAAGAGATCCACGGTGTGGCTGTCAAGATAGCTAGCCCGGAGGTTAAGATTCCTGCGCACTTGGTGTTCGAGCACGACATTCCAGCTAGACGTGCGAGGGCTTGATCCAGGGTCGCGCGGCACGCCAGGCGCACGGGGGGGCGCGCCCGAAAGAAGATAGGAATTTACTAGAACGACGGGCTGGCCTACTAGCGCGCCAGAGGAATCGAAGAAGCTGAGTACACGCGCCTGATTGCTGGTGAAGTCGGCCGCAAGCAATGGGACATGGCCATAGACCTCGGCAGCACCGGCACGAATTACACTCTTTCCTTCATTCAGCGAATAGGCTGCGCCGATACGCGGCGCGAAGGCCGCATCGCGACCGATGGATTGACTGGTCAACCGTGCTCCAAAGTTGAGCGTCAAGTGGCTGTTCAGAGTCCAGTGATCCTGGATAAATTCGGCGACCTCCGCATCCGACGCGCTCAACAGGCCCGCGCCTTGAAAGTCGATCCGTTCGGCGACCGAGCCATCCTGCGCCAGCAGCTCGATTGGATGGGAAATGCTGCTCCCGTCATAGTCACGATATAGGATGTCCGTCCCAAACCTCACTTCATGGCTACCGTGCCAGGACTTCGCCGAGAGCTGATACGCGGGCAAGACTTCCAATTGGTTGGCCTTACGGTTCCAACTATTGAAGTAATTGCCGCCCCATCCTTCGGGCGAGATTTCCATGTCGGCGGGTCCCTGCCCGTGGGCATTACTGTCGAAGCGGGTGTACCGAACCACGGTGTTCAGCAACGCTCCCGAGACGAACTGATAGGAATCGGAGAAGCCGGTGGATACTCCGCTTCGGCCATAGTTCGTGGACGCAATTTGCGGGATCAGCGCATTGATGTTGGCGAAGTCGAGTTCCATTGGGAAAGTATTGACGTGGAAGTTCAGCACGTGCCGAGGGGAAAGTATTATCTGAAGGTTCGTGAGGGACGTGACACTCCGCGTCTTGATTTCATTCACGGGAAATGACAACCCGCGCACCGGCTGTCTCCGCAATTCGTAGGTAACCTCTTCGGTGAAATTCACCCTGTTCTTGATGAGCGGGCCACCGAACTCAAATCGTGGCGTCCAGTTGGCGAGTCCCACGAGGCTGTCGTTTTTCCCTCTGAACGCCGGGATAAAATCCCGCAGCTTGTACTCCCAAGTGCCGGAGGGAGCCTTCGTTTCGATCGTCGTCAGGCCACCGGTAAAACCTCCGTACTCGGAACTCTCCGGCAAACTGTAAACGGTCATGGATTGAATGATGTCCACTGGAATGGGGATCGAGAAGCTTCCCGAAACGGGATCCACGTTTTCCGCCGAGTCAACCACGAGCATCCCCTGGCTCTCCGCTTGTCCCTTGAACGTCAGCCTGCCGTTAGCAGTCCGAACGACACCCGGTATCAAAGACAAAGCCTCTGTAAATTTCTGCGTAGGCAAAGGCAGGCTCTCCAATTGCTCGGTGTTGACCGTGGCAGTTATCGCTACATTCTGCGTGGCAATTTCGACGGCTTCTCCTTGAACTTCGACTTGCTGATTGACGGAACTAATCTGCAGAATGGCGTCTTTGACAAGCGCCTGGTCCGCTCCGAGGGTTATCGTGACGGACCAAGGCTTAAAACCATCGGCACTCCCTTCCAGTGTGTAGGTTCCAGCGGCAAGATGAGTGAACTCGTAGCGGCCCTCTGTATCGGTCACCGTCGATTGGGGTGCTGGCCCCGCGGATGGACCCGTCAACTTCACAGTGACTCCGAGAAGGTTATTGGTGGTCCCCTCCCCGGAGACTACAGTGATCTTGCCAGTAACAGAGGCCTTGGAAACGTTTGAATCGGCACTCTGTGGCTGCCCAGCAAAAGTCGGATGGGCGAGCAGCAGCAACGCGATAGAAATCGCGCAGCAAGTGAGGAACACTACTCTTCGAGCCATTTTCATTGTGGCTGCAACCGGTCTCCGAAGACGAGAAAGGACGTTCTCCGACGCAGACTAATTTCCACCCTCAACAGATGATTCGACGTTCCAAGCCCAGCTAGAGTTGCGCCCATAGTTTCGCCGGTGTGCCGAATTGCCCACCATGACACCGAAGTCTGCTGCGAGGCTCTTTTCAGCTGCCAGCCGCGCTGAATTACGGCGTATTCTTATGAAACACCCTGCGGCGAATATCCGGCCAGAATTCCTTCAATTCGTTGTTCATACCGTCATACAGCATCAGAAAAGCGAAAGTGCTGGCATTTCGAGAAGCGGTGCGATCCTCTGGAACATGGTAGACATTGGAGATTGCCGCAGCTACTGCATTGCCGATGGATTCGGAGAAGTTGAATCGGTCGTGCCCTGAATCCGCCCGGGTGATAAAGAGCCGGTTGACTGCATGGTAGGCGCGATGTCCAAAGCGACCTCTTCCTAACTGGTAGTACCTGGGATCTTCATGCAGCAAGCTGGGGAAGATTGCCGTCGTCATATACGTGCCGATGCTGTTGTCGGCGAAGGATGCGCCATAACGTTTCCCGTAGGCGTCCCATCCTTGTCCCCACTGTTTTGGATCATTCTTTGCTTGCGCGATTCCCGAAAGGATGACGTTGAAGGGATAAGCGCCCCAATCAAAAACGCCGGCGGTCGCCAATCTGAATTTCTGGCCGGTTGTGAGCGGCGGAAGATTCTTGGCGTTTTCGACCGTTCCGTAATTCGGCAGAACCTCGAAGATACGATCATTGATGGTTCCTGTTTCTTTCTCAAGCTTGCTCTTGCCAACCGTCTCGCCGGGTTTGTCTTTGTCCTTATCTTCCTTCCCCTCTTTCGTTTTTTGCGAATCTGAGGGGAGCGGGGCGGGCTGCTGCGCTAACGCAGGCGAAGCGACAATCCATAGTCCAATCAGAAGTGAAATCACGATATGACCAGGCGTCCCCTTTTGTCTGAACATAGATGACTCTAATTATCTCCCGGAGGACTTGCATTCCAGCAACAAAAGGGATGACCCCGTTTCCACAATGCTAGGCCCCAATTTAGATTCGCCGCATGAAAAAAGGGTTTTACGCTCACGCGACCCACAAGCGGGGATTTTGCCACCAGTCACTGATGGTCTCGGCAACGGGCGAGCACTGCCGGGCAGCTCCGAAACATAGCTTGCCGAGGGCAGAAAACTAAGGTCAGCTATTTTTCTTGTCGATTTTGAGATTCAGAACGATATCCTTGCGACTGTCGAAGCTGGAGACGGTACGAGTTGGGGATTTGGCGCCCTCTTTTTCCGCATGCAATTCGTAATCGGCATTGGGATCCAAGCCGCTGAAACGGTAGCTGCCGGTGTCATCGGTGTAACTGCTGCGGACGGAATTGGTACGTACGTTTTTCAGAAAAACTACGCTGCCGGAAAGAGGGCTATCGGATTTGTCCGTCACCACGCCGCGCACAGTGCGGAGCTGAGCTTCGCGCTTCTTGTCCTGGGCCACACCAACGGCCGCAAAGAGCGAGAGAACCACCGCTAGACCACAAATGCGTCGCCGCACGTTCATCCCCTGCCTCCTGCAGCCGGCTGCATTCGGAACACCATGCTTTCCTCGTTCCCTCCGGTTTTCGCATCGATGGTGCGCGTCTGCTCGGCGAAACCCTTGACGCGAACTACCAGCTCATAGTCTGAGCCCTGGGGCACGCGGACTGCAAATTCGCCGCGGGAATTCGTGTAGCTCTCCCAGCGGAACTTCTTCTCTCCCGCGCGCCGGATGCGGAGTTGCACGCCCGGAAATGAAAGGGCTTTGTCGGTAAAGACGGTTCCGCGAATCAAGAAATCATTTGCGTGGCTGTATTTTTTCTTGGCCGGTTTACTCGGCGGGACCGCGGGAGCTTGCGGAGTAGCGGCGGAACTAGGCGCCGGCACAGCTTCCTGGGCTCGCCCAAATGCCGCGCTTAACGAAGCGACAAGCGCAGCCGTGCAGAGAATCGTCATCCACTGCGAGAGCTGCATTATGTCGCTCCTTACTAGTTTAGATGGCGGGACGGGCACGGGAGGATGCCAGGCGGCGTGGGGCGCGGCTGTTACTCCTCGTCTTCTTCTTCGTCTTTCTCGTCATCATCATCGTCGATGAGGTCGCCATTTTCCCCGGTCTTGCCTTCGACTTCCTCGTCGTCCTCTTCGTCCGAATCATCGGCGATAAGGTTCAGGTGGACGGGATGCGTTTGCGAGACCTCGAGTTCGGATTCGCACTCGGGACAACTCAGGATCTCGCCTTCTTCGACTTCGTCTTCGTCGACATCGATTTCGGCGGAACATTCAGGGCAACGGATCACGGCTCCACCCTCCGTACAGTTGTTTGCAAAGTGGGGGTACGAGGACCGTGCCCACCACCATGCAGCGTATTATATACCGCGGCGTATGAAGTCAACTCCCGGGCGCGGTGGCACTGCTTTGAACGTCATCGCAGTGGGGCGGCAGGACCTTTCGAATGACCTCTTCCAGGGAATACCCCAACCGGCCAGTGGTTGGTATCGGAGGCGTGATTATCGATCAGGGCCGCGCGCTGCTGATCCGCCGCGGCAACGAGCCGTTGCTTGGTGAATGGTCAATTCCGGGCGGCACGCTGGAGATCGGCGAGAGTTTAGAGGAAGGCGTCGCTCGCGAATTGCTGGAAGAAACCGGAATCGAAGTTCGCGTTCTCGAACTGATCGAGGTGTTCGACCGGATCTACTTGGAAGATGGGTCGACCGGGGCCAAAATGGGGCGCAGGCCGCGATTTCACTTCGTCATTGCGGATTATCTTTGTGAACGCCTCAGCGGCGAGCCACGTGCGGGAAGCGATGTGACCGACGTCGCATTCGCGCGCGAAGAGGAACTCGCCCGATTTCATCTCACGGAAACCGCCACACGCGTCCTGAAGAAAGCGTTCGCGATGGACCGCGCGCGGCGAGCGGCAAAATAATGCAACCCACGATCAAGGAGCTTTGGCGATCTCGATGCTTCCGTTGGAATCAGTGAGCTGAAGCTGGCAGCCGCCCGAACCGATCGTGCCGTTTAGTGTATCGCCCCCGATACTGCCCGTCGAAGCAACCGGCAATTCGGAGGAAATCCGGCCAAAGGAAGTCCTCGCCGTGAGGTTGTAGCCCGAGCCCTCGGGAATGCGCACGCGGATGGATGAAAACGATGTCTTGAGGGAAATGTCGCGGCAACCACTGGACGGGCGCATGGCCGTCACGGAGATCGCCCCGTTCTGATTGTCCACAGTGATCCGGCCCCCGATCGATTCCAACGTGACCCCAGCGAAGGAGGTCTTCACGCCGGCGTCGCCCTTTACGTTTCTTGCGGTGACTGAACCATTGCTGTTCTCCACCGTCAAATTGCCGCTGATCCGTTCCGTCGAGACACTTCCGAAACTGGTCTTAGCAAAAGTATCTCCGCCGATGTCGGTAAGCGTGATTCCACCGTTGCCGGTAACTGCACGAATCCCCTTCGGAATGCTTGAGGCTTCGATGGCGCCAAAAGAGGACTTGAGCGAGACGCTGCCGCGCGCATCTCGCACCTTGACTTTGCCGTTGGACGTTTCCGCGTCAACCGCCCCAAAGATCGTCTCCAGCTCGATGTTGCCGAAGGAATTCCGAACGGTGACGTTTCCAGGGCAGGTATTTCCCTGGACGCGGCCGTTATTGGTGGTGATGCTCACGCGGTCTCGCACGTCCAGGAACGTTACACTTCCAAAGCTATTGGTGATTTCAGCGGAGCCAGCTAC
>Ga0066709_100001296_pt1 | contig 16205 bp, 14 predicted proteins | sample GraSoiAngelo_158_FD_79665 | JGI IMG/M metagenome (GOLD analysis project Ga0066709, IMG submission 79665) | Grasslands soil microbial communities from the Angelo Coastal Reserve, California, USA - 14_1009_16_30cm | ecosystem: Environmental > Terrestrial > Soil > Grasslands | place: USA...
GCCGCGGCGTTGATCCGCGCGGCGACCCCCGACGCCCTGGCCAGGTAGTGGAGGTGCCCGAGCAAGCCGAAACCGGTCACGTCGGTGGCCGCATGCACCCCGACCGTCGCCATGGCGTCGGCGGCACCCCGGTTGAGCCGCAGCATCGCGTCGATGGCCGCCGTGGCCGAGGCCTCCGGCGCCACCTGGTGTTTGATCGCCGTCGTGATCACGCCGGTGCCAAGTGGCTTGGTCAGCACCAGCTGGTCCCCCGGGCGCCCGCCGCGGTTGCGGACCACCCGATCGGGATGGACCGTGCCGGTGACCGCGAGCCCGTACTTCGGTTCGTGATCGTCGATGCTGTGGCCGCCGAGGATGTCGATCCCGGCTTCGCGAGCTTTGTCCGAACCGCCGCGCAGAATCTCGGCAAGCACCGAGACCGGTAGCTCCTTGATCGGAAACGCCACCAGGTTGACCGCCATCAACGGCTTCGCCCCCATCGCATAGATGTCGCTCAACGCGTTGGCAGCAGCAATCGCGCCAAACGTATAGGCATCATCGACCACCGGCGTGAAGAAATCGGTGGTGACCACCAGGGCGAGGTCCGGCCGCAGCCGGTAGACGGCGGCGTCATCGCCGGTATCCAGCCCGACCAGCACATCGGGATTCGCGAGCGTTTTGGGCAAGTGGCTCAAGACCTGAGCCAGGTCCTCAGGACCGATCTTGCAGGCTCAACCCGCTCCGTGCGACCACTGCGTGAGCCGCACTTTCTCCACGGTACTCATCACTGCACTCTACTCGACGTCCGACGGGAGTCTGCTACCGTCAAGCCGATGGAGGTCACGTTCCTGGGGACAGGCGCGGCATTTTCTCCGCACGCGTACAACTCGTCCATCCTGGTCGATCGCAAGATCCTGATGGATGCGGGCGCGCCGCTGACCGTTCATCTGCCGAGAGCCGGCGTTTCACTCGACGAGCCGCGGGCGGTCATGCTCAGTCACTTTCACGCCGACCACACGTTTGGCCTGGCCTGGTTGATCCTCGGCCGGGTGTTGCTGAATGACCAAACGCCGTCGCTCAGCGTTTACGGACCTCGAGGAACCGCGTCATACCTGGAACGGTTACTCGACCTGGCATGGGGCGAGGAGATGCGTCGAATGAGCTGGGCGCGCTTGCAGCTGCGCGTTCAGGAACTTGCGGATGGCGATACATTCCAGGTTGACGGCAGCCGCGGACGGGCGTTTACGATGCAGCACGCAAGCCGGCTCGCCTGCCTCGGCTTTACCATCGAGCGTGACGGTGTCAAGCTCGGGTACACGGGCGACGCCGAAATGTCGCCGCAGCTGGACGCGCTGGTTTCGGCATCAGATCACGTGATCAGCGAAATGACCTATGACGACGAGGGCGGCGAGCTGCACCTCGCCCGCAAGGACATCGAGGAGCTGATGACACGCCACCCATCGGTCCGCTTCATCCTCACGCACCGGGGCGGCGAGAGCTCGGTCAATGGGGCCGTGATGGCGCGCGACTTTCTGACCCTACAACTTCCTCTGCGCTGACGACGCGGCCCTGGCGAAGGGCCTCGCGCCAGGCTCGCGCCACCAGGCCGGCGTAGCTGCCACGGATCCGGACCCAGGCCTGGCGAGCCTCTGCCAGCTCTGCCGGGTTGAGCCCGCCGCGCCTGAAGCTGGCACGCGTGTAGAGCGTTGCCAGCCGGCGCACCTGCGCATCAAGCTCCGGCATCGAGGTGGCAAGCCGTCCACCGAATTCCTGCGGCGTATCCCCGGTGTAGCGCGGGACCTTCAGCCGGTCCCCGAGGAAGAGCAGCCGGCGCCAGATGCGCGGCACGTCCCGAACCGCCATCAGCCAGCGCAGGGCGACGAGGAAGGCAATGAGCGCGAGCAGCAACAGGCCGGCGCCGACAGCCAGCACCGGGCGCCAGATGTCCGCGAAGGGTGCGGTGGGATTGGACGCCGCCGACGGATCAGACGGCTCTCGCAAGCCGGGTGGAATCCGCGCGCTGGGCTGTGCGCTGGCCGATTGGGGGGCGTTGAGGGCCTCCTTGGTAGCCGGACGGTTTATCGGCGCGTTGAGGCCGTCGGGCGTCGGCTCGAACGGGATCCACCCGTAGCCAGGGAAGAAGACTTCGACCCAGCTATGTGCGTCCAGGGAGTTCACCGTGTACTGGTGGGTCTTTTCGTCGAAGACGCCCTCACCGAACCCGCTCATCTGCCGGCTCGGAATGGCCAGCATCCGCAGCATGACGTTCATCGCCGTGGAAAAGTCCTGGCAGAAGCCTTTCTTCGACGTAAACAGGAAGAAGTCCAGCGGCCGCTCGCCGGCGCGGGCGAGCGGCGGCTTCAGCGTGTAGGTGAAACGCCCCTTGGCCAGGAACCAGGATTCGATGGCTTTGGCCTGGTCATACGGCGTGGTAGCGCCCGCGGTCTGCACGATCGATTGGGCCAGCGCCGCGATCTCGGGGTCCCGCCTGGTCGAGTAACCGGGAGCGGTCCTGCCATCCTGGTAGAGCCTGGCATAGGGCGCCAGCCAAACGGGATAGTCCGTGCCGGCGCTCCGCAGGTCCTGGACATCGACGTTCGGGATCGCCTCGCTGACCGAGTAGTTATAGGGCGGCTGGAGCCGCTTCGCGAAGCGGGTACGGTCAACCGTGTCGAAGCTGGCCGTGAAGCCGCTATCGCCGGTGACATTCACCAGCGACGGGTTGGGCCCGGGCGGCGCTGGAACCGAGGTCATGATGCCGCGCACACTGATCGGTTGGTTATCGACCGAGAGGATCTCGCCGGCGCTGAACACCGTGCTCAAGGTCTGCTCGGGCGGCACCACGACGTGAAAGGAATTGTGGAGCACCTGCATGCGCTGCGAATCGGCCGGCAGATCATCCCGTGGGACGCTGGCCCGTGCCACGACGAGCGGCTGCTGGCGCACCGGGATCTCGGGGGTGCTGGGCAGCTCGTACCAGGTGATGCCGTCCCAGCCCGCCAGGGCAATGCCACGCCAGTAGGGATAGAAGACTGGGGTGTCGCCGGTGACCACCATCACGGTTTGCGATTTCGCTTTGAGTTGCGAACCCGGCCGGACCACCTCGCTATAACCGATGGAGCCGACCGTCCCGGGCTGCGAATTGCTGCTGCCGATCCCGAACGGGTGGATGCCCTCGGGGTTCATCGCGCCGGGGATCAGGGCGGCGCTGATGTCGTTGGTGCTCAAGGGCGGAATGAGCATGAACGCCAGGATGAGGATGGCCGCGGTCGCCTCGATCCCGACCTCGCCGAACGTCCAGCCGGTATCGGATGCGCGCGGGAGATGGCGTGCCCGCCACCCTTCCTTGAGAGCCACGAAATTCAGCCGCAGCAAGACCGCCGCCGCGGCGGTCAGCCAGATCAGGGTGAACAGCGTGAGGCCGGGGCTCTGGTCGTTGATGATCTCCACGGCGAGGATGGTGCCGCTGGGCAGCAGCGCCACCAGCCCGTTGCGCCGGAGGAACACCCACCAGCTCGTCCTTAGCCCGGTGGCGACGAACATCAGCAGCAGGCTAATCAGCAGCAGCGTGTTGGTGCGATTCGGTAGCGCCAGGAGCCACGTCCTGATTGCCGCCAGCGTCCCGCCCGAGGTCAATGGCGATGGCGTCAGCAGCGCGAGGCTGCCAAACGCGGCGAGGGCGGACATCAAAGCGTAAGCCAGGCGCGAGGCGCGGGCAATCGCAAAGATCCATCCCAGTCCCGTTGCGATCGATAGCGCCGGGACCAGCCGGCCTCCCGTGTCGGGCACCCACTCCGAGTGCTCCACCGCGATCGCCACGGCCCAGCCCATAAGCAAGACGAACCCCAGGAGCAGCCAGGTATCGCGAAGGTCGATCGCGAGCAGCACCCGATTGGCCCGCAAGATCCCGATCGTCAGGCGGCCACCATCATAGTGCGGGCGAAGCAGCCCGGCCGCCCAGGCGCCCCCCAGGAGTGCAAGCAGCAGCAGGACGACCGTCGCCGGATTAAGCTGTGGCACGCCGCCGCTCCGAGACGGGCTCCAGGTCGTCCGGCCCGCCAACCATCCACCAGTTGAGCGCTTGCCGCCATCGTCCGGCCGATGCCAGCGTCGGCTGGCTCCCGCCAAAGCCCCGTGGATCGAGGTAGACCACGAGACTACGGTGGCCTCGCACCCCCAGGTCGAGCAGCGCCTCCAGCCAGTGCTCGTCTGCGGAGGGCGTGATGACGACCAGTCCGCCGCGATGCTGCCACTGCTGACGTTGGGAGGTCAACAGGGTGGCCAGTGACACCGTGCCGTCGGCCTGCGCCAGCGTGAAGTGCTCGAACAGCTTCTTGCGCTGCTGATCGCCACGAGCGGCCTCGATCACGCTGAGCCGGCTGTCGTTACTGACCAGGCCGATGGCGCCGCCGCGGCGCAGCGCGGCGTCCGTGATCGACGCGGCCAGGCTCATTGCATACTCGAGCGTCGATTCCGGCGCTTCGCCGGCATGGACTGAGGCCTGCAGGTCGAGGACGATCCAGGCGTCGCCACCCTCGCGCGTCTCGAAGCTACGGCTCATCAGCCGGCCCAGCCTGGCCGACGAGGCCCAGTGGATCCGCTTCACGCTGTCGGTTGGGACGTACTCTCGAATCGTGGTGGCATTTGGCGGGATGTCGAGCACGCGGCCGCGCAGCTGCTCATCCCCGGCGGTGCTCGGCGCCAGCGCATCCAGGCCGCCCACCGGTCTGACCACGGGGTAGACGACCACCGATTGGCTGCCGGCGACCCGCAGCGTACGGGTAAAGAGTCCAAACGGATCGCCGTAGCGCAGCTCAACCGGGCCGAAGGTAAACAGGCCTCGTTGCTTGAACCGGCCCCGCGATGTCCACCGGCGCGCGCGGCGCCCCTTCAGGCTGAACACGCGCCCCGGGTTGTAACCGGGGAGGTTTGAGAAATCCGTCAGCTCGAGCAGTGGCACCGGGATCCAGGAGTGGTTCTGGATGACAAAATTTTCCTCAAACGTATCACCCACCTGGAACTGGCCCTCAGGGCTTACCCGCTCGACGACGAGATTGTCCGCCGCCACCCGGCTCCACACGTAACTGACGACGAAGAGCAGGACGAGCGCGTAGAGCAGGCTGTAAGCGAGCCGCACGCCGGTGACATAGGCAAAGAAGAAGAGAAGCGCAAGAGCCGTGACCAGGGGGAGGCGCGGCAGCCGCATCGGATCTCGCCTAGCTTGCTACCCGGCGCCCGTAGCGTGAGACCACGTTCGGCGGCGGCACCGGCTCCGACTCCAGGATCTGGTTCAGCACCTTGACCGGCGTCAGCCCACGCAGCTCGGCATTGGCTTTGAGAATCATGCGGTGCGCCAGCACCGGGTGGGCCAGCGCCTTCACATCGTCCGGGGTGACGAAGTCCCGCCCCTCGAGTGCGGCTCGGGCCTGCGCGGTTCGGAATAGGCCGAGGGATCCACGCGAGCTGGCGCCCAGGCCGATGTCGGCGTGCGACCGGGTTCGATGGGTAACGCGGGCAATATATTCCTTGAGCTGGTCATCGACGTAGATCTCCTGGACCATTTTCTGCGCCGCCAGAACCTCATCGGATGAGACCACGGGCGCCAGTTGCTCCATCGGCGAGTCCCGCTGGAAGCGGTCGAGCACCTGCACCTCGTGCGCAATGTCGAGGTATCCGACATTGACCCGCATCAGGAACCGATCGACCTGCGCCTCTGGCAGCGGGAACGTGCCCGCGAACTCGACCGGGTTCTGCGTCGCCAGCACGAGGAAGGGTAGGGAAAGGGCGTAGGTCGTGCCGTCCACGGTTACCTGCCGCTCCTCCATCGCCTCGAGGAGGGCCGATTGGGTCTTGGGGGTGGCTCGGTTGATCTCGTCCGCCAGCAGAACCTGGGTGAAGATCGGGCCCTGGCGGAACTCGAACTGCTGGGTCGAGGGGCTGTAGATATTGACGCCGGTAACGTCCGAGGGCAAAAGGTCAGGCGTGAACTGCAGACGCTCGAAGGAGCAGCCGAGGGACCGTGCCAGCGACTTGGCCAGCATCGTCTTGCCCACACCGGGGACGTCTTCGATCAGCAGGTGGCCCCGGCTCAACAGGGCGATCACGCAGAGCTCGATCTCTGCCTCTTTGCCAACCAATACACGGCTGACGTTCTGGACGATCTTTCCACCAAGCGCCTCGACCGAGCCGTTCTCCACCTGCATCCTTCTTACTTCCTTTTCGGTAATCCGGTTCCGGGTTTATCCTCGCGCACAGTTGAACGGCACCCGCCGCCGTTTTGTTATCGCATGTTGAGTCGCCGAGCGCCGCCGGCCGCCAGGCCGCCAATCGTTCCGCCGGTCAGGACGAGGACGTCGTCGACAACCAGGCCGACGGTGTCGAGTCCGGCGGACCCGAGCGGCCCGACCGGGCCCATTGCCCCAGCCAGCTCCTCCACCACGATAAAGCCCGCCGCCACGATGACGCCATTCCAGGCGGCGCCACCCAGGGGTCCGAGAAACCCGGCCAGGAACCCGCCGGCCAGCAACGCGCCGAAGGTCAGCAGCCCCTGCGAGAGCAGCGGCCCGCGATGATTCCCGAACAGCAGCGTGCCACCGACCAGCTGGATCACGACCGACAGGACCAGTCCCAACCCGGCCGCGAACCAGTCGACCCTGCGCCCGCCGCCCGCTTGAGACCTCGCCATGGAAGCCGAATAAGTCTATCGGTCAGACGGCGCCGACAGCATGCAGGACGCCGGCCAGCAGCGGCGCAACCACCAGCGCCGGCAAGAAGGTGGCGACCTTGATCGCCTTCAGCTCGAGCAGACCCAGCGCGATGCCAACCACGATGACCCCCCCGGCGGCGGTCAGCTCGGCGGTTTCCAGCTCGGAGAGGCCGGCGTTGGCGAGGAAGGCGATCAGGGTGAGGCTTCCCTGGACGAGCAGCACACTGACGGCCGACAGGACCACGCCCCAACCGAGGGTCGCCGCGAAGACGATCGCACTGAAGCCGTCCAGGACCGACTTGATGGCGAGCACCGTGACGTCACCCCGGGTCCCATCGAGAAAACTACCCAAAATGGTGAGCGGCCCCACGCAGAACAACAGGCTGGTCGTCACGAACGCGAGGCTGACCCGGCCCGGCTCGCCGTTACGCCGCGTGCGCCGCTCTGCCCACCGCCCGATCGCCTGCATGCCGTCATCGAGGTGAAGCAGCTCGCCGATCACGACGCCCACGAGCACGCTGATCAGCAGGATAAGGGGGTTCTTCGTACGAAGCGTCATCTGAATCCCGTAGACCGCCACGAAGAGACCGAGACCGGCGCGGATCGTCTGCTGGAGGCCGTCGGGAATAACGCGCCCCAGGCTCAGGCCAATCGCGGCGCCGGCGAGCACGCTGCCGATGTTGAGGGCGGTGCCAAGGCCCGGGATCACGGTCGAGCCGGCGGCGCCGGGCGGGCGACCAGCTAGAGCTTCTCGAAGCGGTCGACGTTGACGATGAAAACGGTCGCCCCACCGACCTGGACTTCGACCGGATAGGGCACAAAGAAGTCGCCCGGCTCCACCAAGGGCGGCATCGGGTTCATGAACTCGCTCCGGGTGCGGCAGTTTTCCTTGATCAGGCCGAGGACCTCTTCGATACGGTCATCGTCGATCCCAGACATCAGGGTCACGTTCTTGTGCTGCAGGAAACCGCCCGAGCTGGCAAAGCGCGTGACCGAAATCCCGCGGTCGTTGAGCGCGTCCATCGTCGACGATGCGTCCTCACTGTGAACGACCGCGACCAACAGCTTCATGCGGACCGCCGCTGGGCAGGGTGGACGCCGGCCTGGCGCAGCGCGGCTAAGGCCTCCTCGAGAATCCGCCGGGCGACCTGGTCGGGGTCGGCCGACGCATCAACCTCGCGCCACCGTTGCGGGTCCTGGGCCGCCATCTGCTCGTATCCGGCGTGCACCCGCTGGTGGAAGGCGATGGTTTCCCGGTCGAGCCGGTCCTGCGCGTTGCGCGGAATTCGCGCCAGTCCCGCTTCCACGGGAAGATTCAGCAGCAGAGTCCGATCGGGCGTGAGGTGTCCGGTGGCCTCCGCCTGCAGCCGCTGCAGGGTCTTGAGGTCCAGGCCACGGCCGTAACCCTGATACGCAAGGGTCGAGTCACTGAACCGATCGCAGAGCACGACCTCGCCGCGCTGCAATCGTGGTCGGATCACTTCGTCGACCAGTTCGGCGCGAGCGGCCGTGAAGAGGAGTGCCTCCGTCCAGGGCGAGAGCCGGGTCTGCCGCGGCCCCAGTAAGAGCGGCCGGATCATCTCGCCCAAACGCGTGCCGCCGGGCTCGCGCGTCGTCCAGACTACATAGCCTTCTTCGGCAAGGGCCGCCGCCAGGCGATGGATCTGTGTCGACTTCCCGCCGCCCTCGGGCCCCTCAAAGGTGATGAAGAACCCGCCTGGCTTCCCCGGGGCATCCATCGGTTTGGGAGCACTATAGCGAGTTCAGTCCGCCGTGGTATAGATGCGCAATCGCCGGTTCGGCTCTTTGCCGGTGCTGCGGGCCGTCAGCTCGTGGCGCTCCACCAGCTGGTGCTGCAGCCGGCGGACGTAGGCGTTCTGCGGGGAGAGTTCGACCATCGAGTTCGTCGCCTTCGCGCGGCTGATCCCTTCCAGCGTTTCCTGCAGCGCCGACTCCGTCGGATCGGGCGTGTCCAGCTGGTACATCCGGCTGAGCGCGTTCTTGATCTGGGTGATGGTATTGCTTTTCAGCACCTGGATCGGGATGCCGTCGGCCTCCGCTTCCTTCAAGGGCGAGTCCTTGCGGCGGTAGTAGTTCTTCAGGGTAACGATCAGGTCGGCCTCCTCGATGTGGTTCTGGACCCGTATCGGGACGTGCAACTCATTGATCGCCTGCTCCAGGTAGTTCCGGCTGACCCCGTAGGGAAAGACCGAAACCGTTTCGTGTAGGCTGCGCGATCGTGGAGCTTCCAGCGGTTCGCGGACGGCGGCGGTCCGCATCGGGGCGGTCTCGGCAAGACGCGCGACGATCGCGCCATCGGCGCCGCGGATCCGCATCTGGGGCGGTTTCAGGGTGCCGCGCAACGCCGCATCGACCACCTCGGCCAGGGGCTGATGGATGGCCAGACGATCACGGTCGTGTATCTCGACGAGCACGTCGAAGGTCGGCGGCGATTTGCGTTCGAGGACGGACTTCTGAGTTCCGCGGCGGCGTGCCTCTTCGTCGGAGAGGGTGACGGTCTGGATGCCGCCCAGCAGGTCGTTCAGGGTGGGGTTGACCAGCAGGTTCTCCAGCGAATTGCCATGCGCCGTGGCCACCAGCTGCACGCCGCGCTCAGCAATCGTTCGGGCTGCTGCAGCTTCCAACTCGGTGCCGATCTCGTCGATGACGATCACCTGTGGCATGTGGTTCTCGACGGCTTCGATCATCACCGCGTGCTGCAAGGCCGGAGTGCGGACCTGCATCCGTCGGGAGCGACCAATCCCGGGATGCGGAATGTCTCCGTCACCGCCGATCTCATTGGACGTGTCCACGATGACGACACGCTTTTTCATCTCGTCGGCGAGCACGCGGGCACATTCACGCAGCATGGTGGTCTTGCCGATGCCGGGGCGACCCAGCAGCAGGATGCTCTTGCCGCCGATGACCATGTCCTTGATGATGTCGATCGTCCCGGTGATGGCCCGGCCGACCCGGCAGGTGAGGCCGATGATCTGTCCAGAGCGATTTCGGATCGCGGAGATGCGATGCAGCGTGCGTTCGATCCCAGCCCGGTTATCGTCGCCGAACGAGCCGACCCTGGTGGCGACGAACTCGAGGTCCTCGAGGGTGACCGGGGTGTCGTCGAGGATCACCTCGTGGTCGGGAAAGCGTGCCTCCGGCTCGCGACCGAGATCGAGCACGACTTCCAGCAGCAGACCTTGATGATCGAGCCGTTTGACCGCCCGGTTGATATGCGGCGGCAGCGCCTGGAAGAGCTGGTCGAGCTCCGCCGGATCGGCCTCGGTCAAGCCATTGTGCGATCGCCTGAGTTCGTGCATCGCTTCAGCCATATTGCGGCACCAACCGCTTGTCCTTGATTCTTACCCGCATCCGGGCCGGAATCTTCAACGGCAGCTCCCTGACCATCAACATTTGCGAGGCGATCACCTCGAAGCCCTCCTTCTGGAGCAGCTGGATCCCGGTCTCATCGTAGTGACGCAAGCTGCACCAGACCGGGCCGGGTTGGTGCTCGGCAACGTAGGCAAGGCTACGCTGCACGAGCAACCCCCAGAGATCGGGGGGTTGGGGCGCGGCCATCAGCCCCAGGCTGTGCGGCCTGCCACCGCCGCCGGTGACCAGGCTCATCCAGCCGACCACCTGGACCCGCTCGACGACGAATCGCGGCTGGCCGGCCCGGCGCGGAATGCGGGCGCTGAAGGAGCCCGGCTGAAAGGTCCGCCGCCACTCGGCGAAGTTGGACGCCTCGACGGCGGCCACTGACTTCGGCGTGGTCGCCACATATAGAAGGTAGAGGCCGAGCTCGTCCTCACGGCGCATCGGCCGCCACCCCGGCAGCGGTGGCGCCGGCCTCGGGTCAATGCTTTCCTTGAGCAGGGCGTGCTCGGTCGCATACGCGATGAATCCGCGGGCCTTGAACAGGTCGGCGATCGGGTCATCAACCGGTACCCGGACGATGAACTTGGTGACGCCCCGCTTCAAGCCTTCATTGAAGAGGTGGTCGAGCAGGGCGGTGCCATCCTGAAACCGGTCCAGGTCAGGACTCAGACACAGGTTGAGGATCTGCCAGACATGCGAACCAAGGGCGGCGTTCTCGGCCTGAACGAAGCCCTGGATCGTGTGGCGGCGGCCGTCCTCCATTACGTAGACGTGGTCGGCCGCCGACGTGATGGGCAGGATCGCCGCGAACGTATTGTTCAGCAGGAACCAGAGTCGGGTGGATGCGAACTGGCGCTTGAGGGGCGGGCGCTCTGCCTCGCGAGTCTGCTGGCGGTAGAGCGCCTCGATGGCGCCAAGGTCCTTCAGCTGTGCGGGGCGTACCTGCGGGGTCATCGATGCTCACCATCGATCGACAGGAAATATTGGTGCCAGCGCCGGTCCGACGTCAGCTCGGGATGGAAGGCCAGCGCAAGTTTGTTGGCCTGCCTGACCGCGACCGTCTGGCCGGCGTGACTCGCCAGTTCCTTAACCTCGGGCGATCGCTCGGTGACCTGAGGGGCGCGGATGAACACCGCCGGGCCGGCGCCACCGATGGCAGGGGATTCGATCTCGGCCTCGAAGCTATCGATCTGCCGGCCGTACGCGTTCCGCCGGACGCCAATGTCCATCAGCTTGAGCGGCTCCTGGTCGGCCCGCCCGCCCTGGATGTCGCGCGCCATCAGGATCATCCCCGCGCAGGTGCCCATCACCGGCATCCCCGCCGCGCCGCGGCGCTGGATCGACGCTCTCAGTCCGGGCTCCATGAGGCGCGCCATCGTCGTACTTTCGCCGCCCGGCAGGATCAGGGCGTCGACCGCATCCAGGTCACTCGCGAGGCGTATGGGTACGCCCTCGACCTCGCAGGCGCGCAGCGCCGCCAGGTGCTCGCGAAAATCCCCCTGCAGCGCAAGGACGCCCACTCGGCGTCGAGCCTTCACCAGCCTCTGCCGGCGAGCAGCTCCTCCTGGGGAATCGCCCCGATCTCCAACCCCCGCATTGCCTTGCCGAGGCTCTTGGACGCATCGGCAAGGATGTCCGGCCGATCGAAGTACGTGGTCGCCGCCACGATGGCCTTGGCGCGGGCGGCCGGATTCTCCGCTTTGAAGATGCCCGAGCCGACGAAGATCCCGTCGCAGCCGAGCTGCATCATGAGCGCGGCGTCAGCCGGGGTCGCGATCCCGCCTGCGGCAAAGTTGACGACCGGTAGCCGTCCGAGGCGGGCGGTATCTTCGAGCAGGTCCGCCGGAGCGCCGATTCGCTTGGCCTCCATGACCATCTCCTCGGGTCCAGCGCCATGGAGCTTGCGGATGGCGCCCGTCACCGCCCGCATGTGGCGGACGGCCTCGACGACGTTCCCGGTGCCAGCCTCACCCTTGGTCCGGATCATCGCCGCGCCCTCGGCGATTCGTCGCAAGGCCTCGCCCAGGTCTCGGCACCCGCAGACGAACGGGACTTTGAAAGCATGCTTGTTGATGTGGTGCTCTTCGTCGGCCGGGGTCAGTACCTCGCTCTCGTCGATGTAGTCGACGCCGAGCGATTCCAGGATCTGCGCCTCGACGAAATGCCCGATGCGGCACTTGGCCATCACCGGGATGGTGACCGCATCGATGATCGCCGCGATCAGGCCGGGGTCGCTCATCCGCGCCACCCCACCGTCGCGCCGGATGTCCGCCGGGACTCGCTCCAGTGCCATGACGGCCACCGCCCCGGCGTCCTCGGCGATCTTCGCCTGCTCGGGAGTGACGACGTCCATGATGACGCCGCCTTTGAGCATCTCGGCCAGCCCGGCTTTGACCTTCCAGGTCCCCCGGCGATCGGTCAGCGCAGGGGTCAACTCCTCCACGACGACATTTTACCGCCCCCTCCTTACAATTCATCCGCAATGCGGGGCGCCCGGCGGACGCGGCGGCAGCAGGTGATCGCCGTGGTCGTCGCCGTCACGCTCGGGCTCCCGGCCCTGTTCGGGATCGCTGTGGTGGTCGGGCTCATCATCACACCCCCAATCGACGACATGCCCAAGCGGGTGGAGGCCATCCTGAAGGAACACGGTGGCACGCGCGTGCCGCTGGCCCAGGTGCCGGACCAGCTGAGCGAAGCCCTGATCGCCATCGAGGACGAGCGCTTTTACCAGCACCGGGGAATCGATACGCAGGGGTTGATCCGCGCGGTCCTGACCGACCTGTACCACCATCGGGCGCTCGAGGGCGGCAGCACGTTGACCCAGCAGCTGATCAAGCTGCTGTATATGGACAACGACGACGACGGTTGGCGGAAGCCGCCGGACCTGGTGCTGGCGCTCAAGCTCGAATCCCGCTTCGACAAGCACACGATCCTGGAGAGCTACCTCAATGCGGTGTACTACGGTCACGGCGCCTACGGCATCGGGCAGGCGGCCAGCGTCTATTTCCACCTCAGGCCGCAGCAGCTGGACCTGGCTCGCGCGTCGATGCTCGCCGGTATGCCCCAGGCTCCCTCGTACTACGACCTCTATCGCAATCCCTGTTCGGCACGCGCCCGCCAGTTCAACGTCCTCGCCCAGATGGCGCACGATGGCTACATCAGCCAGGAGCAGGCGGCCGCCGCCTACAACGAGCCGATCGGCTTTCCGTGCAAATATTGAGCGTGCCGCTCGATCTCGTGCTCCTCGGCCCGCCAGGGTCCGGCAAGGGGACCCAGGCCTCCCGGCTGGCGGCGAAATACGGAATTCCGGCGATCGCCACCGGTGATATCCTGCGGGCCCAGGTCGAGGCCGGCACCCCGCTCGGCGTCCAGGTCAAGGCGTACCTCGACCGGGGAGAGCTGGCCCCCGACAGCCTGGTCATCGACATCATCCGGCACCGCCTCGCAGACCCGGACACGCTGCGGGGATTCATCCTGGACGGCTTCCCCAGAACCGTCCGCCAGGCCGAGGCGCTGGATGTTCTGCTGATCGAGCTGGAGCGGCCGCTTGACGCGGTCCTCTACCTGGACGTCGACCGGCAAGCGCTGCTCGACCGGCTTGGCCACCGCGCCGAGATCGACCAGCGCAGCGACGACCGGCCGGATGTCATCGCCCATCGGATCGACGTCTTCCTCGACCAGACCGCGCCCTTGATCGACTACTACCGCCAGCAGAGCAAGCTCAGGCTGATCGATGGCACCCAGTCGCCGGAACAGGTGGCAGCCGCCAGCGACGCTGAGGTCAGCTCGCTCCCGTAGCCGTCGTTTGGCGCCCGCCAAATTGGGCATAAACGACATATCTCGCGGGTTGTTCCCGACGAGAACACGAAGGAGAAGCTATCAATGCCTGAACTAAAAACTGAACTCATCCCCCTCCTGCCGCTCAACAACGGGGTCGTGCTGCCGAACATGGTGGTCACGGTCCCGCTGGAGCGCGAGGAGGCGCAGGCCGCCGTCGCCGCCGCGGGTGAGGGCGACCGTCTCGTCCTGCTCGTTCCCCGAGTCGAGGGCCGTTATGCCAGCATTGGCACGGTCGCCAAAGTCGAGGATTCGCGGAAACTGCCCAACGGCGTCGAGGTGGCCATCTTGCAGGGGCAGTATCGCGCCTCTGTCGGCAGTGCGGCTGCTGGTACCGGACCGGCCTTGCGCGTCACGGCGCAGCCGGCCGCCGACGTCAACCCGCTGACCGAGACCTCGCATGTGCTCGCCCGCGAGTACAAGGCGCTGATCGAGAATTTGCTCGAGCTGCGTGGTGCCGGGGAAGTCATCCAGATGGTCCGCGGCATCGACCGGCCCAGCCAGCTTGCGGACCTGGCCGGCTACTCCCCTGATCTTTCGCTCGAGCGAAAGGTCGAGATCCTGGAAACGGTCGACGTCGAGGCGCGGCTTAAGAAATTAATCGCGTGGACCCGCGAGATCCTCGCCGAGGCCTCGCTCAAGGACAAGATCCGCAACGAGGTACAGGAAGGGATGGAGAAGCGGCAGCGCGAGTTCCTGCTTCGCCAGCAGCTGGAGGCCATCAAGAAAGAACTCGGCGAGGGCGACGGTGACGTTGCCGCCGAATACAGGAAGAAGATCGAAGATGCCGGCATGCCCGAGGCCGTCAGAAAAGAAGTCGAGCGCGAGCTCGACCGGTTCGAGCGGACCAGCGAGCAGAACCCGGAGGCCGGCTGGATTCGCAATTACCTGGACTGGATGCTCGACATGCCCTGGAACAAGCGCACCGTCGACCAGTTCGACGTGGTGGAGGCGCGCCGCGTGCTCGACCAGGACCACACGGGACTGGAGGACGTCAAGGACCGGATCATCGAGTTCCTCGCCGTGCGCAAGCGGCGCGATTCGCGTGGACTCCAGGTGATCGGTGGCCGCGGCTCGGGCGCGATCATCACTCTGGTCGGACCGCCTGGGGTCGGCAAGACTTCGCTGGGCGAGTCGGTTGCCCGGGCGCTGGGTCGCAAGTTCACGAGAATTTCTCTTGGCGGCATTCACGACGAAGCCGAGATTCGTGGACACCGCCGGACCTATGTCGGTGCGCTGCCGGGCCGGATCGCCCGCGCCCTCAAGGAAGCCGGCACCCGCAATCCGGTGATCATGCTGGATGAGATCGACAAAGTCGGCAATGACTGGCGCGGAGATCCGTCGTCGGCCCTGCTCGAAGTGCTCGACCCGGCGCAGAACCACTCGTTCCGGGATCACTACCTCGAGGTCGACCTGGATTTGTCCGAAGTCCTGTTTATCCCGACGGCGAACGTGGCGGACACCATTCCGGCACCGCTGCTCGACCGGATGGAGATCATCCGGCTCGACGGCTATACGGAAGAAGAGAAGCTGGCCATCGCCCGCGATCATCTGCTGCGGCGGCAACTGGATCGCAACGGCCTGAGCGCTGATGAAGTCACGGTGGACGATGAGGCGCTGGGCCGCATCATCGCGGACCACACGCGCGAGGCGGGCGTCCGTAACCTCGAGCGCGAGCTCGGACGCTTGCTCCGGAAGGTCGCGACCCAGATCGAAGCCGGCAAGGTGGTAGCGCCGGTGCACGTCGGCGGCGAAGACGTCAAGACTTACCTGGGGCGCGCGAAGTTCCACGCGGAAGTCGCCGAACGGACAGAAGTCCCGGGCGTGGCCACCGGGCTGGCTGTAACGGGCATCGGTGGCGAGGTCCTCTTCGTCGAGGCGGCGGCCATGGACGGGCAGAAGGGCCTGACCCTGACCGGCCAGCTGGGCGATGTCATGAAAGAGTCCGCGCAGATCGGCCTGTCGTACGTGCGGTCGCACGCCGCCGAGCTCGGCATCGCGCGCGGGTTCGAAGAGAAGGCGATCCACGTGCACGTGCCGGCGGGTGCCATTCCGAAAGACGGACCGTCGGCCGGCGTCACCATGGTGACGGCACTGGTCAGCCTGTTCAGCGGGCGGCCGGTGAAGAGCACCGTGGGCATGACCGGCGAGGTGACGTTGCAAGGCAAGGTCCTTCCGATTGGCGGCGTCAAGCAGAAGCTGCTGGCCGCCCACCGGGCCGGCTTGACCGAGGTCATCCTGCCTTATCGCAATGAGGCGGATCTCGATGATCTGCCGCAGAGTGTGCGGGACGCCATGACAATCC
>Ga0066709_100001297_pt1 | contig 16199 bp, 20 predicted proteins | sample GraSoiAngelo_158_FD_79665 | JGI IMG/M metagenome (GOLD analysis project Ga0066709, IMG submission 79665) | Grasslands soil microbial communities from the Angelo Coastal Reserve, California, USA - 14_1009_16_30cm | ecosystem: Environmental > Terrestrial > Soil > Grasslands | place: USA...
ACACGGTCTGCGAGAAGCTCGACGAGCTCGACGATGTCTCGCTGGCCGACGATGTCTCGCTGGCCGACGATGTCTCGCTGGCCGACGATGTCTCACTGGCGGTCGATGTCTCGCTGGCGGTCGATGTCTCGCTCGCCGATGAGGTCTCGCTCGCCGATGAGGTCTCGCTCGCCGACGAGGTCTCGCTCGCCGACGAGGTCTCGCTCGCCGACGATGTCTCGCTGGCGGTCGATGTCTCGCTCGCCGACGATGTCTCGCTGGCGGTCGATGTCTCGCTCGCCGATGAGGTCTCGCTCGCCGATGAGGTCTCGCTCGCCGATGAGGTCTCGCTCGCCGAGGACGTCTCGCTCGCCGAGGACGTCTCGCTCGCCGACGAGGTCTCACTCGCCGACGACGACTCGCTCGTCGAGGACGTCTCGGTCGGAGCGCACTCGACCCAGAAGACCTTCATCTTGTCGTGCTTCTGCGTATCGAGATCGCCATCCCAGAAGAGCTTGTAGTGGCCGTCGGGGAGCGTGTACGCGCCTTGCTCGGGCTGGCGGTCCTCGCCATCGCCGAAGGTGTCGTACGTCCCGCTGAGCACCACCGTGCCCTTGTCACCGGGCGACCATTCCTGGATCTCCCAGGTGCCGGACTGCTCCGGGTCGCCGAAGAAGAAGTGCAGGTGGAACGTGCAGACGTGCGGCTCGTTGTGCACGATCGGCTCGGTTTCCGTGCTGCCTTCGTGGATCTTGACCGTGCCGTTGTTGCCCGGCGTGTCGTTCGAGGACGCGGGGGAGGCGGGGGCGAGAAGCGCGACAGCCACGAGGGCAGTCGCCGTGGCCCAGCCGAGCCATCGGAAGCGTTGCCTGCCCGGCACCCCCAGCCGGGGCGGGAAGAGGGGCATCGTTCTGTCCTCGGTCTAACCGGCTTCCACAGATCGCCGGGCGGGCGCCGGAACCCAACCCGGTTGGTCGCGACCATTGCCGCAGAACCGGCATCGGAGTTCCGACCCTCGACTCCAGCAATCCCTCACAGTCCTCTCTCATCCGCATCACACCGCCATGCAATAGATTTGGACGGCGATGCCTGGGATCGACGACGCGCCGCGGATCCACGCCGACGATCGCGCGACGTGGCGCGCCTGGCTCGAGGCGAATCACGCCACCGAAACCGGCGCCTGGCTGGTGACCTGGCGGCGCGGCCACGGGCCGGTGCTCGACTACGGCGAGGCGGTCGAAGAGGCCCTGCGCTTCGGCTGGGTCGACAGCCGCGGCGGGAAGGTCGACGAGCGGCGGACCAAGCTGTACTTCGCGCCGCGCAAGGCGAAGAGCCCGTGGTCAGCCTCGAACAAGGCGCGAGTCGAGCGGCTGATCGGCGCGGGGCTGATGCGCCCGGCGGGGCTCGCCGCGATCGATCGGGCGAAGGAGAACGGCTCCTGGTGGGTCCTCGACGAGATCGAGCGGGGCATCGTCCCGCCCGATCTGATCGCAGCGCTCGCGGCCCACCCACCCGCGGCGGAGCGCTTCGCCGCGTTCCCGTGGTCGGCTCGGCGCGAGATTCTGGTCTGGATCGGAAGCGCCAAGCGCGCTGCGACCAGGGCGGCGCGCATCACCGAGACCGCGATTCGGGCCGCTCGCAACGAGCGTGCCACACAGCGCCCGGGAGACTGACGCCGGGGCCTGACGCGCCGCTCGTGCGGGCTAGATGCGCTTGAACGCCTCGAATGGCTGACGGCAGTCGGCGCAGTGCCAGATCGAGCGACACTGCGTCGGCCCGAACACGTTCTCGAGCGTGGTGCGCACCGAGCCGCAATACGGGCAGGGCACGGCGGGCGTCGTGGACGGGCCTCCGCCATCGATCATCGGCAGCGCTCGGCCGCCGCGGAGGTGCGGCGGTGGCGCGAAGCCGGAGCGTCGAAGCTTCTCGCGACCCGCGGGCGAGATCCGATCGGACGTCCATGGCGTTGTGAACGAGACGTCGACCTCGACCTCGAACCCGAACTTCCCGATCTCGGTCGAGATGGCATCGCGGATGACCTCGAGGGCCGGGCAGCCGACAAATGTCGGCAGCAGCTCGACCCGGATCCGCGCGGGTTCGACGTCGATCGAGCCGATCATGCCCAGCTCGACGATCGAGACGGCCGGGATCTCGGGGTCGGCGATCGCGTCGAGGGCGCCAAGCACGTCCCGCGGATCGACGGGGGCGTCTCGCAACGCAGGCATCACCACGTCACGCCCTCCTCGGACCGGCGGACCGAGGTGAACTCGCTCCACAACCAGCTGAAGGCATCCGAGTGGTCGCGCCGCCCGGCAGGCGTGGGTTCCATCGTCGGCGGGAGCGCCAGGCCCAGCGGCACCAGGATCGTCGTCAGGTCGGCGCGCCAGGCGGCCTCGGACGCCGCCATCGATCGGGTCAGGATGCCGGCCTCGAGCAGCTCGGCCTCGCCGTCGAGCGGCGTGAACACGCTCGGGGCGTCGACGGCGTGGGCGAGGAGCGCGGCTTCGAGGCGACGACGCGGCTCGGGGCCGCCCTTCGCGAGTCGCTCGATCCAGGCGAGGACATGCATGCGGTGGTAGCGCTCTTCGCGCCGGAGCTTCTCGACGAGGTCGGCCAGCGGCCTGTACCCAGGCCCGATCGACGCGAGGCGTGCCTCGTCCGCGAGCTCGTACAGGAAGCGGCGGGCGATCGTATCGGCCCAGTCGCCGCGAGGGTGATCAAGCAGCTGCGCGTGGCGGTACGCGTCGGGTTCGCGGTCGTACGCGATGGCGTCCTCGTCCCGGCCGTCGGCGAGGACCTCGGCGAGGAGCTGGTACAGGGCACGGGCGTGCCCCAGCTCGTCCTGCGAGATCGAGCTGATCGCGACGTCCTCTTCGAGCAGCGGCGCGATGCCGGTCCACTCCGAGTCGGTGAAGCCGCTCACGAACTCGTCGTCGGCCATCGTCAGGAGGAGCTCCGCGAGCGCCGAACGCGTCGGGCCGGCCAGGGCGTCCGTGGCCGCGCTCGCGGGACGAGGTGGCGTCGTCGCCGACGTCACGGCGTCGTCCGCCTGCCGCCGGTCCGGTCGTGGCCCTCGGAACGCGCGGCCGGCTTCTCCGTGCCGGCGAGGGCGCGGGCGGCGGCGAGCTTGTCGCGCATCACGTAGCCGCCCGGCTTCTTGAACGAGCGATCGAGGGGCGGGTCGAGCAGGTCGGGGTCCTCGAGCACGCGGATGTCCGCGCGCCGAATTACCCAAAGCCTCGTGCTCTCGTTGCGCCGCCCGAACAGCTCCCGGGCATAGTGAACCGCGAGCTCGGCGTCCGGCGCGAGCACGTTGCCGCCGTGGCGCATCGGGTCGCCGTCCTTGGCCTGCTGGAAGACCTCATAGGCCTCCAGCGCGGCGCGCGCAGCCTGCTTGCGGGCTGCCATCAGGCCGCGGCCACGGGTGCGACGCCGAGCACCGAGTCGCGCACCCAGCGCGTGTCCTCGCGGTTGAGGCGGCGGAACTGGAGGCGCTCCTGCGACTTCGGACCGTGGCCGGTGACCACGGAGCGCAGCTCGTCCCAGCTCGGCTCGGTGTATTCCCAGACCTTGGTCGTCTCGTCGAGTCGCAGGTTCGGGTCCGGCATCGCCAGCCCGAGCTCCCACAGGCGTGGGACGTAGATGGTCAGGAACTCCTGGCGAAGCTCCTCGGACGTCTTGGCCTTGATCCGCCAGTGCAGGTCACGGTCCTTGGCCCGATCGCCGCGCGGCCCGTGCATCTGCATGAGCGGGCCCCACCATCGATCGAGCGCCTCCTGGACGAGCGCCCGCTGCGAGGCGGTCCCCGTCATCAACGTCACCACGACGTCGCGGCCGTGCATGATGTGGACCGACTCCTCCCAGCAGATCTTCTGCATCGTCCGCGCGTACGGGCCGTAGCTCGAATCGCGCAGCGCCTGCTGGGCGACGATCGCCGCGGCGTCGACAAGCCAGGCGATGATCCCGATGTCGCCCCACGACCGCGTCGGGTAGTGGAAGACGTTGTGGAACTTCGTCTTGCCCGCGATGAGGTCGTCGAGCATCGCCTCGCGCGGCTTGCCGAGATCCTCGGCGACGCGGTACAGCAGCTGGGCGTGCCCGACCTCGTCCTGGACCTTGGCGGTGAGGGCGAGCTTCCGGCGCAGGGTCGGCGCCCGCATGATCCATTCGCGCTCCGGCAGCACGCCCATCAGCTCGCTGTTGGCGTGCATCTCCACGAAGCGGAGCACCGCGGTCCGGTACTCGTCGGGCATCCAGTCGGTCGCCTCGATCTTGCCGCCGGCGGTGACGTGCGCTTCGAAATGCGCGTATCGCTCGTCGTGTGGGAGGTCGTCGTTCCACGGCCGCTCGCTGCGCTGGCGCGGCGGCAGCACGGGGTCGAGCGCGAGGGGATCGGTCATGGAGCTGCCTCCTGCAGCGGGGCTAGGCCGCTGTCACCGTCGATGATGGCCCAGTAATCGCGATGATCGACGACGAGGCCGGTGTCGTCGAAGCGAAGGACCGTCGTGCCGGCGAGCGTGCTTTCGGCCCCGTCGGTGGCCGTGATGATGGCGCGATATTCGACGGCCGCTCGACCGTCGGGCGACGCGATCGGATCCCCGAACACGAACCGCGCCGAACGCTCGTCGGCGAACGCCTCGCGGACCCAGGCGCCGGCCCCCTCGCGACCCTGCGCCACCGGCCGGCACGGGTGTGACCGGAACGTGCAGTCGAGCGCATAGCGAGCGGCGATCGTTTCCGCATCGTGGCGACCCCAGCCGTCCGACCAGGCGGCAACCCAGGCCCGGGCTCCTTCCAGCGGCGTCACGACTCGCTCGACAGCATGCGCAGCGACAGGTCGACCAGATGGTCGGCGATCCGACCGGCCGGCAGCCTGCCCTTCGGGTCGTACCAGGACGCGAGGCCGTTGATCGCGCTGAGGAGCGCGCTCGCGGCGATCGCCGGATCGGTCATCTCGAACGTCCCGAGCGCGATCCCGGCATGGATGTGCCGTCGGAATCGCGCTTCATAGGCGTCGCGCCGGGCGAGGACGGCCGACCGCCGCTCCGGCCCGAGCGAGCGCCACTCGCGAACGAACACGCCGGACTCGTCCACGTCGCCGGTGAGGACCTCGACGTGGGCCCGGACGAGCGCTGCCACGGCTTCCGCCGGGTCGCCGGGCCTGCGGCGCTCCGCCTCGCCCTCCGCGCGTTCCGCGGCAGCCTCGAAGCGCGACGCGGCACGGTCCACGATCGCCCAGAGCACGTCTTCCTTCGAAGTGACGTGGGCGTACAGGCTCGCGCCCTGGACCGACAGCGCACGAGCGATGTCGCGGATGCTCGTCGCGGCATAGCCCCGTTCACGGAAAAGGTCGCTCGCCACGTCTTCGATGGCCTGGCGCCGGCTGACTTCGACCACGCCTCTCGCTTGCCCCTAACTAACGATCGTTAGGCTAAGCGCGTAGTCCATCGCCAGTCAAGCCCTCGGGCTTGCGCGCGCGCCCGTTGTGCGCAATGCTATGCACATGTCTGTGCGCACGAACCTGCTGCTGCCTGAGGATCTCGTCGAGGCGCTGGATCGCGTCGCGGGCCCGCGAGGCCGGAGTCGGTACGTCGCGGAGGCCGTTCGCGATCGACTCCGTCGGGACGAGCGCTTCGCCGCAGCGCGCGCGGCGGCGGGTTCGTGGCGCGACCACCCGCTCTTCCCGACATCGGAGTCGGTGCTCGAATGGGTCCGAGACGGCCGCGCAGAACGGACGGACCCGGGTCCACGCTCCCGAAGCCGGTAGTGCGCTACTTCCTCGACACGACGTTCGCGATCGACTACCTGCGTAGCGAGCCGTCGGCGCTCGAGCGCTTCGAACGCATGCTGACAAGCGGCGACGAGCCCTTCGTCAACGACGTTGTCGCCTGCGAGCTCGCGACCGGCGCTCGTCCAGATGAGCATGCCGGGCTTGCGGCTTTCCTGGCCGCCGTCGAGTTCGTTCAGCCGGGTCCCGACGTCGCGGTGCTCGCTGGCCGATTTCGCGGCCAGGCGCGGAGTCGAGGCTTGACGCTGAGCGTGCCGGATGCCCTGATCGCGGCCACGACTGATGCCCTTGGCGCCGTCCTGATCACGAGACACGTCCGAGACTTCGCGATCACCCCTGTGCAGATCAGCAGCTACTAGCCCGTGGGATCACGCTGAGCGACCGAGGTGACGCGACGTCCCACACGGCAGCCGGATACGCACAGTGGGCGAGATCGATGGGACGCAAGGAGGAAGGGGGCAGTGGCGATGGCGGATCTGACGCCCGAGATAGACGTTGTGCTCCGTCAATTCGACGCCTATAACGAGCGGGACATCGACGGGATCATCGCGTACTACTCGGAGGGCGCGCGGATCATCGATGCGGGTCGCGGGGCATTTCGCGAGGAAGGGCGGGACGCGATTCGGCCTGTCTTCAAGCGGGTCTTCGACGCCAGCCCTGAGCTACACGCCAATGCCTCGAACGTCTTCCAGGTCGGCTCGTGGGTCTCGGTCAGATCGATCGCGGAGGGCTTCATGGCGTCGGGCCGCGAGGGCCACCGGGAATGGGTCGAGGTGTACCGGGTCGAGGACGGGTTCATCACCGAGCTTCACCTGTTCAGCGGCGCCGACTGACCAAGGACGCGCCGCTGACTGGGGTTGCCGGAGGGTCACTTGCCTGTCGAAACGCGCCAGAAGCTCGTCGCCCGCCTCACCGCTGAGCGGGACCCCGAGGTTCTTGGTGAGTACGTCATCACCCCGCATGGCCGCCTGCTCAAGGAAGAGCGCGCCTGGTTCGAGACGAAGTTCGGCACCTGACGTTCACGAACATGGGTCGAGCAAGGCTGGAGATATGAACAGCAGACGCCGTGGAGCGGCCGACCAGGGTCACGCCTCGTAGGAGGAGCGGCCAGTACCGCTGGGCGATGGCCATGGGACCAGACTCCTCGTACGTTCCCCGAGCCGATGGCCCTCGTCGTGACCGTGAGCCGCCTGGAACCAGCTCGTGAGCAGGCCCTGGTAGCCCGCGCCCGTGCGGATGCCGCCGCGTTCGGAACGCTGTACGACGAGTACCTGCCCCGGATCTACGGCTTCATCGCCCGCCGCATCGAGGACCGCGCGGTGGCCGAGGAGCTGACCGCAGCAACCTTCCGACGCGCGCTCGGAGCGGTCCGGAGTGATGACCTGAGCGGCGCGGCGTTCGGCGGATTCCTGTACCGAGTGGCGGCCAGCGCCGTGGTCGATCACGGACGTCGAAGACGGCGAGCCGTTCCAGCCACGGTCCGCGCCAGCGACCTGGACGAGGGCGACGATCGACGCGTCGCCGAGGCGATCGGCAGCCAGGGCGCTTCGCGCGCCTTTGCCGCGGCCGTCGACCGGGATGTCCTTCGGCGGGCGCTGCAGGCGATCCCCGAGGGCTCGCGCCGCGTGCTGCTGCTCCGCTATTTCGATGGGCTCGAGGTCGACGAGGCGTGCGCGGCGCTCAACTCCACGCGCCAGGCGCTTGCGGTCAGGCTCCATCGCGCGCTGCGCATCCTGCGCGGGGCGCTCGAGCAGGAGGCTGTCGATGCGGCCTGACGACGTTCGCCTCGGCGGGGACGAGCCGACAGACGGCTACGACATTCCGATCGCGGCCGAGCTCCGACCGCTCGATGCCGAGCTGGCGGAATCGGGTGTTCGCGCTCGGCGCATGCTCCACGGTCGAACCCAGCCGACGAACTACTTCGCGATGGACCTTCGCGCTCGGCTCCTCGGTGCCTACTCCGGCGAGGAACCAGCCGGCGGCGCGACTCTCGACGTGACCGTTCCGCGAAGCCAGGCGCATGCGCCCGCGCCGTACCCCGAGCCTCGTCGCGCCGACGCCTCGGTGATGGCATCGCTCGCGCCTCGGATCGACCTGAGAGCCCCATCGATGCTCCTGAACGTCCGGTGGGCTGTTCTCGCTGCGGCGTTGGCGTTGGGCCTGCTGATCGCCGGCGCGGTGGCCACGGGGGTTATCCCCCGGTAAAGCGCGGCGGCCGCTTCTCCATGAACGCGGCCAACCCCTCGGCGTGGTCCTTGGTCCGGCCGGCCATGTCCTGGAGCTGCGCCTCGTACTCGAGGGCGGCATCGAGGTCGCGCGTCCACGCCGCGTCCAGCGCCCGTTTCGTGAGCGCGATCGCCTTCGGGGCACCCGCCGCGAGGCGGGCAGCAACGGATCCCGCCTCCGTGGCCAGCTGCTCGGCCGGCACGACCCGGCCGACCAGACCCAGACGGACTGCGTCGGGCGCGGCGACAGGGTCGTTGAGCAGGGCCAGCTCGGCGGCGCGCGTCGCCCCGACCAGCCGCGGCAGGAACCAGGTCGCCCCGCTGTCCGGCACGAGCCCGACGCGGCCAAAGGCGAGCGAGAACGTCGCCGCCTCGGAGGCAATGCGGATGTCGCAGGCCATCGCCAACGACGCGCCGGCGCCCGCGGCCACGCCGTTGATCGCGCCGACGATCGGCTTGGGCAATCCGCGCATCGCCCGGATGATCGGGTTGTAGCGCTCGCGAACCTCGACCCCGAGCGGCGCCGCGTCGGGTTCGAGCCGCTCGCGGAGGTCCTGGCCCGCACAGAACGCGCGGCCGGCGCCGGTGAGGATCACGGCGCGAACCGTCGCGTCGCGTTCGACCTGCCGGAAGGCCCCCAGCAGCTCGACCTTCATCGGCACGGTCAGCGCGTTCAGCGCCTCCGGCCGGTTGAGCGTGATCGTCGCGACCGCGGCGTCCGCGTCGAGCTCGACCAGGACCGTTGAGTCAGGCGGCATCCGCACCCGGCGTGAATCGAACGAGGTCGAGCCCGTCGCCGACGAGCTCGAAGAGGCCCCGATCGATCGGCTCATGGGCGTCGTCGGCGACGTCGGCGACAAACGTCGCGAACTGCGTCGCGAAATCACCGTCGTCCGGATTGAGCGAGCCCGCGACGAGCAGGTCCCGATCGGGCACGGCGATGAGTACCCTGGCCGGCCCACCGCATTCACCGGCGAGGTGCTGCCGGACGTCCTCGAGCAGGATCCGCGCCGCGTCGCTGCCCTCGCCCGTGTCCGACGAAAGCAACCGGCGCGAACCGGACAGCTCGTCGGTCCACGGCGCGTGAGCGGACCATGCGGCGCGATTCGCCATCGCCGTCTCTCGCAGCTTGGCGGCATCGACGCCCCAGGCCAGGAGGTGGTCCGCGTTTACCAGGATGTCGTACGCGACCTCGCGAAGCACATAGGCGACGGCGAGGTCGGCCGGCCCCGGATCGATGAGCGGCAGGGCGTGCTTCTTCAGCCCCTCCTGGGCAAGCTGCTCCGAATCGATCTCGGCCAGCTTCGTGCCCTGGGTGCCCGCCGGCCGGAGGACCGGGTAGACATGGTCCGCGGCGGCCTCCCAGTCATGTTCGACGGCGCGCGCCTGCAGGGCCTCGGTCGATGTCGGCGCCTGGTGCCCGCTGACCGGGGCGTTCTCGTTAATCGGCGAGAGCACGTCGGGCGGGGCATCGCGCAGCGCGCCCTCGGTCTCGTCGTCGAACGTCTCCCAGGACATCAGCGACCCTCCCTCATCATCAGCGACCTTTCCATGTCGGGCGCCGCTTCTCCGCGAACGCGGCCATGCCTTCCTTCTGGTCCTCGGTGTCGAACAGCAGGTAGAAGTTCCGCCGCTCGAACTCGAGGCCGGCCTCGAGCGAGAGCTCCTCGGCCCGATTCACCGCGGCCTTGGCGGCAATCACGGCGACCGGCGGCATCGCGGCGATCCGGGCGGCGAGCTCCAGCGCCGCCGGGACCGTCGCCTCGGCGGCCACGACAGAGGTCACCAGGCCATACGCCTCGGCTTCGTGCGCCGCGATGTTGCGGCCGGTCAGGACCATCTCCATCGCCCTCGCCTTGCCGACCGCCCGAGTGAGGCGCTGCGTGCCGCCGGCGCCGGGCATGACCCCGAGCTTGATCTCGGGTTGGCCGAACTGGGCGTCCTCACCCGCGACGATCATGTCGCACAGCATCGCCAGCTCGCAGCCGCCGCCGAGTGCGTAGCCCCGTACCGCGGCGATGAGCGGCTTGCGGATCCGCTTGATCCTCTCCCAGCGGTGGAACGTGTCGTCGACAGTCAGGGTGGTGGGCGTCTGTACGGCAAGCTCCGGGACATCGGCGCCCGCCGCGAACGCGCGGTCGCCAGCGCCGGTGATGACGATCGCCCGGCAGGCAGGTTCGCGATCCAGGCCCTCGAGGGCATCGGTCAGCGCTTCGATGAGCGCAAAGTCGAGCGCGTTGAGCACTTCGTGGCGATCAAGCACGACGAGGGCGACGCCGTCGACCGGACCGTCGGCGCTCTGCGCCGGCAGCGTGACGTGCAGCGTCGGATGGGCGGGCGACTCGACAGTGGTCACGGGCTGGCGACAGTATCCACGGCGGACCTAGTGCGCGGAGGCTGCGCTGGCCTTGCCCCCGAGCAGGTCCGGGGCGTCCTCGAGGACGAGGAACGTCGCGAGTCCCGGCGCGATCTCGCGCAGGATCCTGGCCGCGGCGCGCATCGGGTCGGAGCGCAGCCCCTCATCCAGCGCGGCGCGGTTGTCGAAATCCATCGCTGCCGCGAGCACGAGGTCCGTCTCGCTCCCGAGCGCCTCGCCGACGCGCCACAGGCGTGTAGCGCGCAGGCCCGGCGTCTGCGCGACGAGCGGCAGGTGCTCGTTGCGGTAGCGAGATTCGAGGGTGGCCAGGGCATCCGCGCCGCCATCCGGTGCGCGGTACAGCACGAGCAGCGTGGTCATGCGGATCCTCCTGTGGAACGGTAGAAGCCGGCGATGGCCTCGTTGAACAGGCCGGGCCGGCGAGCCATGACCTCGTGCCCGCAATCGGGCACGACGAACAGCCGGCCGCCGGGGAGCTGCCGCGCGAGCCCGGCGGCGTGCTCCGGCGGCACGAACGGGTCGCGATCGCCACACACGACCATGGCCGGGCACTCGATCCGATGCAGCTCGGCCGGTGTCAGCAGCGGCTGGGCCGCGATGTCGGCGGCAATCGCCGGCAGGAGCCGCTGCCAGGCGCCGATGCCCTGACCGGCATCGTGGCGGCGGGCGAGCGTCGCCGCGAAGTCCGGCTCGTGCGCGACGATCCACTCGGGGTCCATGAGCCGGCGGCCGACACTCGCCCGCGGCTCGCGCAGGGTGGTGATCCCGACCACGACCAGGGTTCGCACGCGCTCCGGCGAACGCGCCCCGAACTGGAGCGCCGTCATGGCGCCCATCGAGAACCCGAGCACGTGGAACGAGTCGAGCCCGAGGGTGTCGACGAACGCGGCCAGGTCGTCGACGAGCCAGTCGTACCGGAAGCCCTGGGCGGCGTCCCAGCGCGTGCGGCCGTGCCCGCGCGCGTCGGGCATGTGCACGAGGAACGACCTCCCCAGCGACGGCAGCTGGGCCGCGAAGTCCTCGCGGGCGAGCGACGTGGCACCGTGCAGGAGGACGAGCGGTGGGCCGGAACCCTCGACGTCGTAGCCGATCTCGAGGCCGTTCGCCCAGAGGTTGGGCACTCAGCCCTCCGGCTTGCCTTCGACCGGGCTGTCACTCCCCTGCACCACCCGGAGGTAGCGCCGCCGGAAATACAGCAATGGCGCCACGCCCTCGCGGTGCTGCTCGAGCGAGTCCACCCGGCCGATGAACAGGTCATGGTCGCCCGCGCTGAACGTCTCGACCGTCGTGCATTCGAGCGTCGCGATCGCGCCGTCGATCAAGGGCAGGCCTGCCGGGCCGGCGTGCCAGCTCGCTCCGCAGAATTCCTCGCGGCCCGGGCTCACAGGAGCATGGGCGAAACAGTCCGAGAGGGCCTGCTGATCGGCGCCGAGGACGTTGACCGCGTAGCGGCCAGAGCCCCGGACCATGGGCGTGATGAATCGTCGCCGGTCGAGCGCGACCATCACCAGCGGCGGCAGGAGCGAGACCGAGGAAAACGCGTTGACCGTGATGCCCGCGGGCAGCTCGCCGTCGAGCGTCGTCACGACGCTGACCCCGGTCGCGAAATGGCCCATGACCTCGCGGAATCGATCCGGTGCGATCTCCGACGCCGTGACCGCGTTCACAGCGGGAGGATAGCCAGCGATCGCGGCAAGCCCTTCGGATTGGACTCGGCGGCAAGCTGCCGGCGATTTTTCTCCCGAATGACACCGGGGGTTGCACTCGGCGCGCGCAGGGTTGGCGTGCGCCAGGGATCCGGGCCCGTTTCGGCCCCGGATGCATTCGACACGAGTCGTCCGGAAGAACTCCGGCTGGGGGCGGGTCGAACTCCCGTTACGGGGCCGGCAGAGCTCCCTCCGTGTGTTGGCGGCTTGGTGCCGAGGGCGCTCGATACAATCCCCGGCGATGTCCTCCAGGCCCTGGGACCGAGCGGCGTTCGTCCCCGTTCGACGCGGCGAGAAGCGGGCGGAAGTCGCTGCGCTCCCGGTTGGGCTGCCCACGGTCGCCGAGCTGTTCACGTTCATGCGCGACGCGGAGCGCCGGTTCGAGACGCTCAAGATGCGAATCGAGGAGCGCGTCTACGGCGCGCGCGGGGAACAGCTCGCCGCGATGGACGTCGCCGTCCGGCACGCGGGCCACGCTCGCGTGGTCACGACCGAACCGGGCCAGGGGGCCGCGGGCAGCCACGAGCTGTGGATCTCCGACGGCGACGTCGTCCGGACGTACTCGGCAGCGCACAAGCTCGGGACGAGCCGCCCCGTTCGAAACCGGGTGCGCGGCCTCGACCCCGACGGGTTCCCCGGCCGCTCCACCCTGTATGAGCCGATCACGCCGCTCCCGATGGAGACCCTCGCGGAGCTGTTCGTCCACCCGGCCGGCTATTCCCAGAACGTGCTGGCGACCGGTGACTGCTGGATCTCGGGAACGGATCGCGTCGCCGCCCGCGAGGCGATCGTCCTCGAATGCGACCACCCGCGCTCGGTCGAGACGACCGTCGATCGTCCCGACTATCACGTCCAGGTCTCGGTCGACCGATTGGACGGCCTCGTGACGCGGCTCGTCGAATCGGTCGGTGACGAGGTAACTCGCGTCGCCGAGGTCACCTTCCTCGAGCCCGACGCCGCCCTTCCTGCGACGACCTTCGACTTCGAGTTCCCCGAGGGCACCACGGTCCTGTACTAGGCGCCGCCCGCCGCCTCGGAAAACCTGCGAATCCCCACCCAACGGCGCGTATGATCGCCGCGATTCGCGCACCGTAGCGTCCATCTGGAGGGAGGTCGCAATGGGAGGTCGCACGCGAGAGGAAGCCATCCGGCAGGACACGCAGGACCTGCACGGGCTCGGCTACGCCCAGGAGCTGCTCCGCAGCATGGGCGGGTTCAGCAACTTCGCGATCAGCTTCTCGATCATCTCGATCCTGACCGGCGCGGTCATCCTGTACAACCTCGGGCTGACGCTCGCCGGCCCCGCTGCGGTCGGCCTGGGCTGGCTGCTGGTCACCGTCTTCACACTGATGATCGCGGCGACCATGGCCGAGATCGCCTCGGCCTACCCGACCGCGGGCGGCCTGTATTACTGGGCGAGCAAGCTCCGCAACAAGGACTGGGGCTGGTGGACCGCCTGGCTCAACCTCGGCGGACAGATCTCGATCGTCGCCGGCATCAACTATTCGGCGGCGTTCTACCTGTGTGCCACCATCCTCAAGCCGCTGTTCGGGGTCGACCCCAACCTCGAGACGTTCGGGGTCCTGAACGCGATCTGGATCACGGGCATCCTCATCGCGATCGAGATCGGCTTCAACGTCGCCGGCACCCGGATCGTGGCGTTCATGAACGACCTGTCCGTGTGGTGGCACATCGCCTTCGTGGCCGCGATCGCCATCGCTCTCTTTGCCTTCGGCAGCCAGCCAACCCATGACATCGGCTTCCTCTTCCAGATCACGCCGGGCACGAACGCCGACGGCGTCACATGGGACAAGATCGTGCCGTTCGGCATCGCCGGAGCGTTCGCCCTCAGCCTGCTGCAGTCGCAATGGACCTACACCGGCTACGACGCGTCTGCCCACGTCGCGGAGGAGACGGTGTTCGCGCGCCGAGCATCGGCGTGGGGCGTCTTCCTCTCGGTCGCCGTCTCGGCCGTTGCCGGCTACGTCGTCCTCGTCGCGCTGACGCTGAAGATGTCGTCACCCGCGGACGTGCTCGCAAACAGCGGCGGTGGGGGCGGCGTGCAGTACATCCTCGAGCAGAACCTGGGCGCCGGGCTGTCCGCCCTCGGCGGGCTCCTGTCGGCCGGCGTCGCGTTCGCGATGACCTTCTGCGGCTTTTCCTCGATCGCTTCTGCCGGGCGGATGCTCTTTGCGTTCAGCCGCGATGACGGCCTCCCGGGCAGCGGCTGGCTCAAGAAGGTCAGCCACCGCTGGCGGACGCCGAGCAATGCCGTGATTGCTATCAGCACCGCGAGCTGGTTGCTGATCCTGATCGTGTACGTGCTGACGAAGGCATTCGGAGGAGATCCGCTCTTCCTCATCGGCGGAATCACGTCAGTGAGCACGGTGCTGCTGTATTGGGCGTACGGGGTCTGCATCTGGTTGGGCATGCGCGGCGACCAGTCGTGGCGGCAGAAGCAGACGTGGAGCCTCGGCCGCTGGAGCCGTCCGCTTGCCTGGCTGAGCGTCATCTGGATCTTGCTCTTCAGCCCGGTGTTCCTGTATCCCTTCGCGCTGAACCCGGCGTCGTGGCTGATCGTCGGCGCGTTCGTCGTCCTTTTGGCGATCTACTACTTCGCCTGGGCCCGGTCCCGCTTCCGCGGCCCGATTGCGCAGGGCTCGGCCGAGCAGCTCACCGAGATCGAGAAGGAGTTCCAGCAGGCAGCCGGCGAGCTGACCGGCGCCTGACAATCGAAGCGAGACAGCCCGGGGGCCGTCGCCATTTGGCGCGGCCCCCCCATCGACCGTGTCCGGGGTTCGGAGGAGGACGGCCATGAGTGACGCCAGCCACGCGAGCGCGGGCCACGGCGCGGCGGGCAAGCACGAGCGTCTCTCCGAGCTGGAGAGCTGGGTCCGCGACGGCCGGATCGACACGATCATCGTGGCGATCACGGACATGCAGGGCCGGCTCATGGGCAAGCGCGTCCAGGGCGAGGCGTTCCTGAACGGCGTCATCGACCACGGCGCCCACTTCTGCACCTACCTCCTCGGGACGGACATGGAGATGAACACGCCCGAGGGCTTCCGGCTCATGAACTGGGAGACCGGCTACGGCGACTGGATCGCCTCGCCGGTGTGGGACTCGCTCCGGATCGTGCCCTGGCTCGAGAAGACCGCGATCGTCCTGTCCGACACGATCGACGAGGACACCCACGCCGAGATCCCGATCTCGCCCAGGACGATCCTCAAGCGCCAGGTGGATCGCGCCACCAAGGCCGGCATCACCGTCAAGGCCGGCTCGGAGTTCGAGTACTACGTGCTCAGGGACACGTGGGACCAGATCGCCGAGAACGGCTTCGCGATCCCGAAGCGGTTCGGGACGTACAACGAGGACTACCACCTGCTCCAGGCGACCAAGGCCGAGCCGCTCCACCGGTTGCTGCGCAACCTGATGACCGAGGCGCGCATCCCGATCGAGTTCTCGAAGGGCGAGGCGGCGCCGGGCCAGCACGAGGTGAACATCCGCTACGACCACGTGCTCGAGTCGGCCGACCGGAGCGTCTTGTTCAAGCACGGCGCGAAGGAGATCGCCTACCTCAACGGCTGGGGCCTGACCTTCATGGCCAAGCCCGACCACACCTGGACCGGCTCATCGGGCCACCTGCACATGAGCATCTGGGACAAGGAGGGCGAGGAGCCGCTGACCCACGACGAGAAGGCGAAGCTGCCCTATGGCATGAGCCGCCAGTTCAGCCAATTCGTCGCCGGGATGATGACCCTGTCGCGCGAGCTGGCCGTGTTCGTCGCACCGTTCATCAACTCGTACAAGCGCTACGCCTCGCTGTCGTGGGCTCCGGTCAACGTCGTATGGGGCCGCGACAACCGGACGACCGGCTTCCGGCTCGTCGGACACGGCACCACCCTGCACATCGAGAACCGCTTCCCGGGCGGCGACATGAACGCGTACCTCACGTACGCGGCGATGGTCGGCGCCGGGCTGTACGGCATCGAGCACAAGATCGAGCTGGCGCCCGAGTTCAAGGGCAACGGCTACATCGCCAAGGGCGTGCCACGCATGCCGCGTGCCCTGTACGAAGCCATCGCGGAGCTGGAGCGATCGAAGGCCGCCGTCCAGATCTTCGG
>Ga0066709_100001301_pt1 | contig 16194 bp, 20 predicted proteins | sample GraSoiAngelo_158_FD_79665 | JGI IMG/M metagenome (GOLD analysis project Ga0066709, IMG submission 79665) | Grasslands soil microbial communities from the Angelo Coastal Reserve, California, USA - 14_1009_16_30cm | ecosystem: Environmental > Terrestrial > Soil > Grasslands | place: USA...
CTGAGCAAAAGCAGGAACCTCCCCTTGAATCGTTGCCATGACGCTACTTGGCGGTGTCGATCTGAGCCTTATGCAGCTTGCCCGAGTAGTCGACGTAGATCGACTTCCACTCGGTGAAGAAGTCGAGCGCGGCCTGGCCCGCCTCGCGGTGGCCGTTGCCCGTGTCCTTGACGCCGCCGAACGGCAGGTGCACCTCGGCCCCGATCGTGCCGGCGTTGATGTAGGTGATGCCCGCCTTGAGATCGCGCATTGCGCGGAAGGCCCGGTTGACGTCCTGGGTGAAGATCGACGAGGAGAGCCCGAACTTGATCCCGTTCGACACCCGGATCGCCTCGTCGATGTCGCGAACCTTGATCACGGCCGTCGTCGGGCCGAAGATCTCCTCCTGGGCGATGCGCATCTCGGGATCGACGTCGCCGAAGATCGTCGGCCGGTAGTAGAAACCCTTGCCGAGCCCGTCGCCCGAGGCCACTTCGCCTCCGGTCAAGAGCGTCGCGCCCTCGTCGCGTCCGATTTCGGTGTACGAGTGGATCTTCTCGAGCGCCGACTTGTTGATGACCGGGCCCACGTCCGTGTCCTCCTCCCAGCCGACGCCCAGCCGGAGCTTCTCGGCCTCGCTGACGAGGCGGGAGACCAGCCGGTCGTACACAGCCTCGTGCGCGATCACGCGGCTCGCCGCGGTGCAGCGCTGACCCGAGGTGCCGAAGGCCGACCAGATGATGCCCTCGACCGCCAGGTCGAGCTCTGCGTCGTCGAGGACGATGATCGCGTTCTTGCCGCCGAGCTCGAGGTGAACGTGCTTCAGGCGGTCGGCCGCGGCCCTCGTGACCGCGACACCAGTCTCCCGGGAGCCCGTGAGCGTGATCACGGGCACGTCCGGGTGGGTGACGATCGCGGTGCCGACCTCTCCCCCACCGCCGTGGACGACGTTGACGACGCCGGGCGGCGCGCCCGCTTCCGCGAGCAGCTCCACGAAGCGCTCGCCGAGCGTCGGTGTGTCGGTCGCAGGCTTGAAGACGACCGTGTCCCCGCAGACGAGCGCGGGCAGGATCTTCCAGGACGGAATCGCGATCGGGAAGTTCCAGGGCGTGATCACGCCCACGACCCCGATCGGCTGGCGCACGCTCATGTTGAACTTGTCGCGGAGCTCGGAGGGCGTCGTCTGTCCGAAGAGCCGGCGGCCCTCGCCGCCCATGTAGTAGGCCATGTCGATCGCTTCCTGGACGTCCCCGCGCGCCTCCGGCAGCACCTTCCCCATCTCGCGCGCCATCAGCTGAGCCAGGTCTTCCTTTTGCTCGCTCAGCAGCTGTCCGAAGCGGAACAGGATCTCGCCTCGCTTCGGCGCCGGCACGAGGCGCCAGTCCTCGTAGGCCTCCCTCGCGGCGGCAACCGCGCGGCCGACGTCCTCGGCGCCGGAGCGCGGGAAGACGCCGATCGTGTCCCCGTTCGCGGGGCTCGTGCTCTCGAAGGTCTCGCCCGAGATGGCGTCGACCCACTCGCCGCCGATGTAGTTCTGGAAGGTTTTCGCGCCGAGGATGGCCACGGCCGGATTCTAGTCCTCGGTCTCCTGGCTCTCAGTCTCGAGGAAGGTGCCCGGAATCCGAGGCCGCCGCCGGTCGCGGAGGTCGCGCTTGCCGCCGCTCTCTCGACCTTTGCGCCGATCCGAGCCTTCGCGGCGATTAACGATGACGGTCACGTTCGGGTTGTCCTTGTAGTACTCGACCATCTTGTCGTAGAGCTCGTCTTCGAGCTCGCGCGGGATCACGCAGTAGATCATCCTGTCTCGGATTGTAAGGCGGCGCTGCTTGCGGGCTAGAGCCGGGCGATCTCAGGCACGACCCGGCCGTCGGGGTCGACGCGCGCGTTCCATGCCCTGAACGAAGGCTCGAGCTCGTCCAGCTCATGGCCCCGCTCGGCGAGTCGCACCGGCTGCGCCGAATCGAACAGCACTCGGTACTGGTACCAGGAGATGTCCCACGCCACGGTCACGACGACCTCCGTGTTCACGCCCGAGAGCGGGACAACGCTCACGTGGGGCCTGCCGAGGCTCTTCCCGATCCCACCCACCGTCCGCCGGTAGGGGCTCGCGTTGAAGAGGTCGGCCGCCTCGACCATCGCCCGTTCGGGCTCGGAGAGGCGGCGCAGGATCGGCTCCGGCGCGATCGTCTCCTCGGGCGCGGCTCGACGAGGATCGAGGAACGCACCCAGGCTGAAGCGCCGCCGGCGAGGCTCCTCCTCGAACGTCGGCGTCGTCGGACTGCCCTCCTTGAGCCAGCCCTGCTCGGCAGCGATCTCCTGACAGAGCGGGCAGACATCGAGGAAGTCCTGGCCGTCCGGCGCGAAGCGAGTCGTCCGCTCGCCGACGAGGAGCGTCCGGTCGCAGATGGCGCACGTCCGTGCGGCGATGGTGCGGGAGGGCCGCATGGAGCGCGACTATAGCCCACGGGGCAAGGGTGGCCCCCACTGCTAGGCTGCGCCTATGTGTGTTTTACACTGTAAGTCGCTGGCAAGGCGGCCGTGAAGGGCCGGAGTCGGCTACCGCGAAGCGTCCGCAGTCGCCGTCGAGTCGGTCCTGGGCGCTGGCGAGTCCGGGCGCGACTCGAGCGCTTCGTCGAGCCGGCGGTGCTCCTCGCGCTCCGCGATAGCCCCGGCCACGGCTACGAGCTCCTCGAACAGCTCCAGGCGCTGATGCCGGGCGAGCGGATCGACATGGGCAACCTCTATCGGATTCTCCGGTCGCTCGAGCGCGAGGGCCTCGTCGACTCGACGTGGGACGACCAGGCTCCCGGACCCGCGAAGCGGATCTACGTGATCACGCCGTCGGGGCGTCGCGTGCTCTCGCAGTGGGTCGAGGCCTTCCACAAGATCGAGCAGCAGATCGCGAACTTCAGACAGCGTTACGAACAGGGAAGGGGGTGACCATGCATCACGGAAACAGACGATTCCATCGCCGCGGCGTCGGCCGCCGCTGGTACGAGCCCGAGCGCGTGCTCGAGCGGCTCGAGGAGTACCAGCGCGATCTCGAGCAAGAGCTCGCGGACGTCGCCGACCTCATCGGCCGGTTGAAGAAGGATCAGCCGGAGGCGGTCAAGCTCTAGTCAGAAGCGAGAGGCGAAGGATCAAACTTTCGCCTCTTCGCGCTCCTTCTTGGTCTCCTCGATCAGCTTCTGCGCGACGTGGGTCGGGACCTCGTCGTAGCGGAGGAACTGCATGTGGTAATCACCACGTCCGCCTGTCATCGAGGTGAGCGCCTGCCCGTAGGTGAGCATCTCCGCCATCGGCACCTCGGCCTTGATGCGGGTCATCCCGCCTGTCGGCTCCATGCCCTGGAGCCGACCGCGCCGCGAGTTCAGGTCGCCGTTCACCGAGCCGACGGTGTCGTCCGGCACCGTCACGTCGACCTCCATGATCGGCTCGAGCAGCACCGGGTCCGCCTGCTCGTAGGCCTGCTTGAACGCCAGCGAGCCGGCGATCTTGAACGCCATCTCCGACGAGTCGACGGTGTGGTAGGAGCCGTCGACGAGCCGAACGCGCACACCCTGGACGGGCGCGCCGGCGAGCTCGCCCTGCTGCATCGCCTCCTGGATCCCCTTGTCGACCGCGGGCCGAAAACCCTGCGGGATGACGCCGCCGACGATCTTGTCCACGAACTCGTAGCCCGTGTGGCCCTCGAGCGGCTCGAGCACGATGTGGCAGTCGCCGAACTGGCCGCGGCCGCCCGTCTGCTTCTTGTAGCGCCCGTGGCCCTTTGCCTCCTTGCGGATCGTCTCGAGATACGGAACGCGCGGCTGGCGAAGATCGACCTCGACGCCGAAGCGGCGCTTCAGCCGGTCGACCGCGACCTCGACGTGCATCTGGGTCATCCCGGAGAGCAGCTGCTCGCCGGTTTGCGGGTCGCGGCGGAGGTTGAGCGTCGGATCCTCCTCGCTCAGGCGGCGCAGCGACGTCGCAACCTTCTCCTCGTCACCTTTCGCCTTGGGGGTGATTGCGAAGCTCATCACCGGTTCGGGGAAATCGAGGCTCGGCATCTCGACGTCGCGGTCGGAGTCGAGCAACAGGTCGCCGGTCATCACGTCCTTCAGCTTGGAGACGGCGCCGATGTCACCCTCGCCGAACTCTTCTGCAGGCTCGTGGTCCTTGCCCTGCAGCGTCAGGAGCTGGCCGACCCGCTCCTTGCCGTGCGTGCGGGGGTTGGCGAGCGTCGAGTCGGACCCGACTCTGCCGGTGAGCACGCGGAAGACGTTGATGCGGCCCGCGAACGGGTCGGCGACCGTCTTGAACACGAATGCCGCGTCCGAGGCGCCTTCGATCGAGATCGGCGCACCCTTCTTGGCAGGCGAGGGAACACCCTCGACGAGTAGGTCGAGCACAGCCGTCGTGCCGAGATTCTTCGTGGCGATCCCACACGCGACGGGAAAAAGCTCACCGCGCGTGACGGCGGTCTTCAGCGCGGCGGCGACCTCCTCGGCCCCGAGCTCCTGACCTTCGAGGTAGCGCTCCATCAGTCCCTCGTCCGTCTCCACGACCGAGTCGAGCAGCTTCTCCCGGTACTCGGCGACCTGCTCGGCCAGCTCCGCTGGAATCTCACCCGGCTCGCCCTCCCGCTCGCCGTCTGGGCTCGTGTACGCCGTCATATGGAGGAGATCCACGATCCCCGTCAGCTCGTGCTCGGCGCCGATCGGCATGTGGACCGCAACACACTGCTGCGAGAGCTGCGAGCGCAGCTGCTCGAGCGTGCGAAAGAAGTCGGCCCGCTCGCGGTCGAGCATGTTTACGAAGACGACTCGCGATAGGCCGAGGTCTTCGGCCCGATGCCAGTTGCGGCCCGTCTGCACCTCGACCCCCATCACGCCGCTGACGGTGACGAGGGCTCCCTCGACGACGTGGAGTGCGGAGATCGCGTCACCCTGGAAGCTCGGCTCCCCGGGAGTGTCGATGAGGTTGATCTTCCGGCCCTGCCAGTCGAGATGGCTGAGCGACGCGGAGATGGACATCTCACGCTCCTGCTCGTCCTCGTCCCAGTCCGAGACCGTCGTCCCCTGCTCGACTTCGCCTAGCCGGTTCGTCGCCCCGGCCTGGAAGAGCATCGCCTCGACGAGCGACGTCTTGCCCGTGCCGCGGTGACCGACGACGGCGACGTTGCGGATCTTGCCGGGCTCGACTGCGGGCATGCGATGGCTCCTCCTCGGCTGGGTTGAGGCGATCTTATCGGCGCATCGGCCGTGGAAAGATCGTCACGGTTCCGGTGCGAAGCCGTAACCCGCGCGTGCGCCCGTCGTCGTTACGCTCGCAGCGGGGAGGAGGCTGGGCGCGCCTTAATCAGGGGTTATTCGCCGGAATCACGCGCCGGCGCGCCTGCGAGCCGGGCCTTCAGCCGCAGGATCGCCTTCGTGTGCAGCTGCGAGACGCGCGACTCGGTGACCCCGAGCACCTCGCCGATCTCTCGCAGCGTCAGCTCCTCGTAGTAGTAGAGCGTGACGACGAGCTTCTCGCGCTCGGGCAGGCGCGCGATCGCCTCGCCGAGCGCCTCCTTCAGCTCCGTCTGCGCAAGCGCGGACTGCGGCTCGGGCCCCTGGGTATCCTCGATCGTGTCGATGAGGGCGACCTGGTCGCCGCCGGAGGACGAGATCGTCCAGAGCTCGTCGAGTGCCGCGATCGACGAGCGCGAGATCTCCGTCAGGCTGTCCTCGAGCTCGTCGGGGCTGATGCCGAGCTTGCCGGCGATCTCCTCGTCGGTCGGCGCGCGGTGCAGTCTCGCCTCGAGCTCAGCGATCGCCCGCTCGATGTGTCGCGCCCTGGCCCGAACGGAGCGCGGCACCCAGTCCATCGCGCGCAGCTCGTCGATGATCGCGCCCTTGATCCGCGCGATCGCGTACGTCTCGAACTTCACGTCCCGCTCGGGGTCGTACCGCTCGATCGCGCCGATCAGCCCGAGCAGGCCGTAGGAGACGAGATCTCCCTCCTCGACGTGTGCCGGCAAGCCGCTGCCGAGCCGGCCCGCGACGTACTTCACGAGCGGCGCGTAGGTCAGGATCAGCCGATCGCGGAGGCCTTGGTCGCCCGTCTTGCGGAACTCGAGCCAGAGCGACTGGGTTTCGTCGGTCTGCGCCACGCCTAGAGAATACGGCCCGTCTCCGTCAAATCCTCAACGGCGTTGTCGAAGAGAGGAGACCGAGACGCTCGTGAGCCAGAGTGCGAGGACGGCCGCCGCGACGGCGATCACCCACGCAGAGCCTCCCGCCCACCCGGCAGTGATCGCAATCCCCGCGAAGAAGATGGCGAGGACGAGGAAGAGCGCGCCAAGCGCGCGGCGCTGACGGGCGGCCACGGGCGCGACTCTACTTGGGAAACCCGCCAGTACAATCGGTCAGCCGAACCTAGGGGCGTAGCTCAATTGGCAGAGCACCGGTCTCCAAAACCGGGGGTTGCAGGTTCGAGTCCTGCCGCCCCTGTGCCGCTGGTAAGGCCGTTCGCTACCCGGGTCTCGCCGCCGCTAGACGATCAGGCGAAAGAACACGAGGTCCCGACGCGGGCTCCGTTCGAGCAGGGTGACGGTCAGGGAACCGCGCACGTTGTCGTACAGACCGGTGCCGCCGACCACGGCCAGCACGTAGAACTGCCGGTAAACGAGGGCTCCGGCCACGACGATCTTCCCCCTCGGGAGCGAGAACGTCCCGTTGCACTGGCGCGAAAACTCGCCCGTGTAGGTGCAGACGAGCTCGGCGTGACCGATCGCCTTCCGCGTGATCGCCTTGTTGTAGAGCAACTCGCGAATGACGATCATGTCGCCGGCGCCCCGGCCCTGACCAGCGCGGTCGACGAATTGCTCGGCGAGGCCGCGCGTCGTGAGCCGAATCGTTCCGGGCTTCGTCAACTCAGTCGAGCCCAGCGTGGCCGACCCGCCAATAAGCCCGAGACCAAGCCCGGCTGTGACGGCGAGGAGCGTCTTCCTCATCTCTGTTCCCCCTTCCACTCCGTCGATCGATTTCCTGGCTGTGGGCCGCCGTCGCCATCGCTATCGGCGCCCGGGAGCTCGAGCCAGAAACTGGTGCCCTGCCCCTCGGCACTGGTGAAGCCGATGCGGCCACCGTGCGACTCGACGATGTCCCGCGACACGGCGAGGCCGAGGCCCGTGCCTGTGATTCCGCTCGCGGCCATGTCGCCGCGGAAGAATTTCGTGAAGATCCGAGCCTGCTGGGTCGTCGGTATGCCGACTCCCTCGTCTCGCACCTGTACCCGAACGGACTCCTCGTCTCGCTCAGCGGCGAGCGAGACGACGCCGCCCTGAGGCGAGTACTTGATCGCATTCGAGAGCAGGTTGCCGATCACCTGGCGGAGCCGGTCGGGATCGCCCCGCACGCGCAACGGCGCATCGGGCAGATCGAGCTCGAGCCGATGCTTGGCGCTCTGCGCGCCGTAGAGCTGCGCCTCATCCTCGAGCAGCTCAGCGATATCGATGACTTCTTCGGCCAGCTCGAAGCGCCCCTCCTCGATGCGGCGGACGTCGAGGAAGTGGTCGATGAGCTCCGAGAGCCGTCTCGCCTGCGCGTCGACGATTCCGAGGTAGTGGCGGCGGACCTCCGGCTCGAAGTCGCGCCTCAGGAGGAGCGCCGTGAACCCGCGAACGCCCGCCAGGGGCGTGCGCAGCTCGTGCGAGACGGTGTTCACGAGCTCGGATTTCAGTCGCTCGCCCTCGCGCAGCCGGGCGTTTTGATGCTGCAGCTCGGTGCGCGCCCGCTCGAGCCGCTCCGCCGTCTCGTTGAACGCCCGTGTCAGCTCGCCGACCTCGCCGGGCGCGTTCTCCTGCAGGCGAATCAGGAAGTTGCCGCCGGCGAGCTGTGTGGCTCCTGCGGCGGCCTCACGAACCGGCCGCGCGATCGAGCGGGCGAGATAGAGGCCGAAGACGACGATGAACAACGCTGAGAGCACGAGTCCTGCGATACCGAGGGCGGTGGCCTGTTCGGACTTGTCAGCCGCGGAGCGTGTCCGGGCCCTAGCCAGGATGTCCTCGGCGCCGCGAAAGGCGGAAAACCGTGCGCGGATCTCGTCGATCCGGCGCTTCCCCTCGGTGGCGGTTGCAGCTCGGCCCGCGGCGAGGCTCTCTGTCTGCGCGAAGCGCAGGACCGGATCCGCGTAGTCGGTGAGGTAACGGCGAATCTCAGCGGTCAGGTCTTGCGCCCGGCGCAGCTGACCCGGTTCGTGGGCGACGAGCTCCTCGAGGCGTGAGAGGCGCTCCGGCAGCGCCGAGCGTGCGGCCTTGTACGACGCGAGGAACCGCGGCTTGCCGGTAATCGAGTAGTCCCGGAGCCCCGTGTCGACGTCCACCACGAGGTTCTCGAGCTCCAGCGTCGCGACAGTGACGTCCTTCGACCGCGCTTCGTCCTTCGTCGCGTTGCGGACCGCGGACAGAGCAAGGATGAGCCCCACGAACACAGCCACGACGAGCAGTGCGACGACCGCGCTCGCCGCGACCATCCGCGTCGCCAAGGAAACCGACGATGTCCGGTACCGGCTCGTCATTCCATCCCCAGCAGCTCCTCCATGCTTCTCTTCAGCTCGTCGGGGTCGAACGGCTTCGTGACGAAATCGTCGGCGCCGGCCTCGAGCGCTGCCTCGCGCCTCTCCGGCCAAGCGCTGACGACGAGGACCGGAGTGGTCCGCAGCCGCTCGTCCGTGCGGATGTCGGCAAGCACCTCGAGGCCGCCCCTGCGGGGCAGCATCAGGTCGAGGATCACGACGTCGGGCCTGAGCTCACGGGCCAGCTCGAGCGCGACAATCCCATCGTTCGCTTCGGCGAATCGATAGCCGAACTCGAGCGATGCGCGAACGAGCTCGCGCAGCATCGGCTCGTCGTCACAGATGAGCACGGTTTTCTGGTTTTGCACGTCAGCCCGGTTCGCTTCGGAGCTCTCTATGCACTTTCCTTCCGAGGACGCAAGCCTTCTCACGGCGGAAACCGCTGATCCGGGGGCCGGCGCTTCGAGCCGCATTCACACGTTAGCGCGCCTCGGCACCGCTGGCTATGCCCCCTGAAGCCGCCTGACACTGGCCTCCATGCGGCGCAGGCGCTCGGCGATCTTCTCGATCTCGCGGAGCACGTCGATCTCGACATCTTCGAGCTCGCCGGCTGCCCGTTCCTCTGCCGCTGCAACGTCCCTAGAGATGAAACGCTCGGCTCCCGCCGCGATCAGCATCGACAAGAAGCCGATCCCGACGACCATGACCGCCATCGCGATCGCTCGACCCCCGTCCGTCATCGGCGTGATGTCTCCGTAGCCGACGGTCGTCATCGTCGTCACCGCCCAGTAAACGCCGTCCCAGGTGGAGCGGTTCTCGACTGCCGCGAAGGCTGCGCCGCCGCCGAGTGCCGTCATTACCGCGAGTAGGGCCGCGTACCGAAGGCCCTCGAACGTGTAGAGCTTTCGGAGCGCGGGCATGAGCCGGAGGACGCGGAGAACGCGGAGCAGCCGAAGCGCCCGAGCTGCCTGGAGCGAGGCCGGAAGGAACGGCGGCGTCAGCACCACGATGACGCCTTCGACCGGGATCACGAGCAGCGCCGCCACGAGCACCGGTATCTCGAAGCGCTGCCTCCCATCGCTTCGCCCGCTCGTTCATGAGCGACTAGTTCGACGCCGGACGCGTTCTGCCTCGTGTCAGGAGCTCTAATAGACCCAGCGCACCGAGCCGCAAGGGTCGGCTGTCTCCGGCCCCAACGTCCACCGAAAGTTACTTCGAAAGCAGCTGGACCGTCACCTGGAGCACGTGCCCGTGCCCGAGGAGGAAGTCCGTCGCGCGCGTCCCGGGCTTGCCGCTCCCCAGTCGGCAGCGTCGGAAGCCGCCCGACGGCGCGCAGACGACCGAGGGGTACGACCGGCGCACCTCGGACTCGGATGAGTCGACGCCGACGCCGGACGCGGTTCGCTCGGTCGAGCGCGTGGTCGTGATCTCGACGGCATGGCCGAGGCGGAAGCCGACCCAGACCCGCGCGTAGTAGAAGCGGCCGCCGCCGGATCCGATCGGCGAGCCCAGCCGTGCGCGGACCTGAGCCTTCGTCATGCCGAGGGCAACCCCCGACATCCCGCGCTGCGGTCGGATGGTGGCGTGCGCGGCGGCGGCGAAGACGAGCACCGCCCCCGCGAGACCGAGGGCGAGCGTGCGGCGCATGTCTCTACTTCAGTCGGACGCTTCGTCCTCGCCCTCGACCCCCGACCGGGGAATCTCGAGCAAGTTTGCCTCGACGTCCGGGTGACTGGCCTGCCAAGCCTTCAGGTAGAGGTCGACCTCTAGGCGGGCCTGCTCCTCGCCGACTGCGTCCGGGACCTCGACGATGAGGGCTCCGTCGCCGTCTGCGCGGGCCTCGCAATCAACGTGCCGCAGGAACTCGAGTAGATCCTCGCGGGCGTGTGGATGCACCTGAATCCTCATCGTCCCCCGTACTGCTCACTGTGGCCGATTTCATAGCTTTTGTCGAGTTTTCTGCAATTGCAGGAAGATCGGCCTCCACGACCGCTACGCTCACTGCGTGGCCGTCCTCAGTTCGCAGGTCGAGCGCGAATCCGACGTCTTCGCGCAGCGGCGCGAGCGGATGGAGGCCCTCGTCGCCGAGCTTCGCGAGCGAACGGCGCAAATCGCACGCGGCGGCGGCGCGAAGGCACTCGAGCGTCACCGCGCGCGCGGAAAGCTGACGGCCCGCGAGCGCGTCGACCGGCTGCTCGATCCCGGGAGCGCCTTTCTCGAGCTGAGCGCCCTCGCAGCCTGGGACCTCTACGACGGGCAGGCGCCCTCGGCCGGAATCGTGACCGGGATCGGCGTCGTCGAGGGTCAGGAGTGCGTGATCGTCGCCAACGACGCGACCGTCAAGGGCGGGACGTACTTCCCGCTGACGGTCAAGAAGCACCTGCGCGCGCAGGAGATCGCCACGCAGAACCACCTCCCCTGCATCTACCTCGTCGATTCGGGCGGCGCGTTCCTCCCCCTCCAGGACGAGGTGTTCCCCGACCGAGACCACTTCGGCCGCATCTTCTTCAACCAGGCGCGGATGTCCGCCAAGGGGATTCCGCAGATCGCCGCGGTCATGGGCTCGTGCACGGCCGGCGGCGCGTACGTGCCCGCGATGAGCGACGAGACGATCATCGTCAAGGGGACGGGCACGATCTTCATCGGCGGGCCTCCACTCGTGAAGGCGGCGACCGGGCAGGACGTCACCGCCGAGGAGCTGGGCGGCGCCGACGTCCACGCTCGCCGTTCCGGCGTGGCCGATCACTACGCGACGAGCGACGAGCACGCGCTCGCGTTAGTCCGGTCGATCGTGCGCAACCTCCACCGGCGCAAGGAGGCGCCCTGGGATATCGCCGAGCCCGAGGAGCCGACCGTCGACCCGTCCGACCTGTACGGCCTCATTCCCGAGGATCACCGGCAGGCGTTCGACGCGCGCGAGGTGATCGCCCGTATCGTCGACGGCAGCCGCTTCCACGAGTTCAAGGAGCTCTACGGCGAGACGCTCGTCTGTGGCTTCGCCCGGCTCGAGGGCCACCCCGTCGGCATCCTCGCCAACAACGGCGTCCTCTTCGCCGAGTCGGCGCAGAAGGGCGCGCACTTCATCGAGCTCGCTTGCGAGCGGAAGGTGCCGCTCCTCTTCCTCCAGAACATCACCGGGTTCATGGTCGGCGCCGAATACGAGGCCGGCGGGATCGCCCGCGACGGCGCGAAGCTCGTGATGGCGGTCGCGTGCGCCGAGGTGCCGAAGTTCACGATCGTCATCGGCGGCTCCTTCGGCGCCGGCAACTACGGCATGGCCGGCCGCGCTTACGAGCCGCGGCAGCTCTGGATGTGGCCGAACGCCCGCATCTCCGTGATGGGCGGCGAGCAGGCGGCGACGGTGCTGACGATGGTCGGCGACGCGGATCCGGACGAGATCCGGGCGAAGTACGAGCACGAGGGCAACCCCTACTACTCGACGGCGCGCCTCTGGGATGACGGCATCATCGACCCGCTCGACACTCGCCGCGTCCTCGCGCTCGGGATCTCCGCTGCCCTGAACGCGCCGATCCCGGAGACGAAGTTCGGCATCTTTCGAATGTGATGGCGAGCTACGACGTCGTCCAGCTCGCGGAGCTCCATGGGATCGTGAAGAAGGTGCGGAAGGCGCTCGGCGTCACCGCCTTCGGGGTCAACTACTTCGAGCTGCCACCGGGAGCGGAGGGTCGCGAGCACGACGAGACGGAGTCGAACCAGGAAGAGGTCTACGTCTACGTCAAGGGCTCGGGCCGGCTGCATATCGACGACGAAGAGATCGAGGTACGTGAGGGCATGGCGATCCGGATCGAGCCGAGCGTTACGCGCCAGCCGGTGGCCGGCGACGACGGCCTGTCCTGGGTGGCAATCGGCGCCCCGCGCGAGGGCAAGTACGAGCCGCCTTCCTGGGGTTAGGCTCAACTCATGCACACGATCGAGCTATCCGACGACGAGCTGCGCGTCCTCAGCGCCGCCCTCCATGCCTACCTCGACGACTTCGGCCACGAGGAGGCGGACGTCCTGCGGGCGATCAAGGCGCTGATCGCCAGGCTGCCGCAGCCGGCCTGAGTGCTCCTGCGGCTCGTTCTCTGGAACCTCGCCGACTCGAAGACGACGATCGCCGAGCTGCGGCGCTACCTGCGGGACGAATCGGTCGATGCGTTCGAAGACGTCCCCGGGCTTCGTTTCAAGGCGTGGATCTCCGACGAGGCGACCGAGCGCTGGGGCGCGATCTACCTCTGGGAGTCGCGTGAGGCGGCCGAGCAGGAGTCGCCGAGCAGGGCTCGCGAGCTGATCGGAAAGGAGCCCGACATCGGCGAGGAATTCGACGTCGAGGCGACGATCGAGGGTCAATTCGCGGTCGAAGCGCTCTCCCGGCGGGGACTCGCCTTCGAGTAGGCGCTCGGCGCGCCTAGAGCACGAGCGTCTCGGGGAAGACGGCCCCCTCGGCGAAGCGCTCGAGGCGATACGGCGTCAGGTCGAACTCCGAGCCGCCTTCGAGGATCTCGCCGGCGACGGCGGCGCCGACCGCGGGGGACTGCATGAAACCGTGCCCCGAGAAGCCGGAGGCGACATAGACGCCCTCGGCCGCCCACCCGATGAGCGGGTGCGCGTCCGGCGTCATGTCGTAGAGGCCGGCCCACGCTCGCTCGACCGGCGCGGCGGCCGCGGGCGGATAGCGCCGCCCGAGTCTTCGCCGCCAGTCCTCGACGAGCGCGTCGTCGACATCCTCACGGTCCGTCCAGCGCAGCGCCGGCTCGGCCATCGCGAGGCGAAGATAGTCGCCGCGGCGGCGAAAGTGGAAACCGGTCTCGGCTTCGACCACCATCGGCAGGTCCGACGGCAGGTCTGCGACGGGCCCAACGTCGACGAGCTGCCGGCAGAGCGGCCTGATCGGCAACCCGGACCAGAGCTCAGGCGAATACGTCCCTGCTGCGATCACGAGGACGTCCCCGGCAACGTCACGAGCGTCGGTCCGCTCTCGCAGCTCGACGCCCAGCTCGACGGAGCGGCGGACGAGCTCGCGCGTCACTTCGGCCGGCTCGGCGACGCCGTCTTCCCAGCACACCACCGCGCCGAGCACGTCGTCTCTCCTCAGCCCCCGGAGCCGGGACAGATTCGCGCCTTCGACCGGCACGCCGAGACCCCGCTGCAACTCGGCGCGCGCCTCGAGCTCGGCCAGCCCGTCCTCGGTCGTGGCGAGGAAGAGATAGCCCACCTGCTCGAAGAACGGCGCGCCGAGCTCTTCGAAGAAGCGGATCGACTCGCGCGCCAGCCTGACCTCCGGCTCCGTCGAGAATTGCTGCCGGACACCTCCCATCGCCTTCGCGGTCGCGCCCGATGCAACCTCGCCGCGATCTGCGAGGACGACATCGTCCGCGCCGCGGAGAGCAAGGTGATACGCGATGCTCGCGCCGATGGCGCCCGCGCCCGCTACGACGATGCGAGCCATCGCTCCAACTCGTCGCGCTCCTCGCCGGTCAATGTCCGGAGCGGCGCGCGCACGTCCTCGCGAACAGGGACTCCGCGGCGGCCCAGCACGAACTTGACCGAGGCCTGGAAGGGAAAGCGCTCGAGCATTGCGCGGGTCTCCCCCACTTCGCCTGCCCGCTCGCGCACGAGGCCGGCGACGAGCTCCGGGAACGCCGCCGCCAGGCCCGAGACTGCCCCGGCGGCTCCGTGCTCGAGGGCTCGAAGAAGGAGCGACTCGGCACCGACGAACACGTCGAGCCCCTCGATCAGATACGGCTCGACCTCCTCGAAGGGCTGATCCGAGACCTTGAGGCCGGCCAGGTTCGGTGCGAGCTCGCGCAGGCGCTGGATGACCGGAAGCGGGATCGCATATCCGGTGCGTGCACGAAACTCGTAGAGGTAGAAGGGCAACGGGCGGCACGCCTCGGCGGCGGCGGCGAAATGCCGAACCAGCGACTCTTCGTCGAGCGCGTAGTACGGCGGCCCGATCACGGCAACTGCCGCGGCGCCCTGCTCGGCCGCGTCCGCGGCAAGAACGACGGTGTCGGCGGTCGTCTGCGCTCCGCAGTGGACGGCGACCTGGAGCCGGGCCCCAGCTGCATCGAGGAACAGGCGCGCGGCCCGTTTTCGCTCCTCGACCGTGAGCAGGATCCCCTCGCCGGTCGTGCCGAGCGCGAGGATGCCGTCGAGCCCGCCGTCAGCCAGATAGTCGACGTAGGGGCCGAACGCCTCCTCGTCGAGAGCGTCGCCCCGGTCGCGCAGGGGCGTGACGGCTGCTGCGAGAGCGCCTCGGAGCATGAGCCGACTTTAAGCTCCGGGCAATGAGCGCGCTGCGGATCGAGCGGGAAGGACCGGTCCTCCGAGTCACGCTTGCAAAGCCCAAGCGGCGTAACGCCTTCGACGCGGCGCTGATCGCCGAGCTCCAAGAGGCTTTCGCAGACGTGGGCGACGCGCGCGTCGTCGTGCTCGCCGGCGAGGGTGAGAGCTTCTCTGCCGGAGCCGACGTCGAATGGCAGCGGGCCGCGATCGACCTCTCGTACGAGGAGAACGTCGAGGACGCGCTCCGGCTCTTCCGAATGTGCGAGGCGGTCGACTCCTGCGCTGCGCCGGTCGTCGCCAGGATCCAGGGCTACTGCCTCGGCGGCGGCTGTGGGCTTGCCGCTTGCGCGGACATCGCGATCGCGGGCGAAGACGCGCTCTTCGGCTTCTCCGAGGTCAAGCTCGGGATCGTCCCTGCCGTCATCTCTCCCTTCGTGCTGCCGCGCGTGGGATCGGCGGCGCGGCGCTACTTCCTCACCGGCGAGCGCTTCGACGCACAGACGGCGCTCCGGATCGGGCTCGTCTCCGAGGTCGCGGCCGACCTCGACGAAGCCGTTGAACGAGTCCTCGGCGAGCTCATGGCCTCCGGGCCCGCGGCGGTCCGCGCGGCGAAGCGGCTCATCCGAGAGTGGCCGGGCGGCGAGGTGGCCGCGCAGATCGCGGCCCGACTGCGGACGAGCGAGGAAGGACAGGCCGGCCTGCGCGCATTTCTCGACAAGCAGGCCGCACCGTGGAGATCCGAAAGCTCCTCGTAGCCAACCGCGGCGAGATCGCCGTTCGCGTCTTCCGCGCGTGCCGAGACGCTGGCATTGGAACCGTCGCCGTCGTCGCACCCAATGATCGCGGCTCGCTCCATGCGCGGGTCGCCGACGAGACCGTCGAGATTCCGAGCTACCTGTTCTCCGAGGAGCACATCCGCGCGGCAAAGCGGGTGGGAGCAGACGCGATCCACCCCGGGTACGGGTTCCTGGCCGAGAACCCGAGCTTCGCCGAAGCGGTTGAGGCCGCCGAGATCGCCTTCGTCGGCCCGACGCCCGAGGCGTTGCGGCGCGGGGGCGACAAGCTCGAGGCGAAGCGGATCGCCCGCGAGGCGGGCGTACCGGTCCTGCCGGCCGGGGAGCCCCACGAGGTTGGTTTTCCGCTCGTCGTCAAGGCGGCCGCGGGCGGCGGCGGCCGCGGCATGCGCGTCGTGCGCGGGCCGGCCGAGCTCGAAGAGGCACTCGACGCCGCGAAGCGTGAAGCCAAAGCCGCTTTCGGCGACGACACGGTCTTCTGCGAGCGCTACCTCGAGCGCCCGCGCCACGTTGAGATCCAGCTGCTCGCAGACGAGCAGGGGCAGGTCGTCTCGCTCGGAGAACGTGAGTGCTCGATTCAACGCCGTCATCAGAA
>Ga0066709_100001304_pt1 | contig 16179 bp, 15 predicted proteins | sample GraSoiAngelo_158_FD_79665 | JGI IMG/M metagenome (GOLD analysis project Ga0066709, IMG submission 79665) | Grasslands soil microbial communities from the Angelo Coastal Reserve, California, USA - 14_1009_16_30cm | ecosystem: Environmental > Terrestrial > Soil > Grasslands | place: USA...
TCCCCCCTATTTATTTCCAGGCTAGGAGTGGCCTGCCGCTTTGCCCTACCGCGTGGCCTCAATGAATGTGACTTTGTTGATCTCTTTGAGCGTCGTGACACCGGTGCGCACTTTGTCCAGGGCCGACTCGCGCAGGAATCGCATACCTTCTTCCCGGGCCGCTCGCCGTATTTCCGAAGTTGGCTTCTTAGCCAGAATCATCTCGCGGATGCGGACGCTCAGATCCAGCAACTCGTGAATGGCAGTCCGGCCGCGGAAGCCGGTGCCGGCGCACTCGATACAGCCCTGTCCTTCATAAAATGGCACCTGTGCCCATTGCGCCGGATCGAGGCCGCTGGCTTCAAGTTCCTCTGCCGAGTAGTGCACCAGCGCACGGCAGGACTCGCAAATCACCCGCACCAATCGCTGCGCCAGGATGCAGTTCAGCGCCGAAACAAAATTGTAAGGCTCAACCCCCATGTTCAGAAAACGGCCAATAACGTCCACTACATTGTTGGCGTGAACCGTGGTGAAGACCAGGTGGCCGGTCAGTGCCGACTGGATAGCAATTTGCGCCGTCTCCGTATCGCGAATTTCGCCGACCATGATTTTGTCGGGGTCGTGACGCAAGATCGACCGCAGACCGCGAGCGAAGGTCAATCCCTTTTTCTCGTTCACCGGAATTTGCGTGACGCCTCGAATCTGGTACTCGACCGGATCTTCAATGGTGATGATCTTGTCTTCGTCAGTCTTGATCTCATTGACGGCGGCATAGAGCGTGGTCGTCTTGCCGCTCCCAGTGGGGCCGGTGACCAGCACCATCCCGTACGGCTCTTTGATATACCGGCGGAACTTTCTCAAATCTTCTTCGTCGAAGCCGACAACGTCGAGCACCAGCGTCCGGAACTTCTCACTCATCGACTCTTTGTCCAGAACGCGCAGCACGGCGTCTTCACCGTGAATTGAAGGCATGATGGAGACGCGGAAATCGATGGCGCGTCCGTTGTACTTCACGCGGAAGCGTCCATCTTGGGGGACGCGGCGCTCCGAGATATCGAGTTCGCTCATTACCTTGACGCGGGAGATGATGGTGGAGTGGTGCTCTTTGCCGATGGGTGGCATGGCTTGTGTGAGCACGCCGTCAATGCGGAACTTAATGCCCACAGAATCGTCACGCGTTTCAATGTGGATATCACTGGCGCGCCGTTGCAACGCAGTGAAGATGGTCGTGTCCACGAGCCGGATGATGGGACTGATGTCGCCGGCAGTGGCGGTCAATTTGTCGATGGAAATCGTTTCATCCGAGGCGACGTCATCGTCGTGAATGACGTCAAGGGCGAAGCCTTCGCTGGCTTCCTCGAGTACACGCTGCGACTGTTCCGTCTTCTTCAGGATGTCGCTGATCTGCTTGAGGGTTGAAACCTTGGTGACGATCCGCTTGCCCAGCAGCAGGCTGATCTCGTCGATCATCATTAGCTGGCTGGGATCCGCGATAGCTATCGCGAGTTTTCCTTCTGTAGTCTCTTCCAGGGGAACGAAGTTGTAGCGGAACATCAAATCAACAGGAATCTTCTTGAACAGGTCATGATGGAGCTGGAAGTCGTTCAAGTCCACGAACTCGCAGCGATAGCGCCGCGCAATATCGCGGGCTCGATCCAGTTCCTCGGCGGCAGTGCCGTTCACTATATGGCCGCCGTTGCCGCCGTTCACGAACAATGATTTCTTTTCTGCCACTTTCTCTGCCATTCCTGTTTCTCAACCCGTGTTTGGATCAGCTCGCCTCTTGTCCCCGAGATGGGAGATCAGTGCACGCCCGCGCCTAGAGTAAAGATGGGCAGATATAACGAGATCAGAACTCCGCCCACGAACACTGCCATCACGATCAGGATGGCCGGCTCGATCAGCGCCATAGCCGCGCCCAGAGCGGTCTGCACATCTTCTTCGTAAAATTCCGCCACCGAATTCAACATGGCGGGCAATGCTCCCGTGGATTCACCGACCTCGATCATTTCTACTGCCATGTCGGGGAATATCTCTTGTTCCTCCAGGCTCTTCGCCAGTCCTTGGCCCTCGCGAACGCGGTGACCCGCGTCCCTTACCCCATTCAGAATCTTCCGGCTGCTCATGGAAGCCCCAGCGGTTTCCATGGCTGGGACCAGAGGCAGACCCCCCTGTAATAGGACTGACAGCATGCGCGAGAAATTCGCGACCTGATATTTCATGCGAATATCGCCTAGCAGGGGGACGGAGAAAATTGCACGATCCACTCGTTCCGCGCCCCGATCCGTCTTCTTCCAACGCCATAACACCAATGCCAGGACAATCAGCACCACCAGCGCTACCGGCCCATACTTCTGTGCGTTAAGGCCCACCGCCAGCATAAAGACTGTAATTGCTGGTAGTTTCGCATTCAGATTCATGAACAAGTCCGCGAACTTGGGTACCACGTAAGTGACTAGGAAGACCACCATACACGTGACCACTATGATCAGCAGTGATGGGTAAACAAGTGAGACCACCAGTTTCTTGCGGAAGGTGAGCGCCAGCCGCTGAAATGCTATGTAACGGCTTAGGACTTCTTCCATGTTGCCGCTCTTTTCACCTGCCAGAAGCGTAGTGGTGTACATCTTGGGGAAGGCGCCTTGCGCGGCGAAGGCATCAGAGAGCATCTGGCCGCTCTTGACACGGTCACGAACGTTATCCAGCAAAGTTCGCAGGTATGCATCTTTTTGCCGTTTGATAAGCAATTCCAGCGACGTCAGAATCGGAAGACCGGCTTTGATGAGCGTTAGAAACTGCTGGTTATAAATGAGAAATGAACTCTGCTTGAGTCTTCTGCTGCCAGTGAACGAAAACTGCCCTCCCACAAACATTCCGCGAGGCTTGACCCAATAAACCAGGAAACCTTGCTGCACGAAGCGGTCACGCACTTCAGATTCCGAGTACCCGTGCTCCAGTTGCTGCAGCAAATGGCCTCGCTCGTTCGCCATCTTTACCAGAAATTCCGCCATACCCTAGCTCAGTTACCACCTTCGCGTCAGTCTAACATTCAAAATTCGCGGATTGCCTTGCAACTAGTCTCCCGGAAGGGGTTGCACCATTGCTGGCAATGCCCCAGTACTCCATATAGCACTTTTCAAGCCAATGACGCCTATCCTATTATATCTAAATCATTTAAAAGACCCCGTCTCTCGCCGACTGGTTGCGCTGCTGATTACTGCCCGAAATCTCCTTCGATCAGTTCGACCCCTGGTGGCGCTTTAAACTTGAATTGCTGGTCCGCCACTGGAATATTCTCCCTGTGGTCAGTAAACCGGTATTCTGTTATCGAGCCGTCCACCTCATCGATTTGGATGCGGCTGAGTCGGTTATCCGGCGTAATCTCCAACATAACCTCGCTCACTCGGTCAGCCAACGCTTTGGGAACTCCTCGCAGCACGACATTGCCTGCGGTCAGCGGGTTCTGATCGGTGGCTAAGGAAAGACCATGCAACTCCTTCTCCAGTCGCGTTTTGCCCAGAAGGAAGGCCAAAGGCGAGCGCAAATCATCCAGCTTACGTACCCCACTCTTCCTAACTTGCTTGTCCCCTGGCAGATAAAACCACGCACTCTTGCCATCAGTGACAAACAGCTTCTCCTTGGGAGAACGGTACTCCCAGCGCATCTTGCCCGGTTTTTTTAACCACAGGGTGCCGCTCTCAGTTCTTTCGACACCCGAACCCCTATAAATCTCGGTGAATTCTGCTTGCAAACTCCGCAACTGGTTGTAGTGGTGATCCACTCTTTCCGCCAGCGCACGCACGTCGACCGCCGCCGCCGGGGTGATGAGAATCGCGACGCCGAGCCCAAGAACAAAGACTTTTAATAGAGTGGAATTCAGGTTCACAATTCGAAGTTTCAGATACCTCAATCTTAGATGGCAGGGAGCAATCCGGACGTTAACGGCGGATGAATTCGTATGGCCAGATCTTCCTTGACTCTATTGTAAGCTCTTTGGCTACTACAGTCGAAGAGTCAGAGCCCTTTGATGCACATGTGCGGGAGGCTCCGGGAACGTTGAAGTCCCTCGTATCATTCTGCCCGATAAATCGAATACTGGTGTGTCCCGCCGATCTTCCGCAGCGGCGAACTGTTTCCCAACGCATGTTCAAGGATCGGATTGTGGTAAAGCACGTAAAACTCTCTCGGATGCTCGCGTAATGACTGCTCGAGGTTAGCGATAACCGCCGACAGTCCCGACGCTGGCAGGGGGTTAAACAAATAGAGAACGATTGGCTCGGAAGGGAAGACGAACTCGCGGGCATCGCCATAAATGGATTCGACATTGAAGCATTGCTGCCTGGCACTCTTATAATTCTGCAAATTCTCTTGTGCGATGCGGTTTAGTGCTGGCAGCAATTCCACTCCAACGATCCGACGGAACGGATAAGCAGAAGCCAGCAGCAGTGCGCGTCCTTTGCCCGAACCTAGATCAATGAAAGTGAAATTGCGAAAATCAATCTTTAAGCTGGCCAGCATCTCCTCAAACAGTGTCGGCTCCGTGGGTTGGTAAGGAGAATGCAATAGGCCCAGCAGTCGATCTCGCCAGCCTACCGTAGCGCTAGTAGTATCCATCCTGTATTCCCAGTCATATTCCACGTCTCCGTAGCGCTGTCGCCTTCGCTCTGGAGTCGAGTCACGCAGAAATTCCCAGACATCTGCCACAGACATTCGCAAAGCGGAGACCAAGCCCTGGCGTTCACGGCGATCCTTCCACCAAGTACGCAAGGCACGGATCAGGCTGATTCGTAGCGGAGTTGGAACCATCGACCGATGGTAGCTGAGTGGCGCCTACTCTCGCAGTTTCGGCGTTGCGGGAGGCTTGTAACCAGGAGGAAGGCCCTTTTGAGTGAAAGGGAAGTCGTCGGGCTGGCGAACTTCAATGTGGCCGTCGGGCATCAGTTTGTAGGGGTGACCATCGGGATCAATCGGGATGCCGGGCAGAATTCCCCCAACTACCAGGGCCGACATGCTGGGCGGTAGATGACCTGTCTTCTGGCCATACTGGGCCACGGCTTTCTCGAGCATCGCGACCTCTTCATCCACTCGCAATGCGCGAAGGTGGGAGAGTGCGTTAGCGCGAATCTGTCTATCTTCCGTAGTCTGGTAAGTTGCAACCCACAACATGCGCGCTGTTTCCAGTTCACCCGCATGTTGCGCCATTTGGGCCGCCATGATCTTCATGAAGGGATGAGCGTTCGGCACCTTGGAACCGCGATCGAACGCTGCGGCCGCGCCCGCGTAATCCTTCTTATCCATGTAGTAGATGAAGCCCAGATCGTAATAAAGCTTCCAGTCATCGGGATTGTTCCGGATGCCGTATTCCACCAACTGGATTGCTCTCTCCGGCATGCCTGCGCCATCCGGCGGAGGAGGGGCAAGAAAGCTCGCGCCGAACTGATATGCAACTATCAAATGCGGATCGAGCGCTGTTGTAATTTCAAGCAGGGGCGCCAGTAGGTCATAACGATCGGAGTAGGCCATATGCTTGCGGCCGAAATATTGCACCGCGCGCGTCCAGTAGATGTCCGCCAGTAACCCTTCGTAGCCCAGGCTTACACGCTTCAACAATTTCGGAGAACTGATGTAAAGGACGTCCTGTAGTGTGGCTCCCGTGCGCATCTGGTCTACTCGGCGGAGCAGCAGAGCGGAACCCAGCATACACGCGGTTAGCAGAACACTGGCTGTGATGGTGGTTCGCTGCGCAGCCGTCATTTCAAATTCCGGTGTTCGAAAATCAGCACCGCTCCGCAAACCGCCATGGCGGTGTAGAGCGCCGCGTAAAGGGTGTTGTAAAGAATCAAATGCCCAGGAATTGGCTGTTCATGCGCCACCGAACTGATTACATTCAGAGCGGAGAAATTGGGCACGAGGTAGGCCGCTCCTGTGGCGAGCCAGCGGCTACCCCCCTGCGCCATAGTGGCGAATCCACGCAAGTCTTCCGCGAAACTGCCGATCACAAACAGCGCGAAGGCAAATACCGCAGACAGCAGCGGCGAGGAGAACGAGGAGAAAAGCAGCGCCAGCGCGCAGATGATCAGGAATTGCAGAATGATGAAATAGAGCGCCACCAGTACCCAGGCATCAGCCTTATGAAAGTGATGGGCAAGGTAGAGGAGTGCGCCGAAGACTCCCATGGCCATGAAGAATGTGTTCACCACCAACGTGCCCGCCAATCCGAAGAACTTGCCGACAATAAATTCCCAGCGGCGCACGGGGCGCGACAACACAGTATATAAAGTTCGCCTATCGATCTCCTTCGACACCAGGCCGATGCCGATAAAAATTGCGATGACCACGCCAAACAGCGAAACGGCAGTGAGCCCAAGATTGATGACCACAAGTTTCTCGATCTCGATGGAGATTTGTCCCACCAGGATCGCTGCCCCGGAAAGCAATAGGGCAAAAGCAATCAGGTTGTATAGAACTCGATCGCGCACCGCTTCGCGAAATGTATTAGAGGCAATGTGAATGACGCGGGCGTTCATACTGTTACCCCTTCCACTTTCTCTCGGGGCGCCAGTTTCTGCACGAAGTAATCTTCAAGTGAGGCTCGCACCGGAATCAGAGAAATCAGCCGCAGGTGTTCGCGTCGAAGAGCGTCGATCGCAGCATCCTGATTTTCTTCGGGCAACACTGCCCGGACAGTGTCACCGGTCACGTGACATTCGGCCTCCAATGCTTTAAGGGAGGAAGGCACCCTGGTGCCTTGCCAAACCACCTCGACCTTACCGTGGACGTTCGAGGTTAAATCTGCCACCACTCCTATGCCACGTAGTTCTCCCTGATGAATGATGGCGACACGATCACAAAGCGCCTCCGCATCCGACAGAACGTGAGTGGAGAAGAAAACCGTCTTGCCCTCGTGTTTCAGTTGTTCCATCAGGTCGCGAACTTCACGACGGCCCATGGGATCGAGGCCTGACATAGGCTCGTCGAAGAAGACTATCCGAGGATTGTGCAGAATCGCTTGTGCGATGCCCACGCGCTGCAGCATGCCTTTCGAGAACTTGCGCAACTGAACTCCGCCGACATCAGGAAGACCAACCCGGTGCAACACGGCATCCACCCGCCGCCTGCGCTCCTTGGCGGGAACTCCGGAAAGCTGCGCATAATACGCAAGCAATTCCCGCGCCGTCAGGTAATCATAGAAGTACGGCTGCTCCGGCAAAAACCCGATCTGCGCTTTCACTTTCGGATCGGTCCATTCAAAGCCTAAGATGCGTGCCGACCCACTGGTGGGGAAAACCAGGCCCATGAGCAGCTTTAGGGTTGTCGTCTTGCCGGCACCATTTGGACCTAGAAAACCGAAGATCTCACCCTCTTCAACGGCGAGGTGTAAGGGACGTAGCGCGTGCTTCGGTCGTTTGCGCCAGAAGCCTACGCTGTAGGTCTTTTCCAGGCCGATAATTTCCAGGGCAGCCATAGGGTTAACAAAGCGAAAGACAGGTTCTCACACAATGGAGTTAAGAAAATTATATTTGATAACGAGAGCATTTCGTATTGCGGTTCGCGGTTACGGAGGTCATCCGCTAGACCAAAGCGATCCTGGGCATCGCGGGAACCCAAGTTGGCTCATTGCTTCACCGGATGCAGATCTGGCTGGGTTTTGGCCGGCAAAGCTCTTCTGGGCGCCGATTGCAGGTGGGCTTCGGCCTCTTGCAATGCGTTTCGGGCATTCAGACTAGAAGGATAGAGGGCCAACTCTAAGTTGTAATGATCGCGAGCGCCAGGACAGTTGCCCATTCCAGCAAGAGCACGTCCGACGGCGTAGTGGTAACCGGGCGAGTTTGGCCAGAGCGTTAGCCCTTTCTCCAGCGGCTCGAGACCTTCACGAAAGCGTCCCATTTCAATTCGTGACATTCCCAGATAATAAAGTTGATCCACACGTGGCGGTCCAAGTGCCAAGGCCCGCGCGTAGTAATTCTCCGAAGTCGTGTAATTGCCTAAGTAATAAGCTGCCTGAGCTCCGGCACTCAGCGCTAAAGGGGAATTCGGATTGAGATCGATCGCCTGCTGCGCCACCATGAAAGCGCCTTCAAAGCGGTGGTCGCGAGTCAGTTCCGCTGAGAGGTTCAGCTTCGCCAATAGATTCCTTGGAGCGACGGCGCACCCTCGAGTGAAAAGTGCCAAATCGTTTTCCCAGTAGAGAGCCTGGTGATAAGTGGCGAAACCCAGCGCTGCGATTAGAGCGATTGCTGCGCCCCGCCAAACGTTCCTTGCGGGAGCCGAAGCCGTTGAGAAGGGTCTTGTCAACCCGTAACCCACAAGGATCACAATGCCGACAGACGGCAGATACAGATAGCGGTCATGCACACTCTCGTAGCGCGACATGATCATAAAAACCGCCAAGGCAGGGAGGAGAGTGAATAGGAACCATCCGCCGAGGAAGATGGGCAGGTAGCATCTGCCCTTTCGTGACCACCACCACACGCCCAGAGCTGCTGCCAGCAATACTGATAGAGGCAGCACGACTCCGGAAATAGTCATCTCGCTCGCGTAATCCAGGTCGTAAAAGGGACCGAGTCCAACCGGTACCAACAATTGTGTGAAATAGAAATACAGCACTGCCGGTAACGTCAGGAGCGAGGTGCGCAGCGGGACATCCGAGATGCGATGCGCGAGACCATGCAACACCAGGGCGCGCACGCCGAGATACATGCCAGCCAGCAAGCCGTAGGGCACCAGTGCGGCCAAAGATTCGCGTCGATCTGCCCAATTCTTGTTTTGCGGGTTTGGCCCGAAATCGCTGTTCCCCAGGCACAGCTCATAGCAGGCGATGACGGCGGGGAGAACAATCGCCGTTTCTTTGATTAGCGTCGCAGCAGCGAAAAGGGTCAACGATGCAGCCAGCCAGGTAGCGCGCCGTGCCCTTCGCCGCCGATATTCGAGATAGCAGAGAAAGGATCCCAGGAAAAAAGCGGCTGACAAGGGCTCCGTAACGCCAGAGATCCAAGCCACAGCTTCAACATGCGAAGGATGCAAAGCAAAAAGTCCGGCTGCAATCAGCGCGGCCGCTGAACTGTCGGGGATCAGTTTTCGGCTTAGCATGTAAACGAGAACGGTGACGATCAGGTGGGTGAGGATTGCGGTGAAGTGCCATCCGCTAGCCCACAGGCCGAACGCCTCGAAATTGGCCAGCAACCAAGCCATGAAAAGCGGACGGTACAGATTTTCCGGCTGCCCTTGCGCCTGAGCCCATACCTGATTCGTGAAATACGTTGGCAAGAACTCGGACGAATGAACCCGCGGGTTATTCACAATTTGCAGAGAATCGTCGTAGGCAAAGTCGAAACGGATGGTCACGGCAAATGCCAGGAAGGTAGCTGCCAGAATCAGCGTCAACCACAGGTTGATCGTTGTCCTCTTAACCGTATCGAGAGCGGGCTTGGTTTTCGATTTCATTGAAACCAGAATGGAACCATGCTAGCGCTTCTTAACGCGCTCTTGGGAGTTCCCCGAACGGTTCGCGTGCGACATCTACGGCTGCCTCTAGCAGGCGGGCAACAGAAAGCGTAAGAAATAAAAAGAGAGCAGAGGATCTCTCCTCTGCTCTTTCAGTGCCGTCACCAAGCTAATCTTGCTGAACTACTGGTTAAGCGGGTTGAGGCCCATGCAAACGTCGTGGGCGCCGGGGGCTGAGCCATCGGCTTTGGTGCGAACTACTGCGTCTTCAACCGAGCAGAAGCTGCGGTTGCCGGTCTGGTTAACCACCAGCGGGACTGCAGTGGCATCGTACTGACCGTTTCCCGCACCGCTTACTGCTACCGCAAAGCTGTAGCCGCTCTTGCCTGTGCCTGCGGGCTGGCCGTTGTTCGCCAGGACCGGATCAATCAGGCAGGATTGCGCTGTGGTCGGTGGATTCGGGCAAGCCGCACCCAGCGTATTACCCAGAGCCAGAAGTGCCGCGTACCCGGTTGTGGGATAGCTGGATTGGTACGTCACCTCGGCTGTGTTGATGGTACGAATTGAGCTGACAGAGGAGGCTTCGTTAGCCGCCATACGCGCTCGCAACAGGTTTGGAATGGCAATCGCGGCGATGATCAAAATAATCGCCACCACGATCAGCAACTCAATTAGTGAAAAACCCTTTTGTTTCTGCATCTAGTTTTTACCTCATCTCTCTGCCGCTAATTTTTTGATTACGCCTGCCGTTATACACTGTTTAAGTGGCAGGTAGATGGCCGTTGTCGGTTCTCCCCGCAAGCTCCGGTCACCTCGGGTTAACCAGTCACGAATCAATGACATACTTGTTGCAGTGCGCGACCGCCAGATAATCGTGCGGCCCTAGCTTGCCATTTCTTACGTCGATGACAAACGATGTCAATCAAAGCAGACACATTTTGGTGCCTAGGACAATGTGGCCGAACACGACAAGAGACCTGAATATTCGAAGAAATTTTCCAAATCGGAAATCAATGGGATCATTTCGGATGGTAACAAATTAGAAGGGGCAGCGCTCATGCGCTGCCCCTGCCTTTCTCTGACACGAAGCTGAATTACTGGCTTAGCGGACTCAAGGCTGCGCAAGCCGCCACTGACCCAATGGCCGCGCCTGTGGGCTGCTGACGTACGACCGCGTCCGAATTAGAACAGAAGCTGCGCTGCCCGCTCGCTCCGATTAATTGAGGCACAGCGGTGGCCAAATACCTGGCGTTGGCGGCGCCAGAGGGGGTCGCGGCAAAACTGTATCCGCTTTTCCCACTGCCGGCAGGCTGACCATTGTTGGCCAGTGCGGAATCGATCAGGCAGGCTTGTGCCGACGTTGGAGGATTCGGACAAGCTGTCCCTAGCGTATTGCCGAGTGATAAGAGGTCGGCGTATCCGTTTGTCGGATAGGTTGACTGATAAGTAATTTCGGCCGAGTTAATGGTCCGAAGCGAACTGACCGCCGACGCCTCATTCGCTGCCATGCGAGCCCGTAGCAAACTAGGAATCGCAATGGCGGCAATGATCAGGATAATCGCCACCACAATCAGCAGTTCAATCAGCGAGAAACCCTTGTTCTTGCGCATCTGTTTTGCCCCCGGCCTCGCTACCCCTATGACAAAGAATCTTTTGCCGTTCGGACTATTTGATCGCAGTTTGCAGGCCATTCTTATAATCCGACCAAACCCGCCAGTAACTGGGGAGTAAATATAAGTACGTCATCAGCTTACGCACGGAGAACAAACACCGGGTGGGATCGGGTGAGCAACAAAACTTCCCGAATGACAAATAGTGACAAATATGGTCAACCCACTATGGTCAATCCAAGCCACCAGAATTCCGGCGGAAGCACCTACAAGTCGATGAAAGTGATTTTGAGACTACGTCTTAGGTGCGCTCTGCTGCGTGGAAATAGCAGGCTTATTTTAAGCGGCAGGAGATCTTTAGCAGGCATCGGATTACGGGCAGAAAAATAAAGGGAGCAGCGGATTTCTCCTCTGCTCCCCCGCCTTTTGCCCCTCCCCCGAGGCACCAGGCCAATCGTAATTACTGGTTCAGCGGATTCAGGCCCATGCAAACGTCGTGGGCGCCCGGGTCGGAACCATCGGCCTTGGAGCGCACGACTGCATCTTCAACCGCGCAGAAGCTGCGGTTGCCGGTCTGATTGACGACCACCGGGATGGCGGTCGTTACATACTGAACATTGCCAGCGCCAGAAGGTGCGGCAATAAAGTTGTAACCGCTTTTGCCTGTGCCAGCGGGCTGGCCGTTATTCGCCAGAACCGGATCAATCAAGCAGGCCTGCGCGGTGGTGGGTGGATTCGGGCAAGCCGCGCCGAGCGTATTGCCGAGCGCCAAAAGGGCAGCATATCCGGTTGTCGGATAGGTCGACTGATACGTTACCTCAGCTGTGTTGATGGTACGAAGTGAGCTGACGGCGGACGACTCGTTAGCAGCCATACGCGCGCGCAGCAAGTTTGGAATAGCGATAGCGGCGATGATAAGAATAATCGCCACCACAATCAGCAATTCAATTAGTGAGAAACCCTTCTGTTTCCGCATCTTTTCCCCTCATCTCCGTTTGGCTGGTTTTGTCCGGTTGACCGACTCACGCAATATGATGGCACTTAGCAGGCCACAGCAGAAGTTACCAAGGTAAGCGGGAGCGGCGAAGAAAACCGCTTTATTTTCAATCATGCCTAACGCGTCGGTTACTTCTCGGGCATGGTACGAGGTGCTCAGCAAATGGCGATCCTGACAAATTACGCCCGTCCCAAATGACAACTAGTGTCAGTCTGCGACGGCCTGTTTCAGCCTGAAAATTGCGAATCTCTTCGACACAAACCCTTAATAGGAACGTCGTTAGAGGAAGAAACTTGCAGTCCAGTTCTGTGGGGTGAGGAACCAGTATGCAATGTCACGCGAATTTTCATTGCTGCGGTTCTGTCCCTGGCTCCGAACGACGTCTGATCAATCGGTTAGGTGCTCGCAATAATAAATACGCCACGGGCCCGACGACGAGCCACGCCAGTCCCCATTTTGTCGCAGAAGGATCGCTATTGATGAGTGCCCACGCAAAGAGGCTAATCGGTATCAGGACAACTGCCGCCATGCCGATGGTACCTCCGGGCACCACAAACTGGCGTTTTAGCCCGGGAGCCAAGAGTCGCAGCCGCCACAGGGATAACAATGTAAGCATAGAAGTCGCAGCTCGCAGCCACGCGTAAATCGCTATCAATTGGGTCAGGTTCCAGAACGCCAACACCGCAGAAGAAATGACGGACAAAAGAATCGCCCGCGCTGGTGTGCCAAATCGAGCGTTGAGTCTAGCAAGCGAGTGATGCAGATAACCGTCTTCGGACATCGTAAACGGAATGCGCGTTACCGAAAGTATGGTGCTATCCAACAATATGAAAGCGCAAATTGCCGCAGCGCCGAACATGGCGAGTTGCAGCCAAGGCCCTCCCACCGATCGTGCGGCCGTCACCATGTAGCCGGTTTGCCATTTCTGCCAATTTCCAGCCGCTGTGAGAGCCGCTGCCACTGGCAGGAAGAAGCTGATCACCGCCAGTGGTACGACGATCGCGAGGCCATGAGGAAAATTGCGCGCCGGATCCTCCACTTCCTCAATTACGGTGGAAAGCTGCTCGTAGCCTGCATAAATCCAAAGACCGAGTGCCAAGCCAACCCCGTAAACCTCACGCCAGGGGTGGTCTGGTGGCATCCATGGATGGAAAGGATTGAAGTGTGCGTGGGTGAAGCCGAAGTAGGTAAAGACCGCGACCGGAGCCATTTGAAGGAGCAGCAGAACCATCGTAACCATGCCCACCAATCGGATGCCAAGAAAATTAAGAAGTCCGACCAGTACGATAAATGCGAACGCAATCACCCAGTGCTGAAATCTGTTATGTACCGGCAGCACACGCGCTACGGTGTCAGCCAATTGCACCCCGTAGGCGCCTGTGATGAGAAATGTGCCGGTCCAATTCCACCAGCCGCATTGGAAACCCCAGAAATCGCCGAAGGCGGCACGCGTCCATCGATAAAAGCCCCCTCGACCGGCATCGCGCTAGACATTTCCGCCGTCGCCAGAGCCATCGGCACACTGAACAGTAGCGGTATGACGAGGATGAAAAGCAATGCCATCCCCGGGCCGGAAGTTGAAACCATCGCCTCGAACCCGAACGGTCCTCCTGCGCAGTAGGCGTACAGCACCGCGACAAAGGATGCGAGGCCGATGTGGCGTAACTTTCCTTGATTCACTGTCGTGATTGCGACTTGCGATCCTGTCGTTAAGGACGACATTGCCAGTGTTGGGGATTTTCTATTGGTCCCGGCAAATTGGCAATCGGTAAATGGAAAATTGAGCAGCAAGTACGCTTCGTGAAACCAAGGACTGCTTTACAATCCAACTAGCGGAGTGGGCGCAGTTACGAACCACTCTTAAGCGCCCTCCACTACCGCGTAAAGAGGAGTTCTTATGGGCAGTGTGATGTTATTGCAATCGTTAAAAGATGGCATTCTTGGCCAGGCCAGTGTCAAGGCGATCTATGGCGAACCAATCGTGGCCCAAGGAAAAACCATCATTCCGGTCGCTCGCATCAGTTATGGCTATGGAGCCGGCGCGGGCACGGGCGGCGTAGGGGACACTAGCGCTCGGGGAGAGGGTGGTGGTGGCGGGGGAGGCGTTCACGCCGTCCCTGTAGGAGTAATAGAAGTCAGCGATCAGCAGACTCGCTTCGTTCCCATCAGCGATCGCAAGAAGCTCACCGGCGTGTTGCTACTCGGCGTCGGTCTGGGCATGTGGTTGGGCTATCGTCGGTAAAACTGAAGACTGCCCAGGACGTTCGAGCGAGCGAATGACGCTCAGGGCACAGATCGACGTACAAAATCTAGCTAACCATCAATTTGTTTACAATTTTGGAAATCCTTTTTCCGGTACTCACTTTGGTTACCCGCGAGTTTGGGCAGCAAGGCTGAAATTTACTTTTCTTTAACCGGTGTTTCGAGATGTTCAGAAAAGGGCCAGTTGTTCTTCGGATCGCTTCGTCAGTTCGAGCCGCTCCCCATAGCGTTGACGATTGCCGCCGATGCTGTGCTTCTGTCGCAGATGGGCCATCAATTGCGAGATCCTTTTGTGATAGGCCTGAGGCAGAAATGCCTTCTTGCTGAATCTTTCCCGGTAACTTTGCGCCAGATGAGGAAACTGTTTCTCCAAGAAGGGAAGAAAGATCGCCGCTGAACAGGGCTTGAGGAAGAGTGGATTGGCGTAAATATATTTGCCTCCTGCGGCAGCCGTTGCTTTCACGAGCGCCTCAAGATCCCGGCTTGAATCAGTAATTCCAGGAAGCACCGGAGCGCAAATTACCCCGGCATTAACGCCCGCCTCATTTAGTTTTCTTACGGTCTCCATGCGCAGATCGGGGCGGGGAGCACGCGGCTCCAGAATCCGCGCAAGATCACAATCTAATGTCGTGATGGTCAGGTTGACGAAGAGCTGATTATGTTCAGCAACCTTTTGCAAAAGATCAATATCCCGTACAACCAGATTGGATTTCGTGACTATACCCAGCTCATAGCTGTGACGCCGGCTGAACTCTTCCAGGATGGCTCGGGTAACTTCGTAACGGCGTTCAGATGGCTGGTATGGATCGGTTGCGGTGCCCATGGCAATCGACTCCCCCATCTTGACTTGGCGCAGTTCCTGCCGGAGCAGGTCGGCCGCGTGTTCTTTGACATAGATTTTCCGCTCAAAATCTACGCCGTCCCGCATTTCCATGAACTCGTGGGTGTAACGGGCGTAGCAATACTTGCAGGCGAATTCGCATCCCCGATATGGATTAATAGTCCAGGTGAATGGCATTCGCGCACTGGTGCACCGGTTAAGTAGAGAGCGCACTGGCAGAGTGAAGTATTCAACGTCATGGCCTTCTCGCAGTGATTCCCCGTGCGTCGCCAAGCGTGCGATTCCCACCAACCGGGTCTCTTTTGTGCTTTCGGGAAAGGTTAGGGAAGCCATTGGCAGATTCGCTTTTTATTCGCCATAAGAATTGTAGCTGATGCGGGGGGTGCTTATCAACCAGACGGGTAATAATCCGATTCATCCTCTATGCTTCCAGTCGCGTTGGTGACCCATTGTTGGCTGAACCAAAGTGGTCCCATGAATAGCAGTGCGGGCGCTCGCTCTCCGAGACCGGCTCAGTCCTACTTTCGTTTTGCACGGTCTGTTCCTTGGCGGTAAATCACCGTGAGACCGTACACGACAGAAGTGAGCACCAAGACGATGATAGAAACGCGCATTACCTCCGGACCTGGGATCCATACGGTTTTAGGAAACAGAATCAAGAGCAACCCACCACCAAGCACTACCACCCAACCAGCAACGAGAAGTCGCCCAAACCTGCTTTTGACGTCCTCGCTCGTTCCGAGGACTCCTCCTTCTCGTCCTCTTTTTTGAATCGCTTGAGGACGATAGACAAAAAAGTAATAGAGGCAACTTCCATACCAAAACCCAACCAACAAGACGACAAACCACAGTCGCTTTGCATAGACCTTGGAGCTATCGATCCTCACCCAATACCGCCACATGCCGAACCACCAAATAAAATAGCGCAATAGATTCCTACACGCCAAAAATACTCAATAGGAGACTGTGCCAGAAGGATAAGCTTTTAGTGTCCATACGGCATAAGAAATAAGGAGATAAGGTAAGCACCTAGTACGTAGATAACA